>ERZ1643249.3882-NODE-3882-length-12891-cov-4.643814_pt1 | contig 12891 bp, 9 predicted proteins | sample MGYA00579263_ERZ1643249 | MGnify/ENA primary metagenome ERZ1643249 (study PRJEB29033, sample SAMEA4952264) | chicken gut metagenome | biome: Broiler Chicken; feature: Gastrointestinal Tract; material: Caecum | place: Ireland | collected 2018 | study: Broiler...
GTTACTTCAACGCCGCATTTATCACAGATCTTGCCCTTAAAACGCAGACGCTTATACTTGCCGCAGTGGCATTCCCAGTCCTTCTGCGGCCCGAAAATCCGCTCGCAGAAAAGGCCGTCGCGCTCCGGCTTGAGGGTACGGTAATTGATCGTTTCCGGCTTCTTAACCTCACCGTAAGACCACTCGCGGATCTGCTCGGGAGATGCAAGTCCGATTTTAATTGACTCGAACGTATTAAATTCCATGTCTCAGACTCCTTTTCACAGCGGTTTATCAAAACAAGTCATCGTCGTCGGCCACATTGTACGGATCAAAATCCTCTTCATCCTCCAAATCCGGTTCTTCCACGGTGTAGCCGTCGAATTCCCCGTCTTCGACATATTCACTGTTGTCGGTAAGCGGCTGCATACCCATATCATCATCGTCGTCAAAGTGCTGTTTCAGATCGATTTCATTGTTGTCTTTGTCCAAAACCTTTACGTCTAAGCAGAGCGACTGCAGCTCCTTGATCAAAACCTTAAACGATTCCGGAATTCCCGGCTTCGGCACATTCTGGCCTTTGACAATTGCCTCATAGGTCTTGACACGGCCTTCTACGTCGTCGGATTTCACGGTAAGGATCTCCTGCAGCGTATACGCCGCACCATAGGCCTCCAGCGCCCATACCTCCATCTCACCGAAGCGCTGTCCGCCGAACTGCGCCTTGCCGCCGAGCGGCTGCTGCGTAACAAGTGAATACGGACCGGTAGAACGCGCATGGATCTTATCATCTACCAGATGGTGGAGCTTCAGGTAATACATATATCCGACTGTAACGGGATTGTCAAAATACTCGCCCGTACGGCCGTCTATCAGCCACGTCTTGCCGTCCTCGGAAAGGCCGGCTTCCCGCAGGCAGTCGCGGATATCCGATTCATGCGCACCGTCGAACACCGGCGTCATGATCTTCCACCCAAGCGCTTTGGCCGCATAGCCCAGATGCACTTCAAGCACCTGCCCGATATTCATACGGGACGGGACGCCCAACGGGTTCAGCACAATGTCGAGCGGCGTACCATCTGGCAAAAACGGCATGTCTTCCTGCGGCAGAATCCGTGAAACGACGCCCTTGTTGCCATGGCGGCCTGCCATTTTATCGCCGACCGAGATTTTTCTCTTCTGCGCAATATAGCAGCGCACCACTTTATTGACGCCGGGGGATAGTTCGTCGCAGTTGTCGCGGGTAAACACTTTTACATCTACAATGATGCCGGATTCGCCGTGCGGCACCTTCAAAGACGTATCGCGCACCTCGCGCGCCTTTTCGCCGAAAATAGCGCGCAGCAGCCGCTCTTCTGCGGTAAGCTCCGTCTCGCCTTTCGGCGTTACTTTGCCCACCAGGATATCGCCCGGCCGTACTTCCGCGCCGATGCGGATGATACCGTTTTCATCCAGATCCTTCAGCGCATCCTCGCCGACATTCGGGATGTCGCGCGTTATCTCCTCCGGCCCAAGCTTTGTATCCCGTGCCTCAGTCTCATACTCTTCAATATGGATTGAAGTGTAAACGTCGTCACGGACAATTTTCTCATTGATAAGGACCGCGTCCTCGTAGTTATAGCCCTCCCATGTCATAAAGCCGATGAGGGCATTCTTGCCTAAACTGATTTCGCCGTTGCATGTAGCCGGCCCGTCCGCCAGCACATCGCCTTTTTTGACCGTCTGGCCTTTTGAGACAATTGGACGCTGATTGATGCAGGTTCCCTGATTGGAACGCTTAAATTTGGTGATTTCATATGTGTGCAGCCCGCCGTCGGCATCGCGTATCACAATGCGGTCCGCATCTACGCTTGCAACCACGCCGTCATGCTTGCTCACCACTACAACGCCGGAATCCACCGCCGCTTTATACTCCATACCGGTGCCGACAATCGGCGACTCTGTTTTTAAAAGCGGGACAGCCTGCCTCTGCATGTTCGCACCCATAAGCGCACGGTTTGCGTCGTCGTTCTCCAAAAACGGGATCATAGACGTTGCAACGGAAACGACCATCTTCGGCGAAACGTCCATATAGTCGATGTTTTCGCGGTCTGTTTCCAAAATCTCGTTGCGGTAACGGGCGTTGACGCGCCTGCGTGCAAATTTCCCGTCCTCTGTAAGCGGTTCGTTTGCCTGCGCTACAACATATTCGTCCTCTACGTCCGCCGTCATATAAACGACTTCATCCAAGACCACGCCGGTCTCTTTGTCTACTCTGCGGTACGGCGCCTCAATAAAGCCGTACTGGTTCAGCCGCGCAAAAGACGCCAAGTAGGAAATCAAACCAATGTTCGGGCCTTCCGGCGTCTCGATGGGGCACATGCGGCCATAATGGCTGTAGTGCACGTCGCGCACCTCGAATCCTGCGCGGTCACGGGAGAGGCCGCCCGGGCCCAGTGCAGAAAGACGGCGTTTGTGCGTAAGCTCTGCCAGCGGGTTTGTCTGATCCATAAACTGGGAGAGCGGAGAAGAGCCGAAAAACTCTTTAATTGCCGCCACAACCGGACGGATATTGATCAGCGCCTGCGGGCTTAAGCTGTCGCCGTCCTGCGTCTGTAGCGTCATGCGCTCGCGGATGACGCGCTCCATACGCGAAAAACCGATGCGGAACTGGTTTTGTAAAAGCTCGCCCACCGCACGGATCCGGCGGTTGCCCAAGTGGTCGATGTCGTCTGTCGTGCCGACTTCATAGACCAGATTGTTCATATAGTTGACGGAAGCGAAAATATCGTCTTTTATGATATGCTTCGGGATCAGCTCATTTACGCGGGCCTTCGCCATTTCGCGCGCCTCTTCCTCTGAAGACGCTTTTTCCAGAATGTCCATCACAATCTTATAGCGTACGCGCTCATATATCCCGCAGGCTTCCTTGTCCAGTCCCGGGATATAGCGGTCAATATCCACCATCCCGTTGGAGATGACTTTGACAACCTTTTCGCCCTCGTCTACGTAAATATAGGCAGTATCGACGCCTGCTTCCTGAATTTCGTTTGCCAGCGCCTTTGTCACCTTGACGCCCGCCTCTGCCAAAACCTCGCCGGTCGCCGGATCCGCCACAGGCTGTGCCAGCGTATGGCCGGCAATACGCGTACTGATCTGGAGCTTCTTGTTGTACTTATAGCGTCCTACGCGGGAGAGGTCATAGCGGTGCTCATCAAACAAAAGCGGTACAATGTGCTTTACCGCAGATTCAATGGTAGGCGGCTCGCCGGGGCGGAGCTTGCGGTACACTTCAAGCAGCGCCTCATCGCCGTTTTTCGTGCTGTCCTTGTTGCCGATCGTCTCTACAATGCGCACATCATCGCCGAAAATATCATAAATTTCAGCATCGCTTCCGGTCATAGAAGAAAGACCCAGCGTATAATCATCCGACAAGACGTCTGCCGCAACGTCGTCACGCACGCGGAGCATTGCACGGATAAACGTTGTAATCGGGATTTTCCTGTTTTTATCGATACGGACATAGAAGAAGTCGTTGGAATCCGTCTCATATTCAAGCCATGCGCCGCGGTTTGGATTGATTGTAGAAGCGTAAAGCTTTTTACCGGTTTTATCATAGGAATCGTTGAAATAAACGCCGGGAGAACGTACAAGCTGCGAGACGATAACGCGCTCTGCGCCGTTTATCACAAACGTACCGCTTTCTGTCATCAGCGGGAAATCCCCCATAAAGATTTCCTGTTCCTTTACCTCGCCGGTTTCCTTATTCAAAAGACGGGCCGTTACACGCAGGGGCGCCGCATAGGTAACATCGCGCTCTTTACATTCCGCGACGGTATATTTCGGCTCGTCGTCAATCCGATAATCGACAAAGTCAAGCACAAGGTTTCCGGTATAGTCGCTGATTGCAGCAACGTCGCTGAAGACTTCTTTTAAGCCCTGTTTTAAAAACCACTCGTAAGAATTCTTCTGCACCTCGATCAGGTTCGGCATTTCAAGCACTTCATTGATCTTGGCGAAGCTCATGCGGGTGTTCGTGCCGAGCTGTACCGGCTTGACATTTACCATAGGCTAAATCACTCCATTCGTATATTTAAAGGCCTGTCGCATGTCGGATGTACTGAAATTCCCGCATAAACTTTACGAAAATTCTACATCCCGGTCTTGCAAATCCGATGTGGATGTGGTATACTACTTTCAAGAAAAGAGGCATGCCAATCCATTTTGATACAGTATAATAGTATAGCATTATACTGGCGGCTTGTCAATGCCTGAAAAGTAAAAAACCTGTACAGATGTACAGGTTTTCTTTGTTTATGGCTGACAAAGAAAAGTGTTTCCGCTTTTGTGTTTTTTGCTTTGTCCCCGGCATCCGCAACGGAGGGTTGTCAATACCGGCAACTACAAAATGCTTGTCGGACGCCGGCCTTTCCTGTATTATAAAAAGCAGGAGGTGGAGCATCATGATTGCAGAAAATATTGCAGCTTTGCGTAAAAGTCGGCATCTCTCTCAAGAGAAAATGGCCGATCTTTTCGGTGTTTCAAGGCAGGCTATTCAAAAATGGGAATCCGGAGCCGCTTTGCCTGAGGTAGGAAAGTTAATCGACATGGCAAAAATGTTCGGAGTATCTCTGGACAGCCTGCTCTGCGGCAGTGCCGCCACAACGGATGAAATCCGTTTTGAAAAGCGCATCGAGCCGTCATACCACGCGTTAGAGGATTGGGAAACATATTCCTGCCTCTTAGAAACCGAATTTACACAATGCATGGAAGAGGGGCGGGACGTACAGCATCTGCACGGCCTTCTGTCAGAGATTTCAAAGCTTCCAAACGGGAAATATAAGGAGGCGTTTGCAGACACCGCCTTTTCCCTCCTAATGCACGCGCCGCAGCGCAAAGGCTATGCCTATTACGAACCTTCCGACTACGGGGAGATCCGCCGCATCAGCCGCCACAGCCCTGCTGCCGCTGTAAAAAAAGACGCCGCTCTTGCCGACAAAATCAAAGGCGCATGGTTGGGCCGGGTCTGCGGCTGCTTGCTCGGAAAGCCGGTAGAAGGAATGCGGCTCAACGAGCTTGTCCCGTTTTTAAAGGAAACCGGCAATTATCCCATGCACCGCTACATCCATGCGTCGGACCTGACCGACGAACTGTGCGCCAGATATACGTTTGAACTGAAAGGCAAATGTTATCCCGACGTCATCCCGCATGCACCGTCGGATGACGATACCAATTACCTTGTCATGGCCAACCTGCTTGTCCGGCAGGCTGGGCGCGCCTTTACGCCGACGGACGTCTCGAAGGCATGGCTCGCCCTTCAATCCAAAAACGCTTATTTTACCGCTGAGCGCATTGCATACCGGAATTTTATGAATGGCTTTCTCACTCCGGAGTCCGCATGGTATAAAAATCCATACCGCGAATGGATCGGCGCGCAGATCCGCGGCGACTATTTCGGCTATATCAATCCTGGGAACCCGGAGGCCGCAGCCGAGATGGCGTTCCGCGACGCCTCCATTTCCCACGTTAAAAACGGCATTTACGGAGAAATGTTTGTTGCCGCCATGCTGGCAAAAGCTGCCGTCTGCAGCGATATGGAAGAGATTATCCGTACCGGGCTTTCCGAAATTCCGGAGAGCTCCCGCCTGTTCGAACAGGTTTCCCGCGTCCTTGAAGCTTACCTTGCCGGGGCTTCGTTTGAGGAAACCCTGCAAACCTGTCTCTATTGCCGTTATGACGACCAAAACGGACACCACTGGTGCCATACAATTTCAAATGCCCTCATTGTCACAGCGGCCCTTTTATATGGCGGCGGCAATTTTGGCAAAACCGTATGCCTTGCCGTACAAAGCGGGTTTGATACCGACTGCAACGGCGCAACGGCCGGCTCGGTGCTCGGCATGGTAATCGGAGGTGCCGCCATCCCGCCGGAATGGGCACGCCCGGTAAACGGGCTGCTCGACAGCACAATATTCGGAGTCGAGACCGTATCCCTTGATGATATGGCCGAATCCACACTGTCCCACATACCGGAATAATCCGCACGCACCGCGCACAAAGGCAAATCCCGCCTTCCGATCCTGCTGCGGTGATATCTAAATAGAACTCGGAATTAAGAAATCAGCAGGGCCTTTGGCCCTGCTTTTTGTCTATCTACACCATCCGGCGCGCACATAGTGCGCGTACAGCAACGCCTGCCGTAAAGCCGAAGCTCACGCCTGCTATATACAGCGAATGTATCTGGACGGCGCTGGCCCACCACCCGCTCAGATGCATAAGGCCGAACACTGCCATGTACCACAGCAATCCACTGCATATGATTATCAAAACCGCTGCAAGGCGGGACGTCACCGCGTGTTTTTTAACGCAAAACAGGCCGAAAACCATCCCGATCAAAAAGTAAAGGGGAAAAAGGAAAAGGAGGAGATAGGCGCAAGACGGCGCCCGCAATGAAAACATGTTGGCCTCTACCCAGCATCGGAACGTGTGGATCCCATACTCAAGACTTCCGCAGGCAAATGGAAGGACAAACCAAAAGACTGCCGCCTTATTGGGCCTTATACAATCTGCTATACGGCCAAGCCGGGCCGCACAGACTGCTGAAACGACGGAAAGCGCCAATATCCCGCCGATTATAAACGCTGTCAAATCCCCGATATACGGTGCAAATGCATTAATTTCCCGGCTGTTAAAAAAGTGGAATTCTGACAAAGTAAAAATTGCGCGCCAGCCAAACAGGTCGAAGCGAAAAAACGGTGCCTCTTGGCCGGCAAGCAGCGCCCACACGGCAGTCACAGCAAAACCGGCAGTCCCCCAAACCGGGCCGCATATAAAAAGCCGCCGTTTCAAAAAGCCTCCGCAGTATAAGATTACCGCCGCTGCCGCCCCTGCGGCAACACTGGGTATATAGCGGAGGCCAACAATCGTGCCGCCGATGACGGCGCGCTGCACCGCAAAGACGGAAAGCGCGCTCAATAAGAGAAGAGCGCACAGCGCCGCCGTCCTTTTCCCTCTCTCGTTCATATCAGCCCCATCCTTTCCCCTCTTTGTATACAAGCAGCGCAGCAACGCACGCCTTATCCCTCCTGTTCTGCTCATTTCCCGGAAATCATGTTTTAAACGCGGATCTGTGAAAGAAAAAATCCAAAATAAAAATTATACTATTAATATACCATCTTTATTCCAAAAATCAATGTAAAAAATATTTATATTTCAAATATTTCCTTGTAAAGAACTTTTTCGATAGATTCTTCTCTACTCAATGGAAAATCAAGAAGAAACCCCTCCTGTGTGCACAAAGAATAAAAAAGTGTATTGCGGTTTCGTTAATTTTTGCCCTGCTGTTTGCATTCCCTGTTTTTTTCCGGTATACTGAAAACAAAAAATCCAAAAGGGGGAAGCAGCCGGAAATGGCTGCAAAGAATATGAAAGCAAAGGAATGGGTTCAAACCCGTCTGCCCAAAACGGCGGGCGGCTGGATCAAGCTGCTTGTCGCAGTGCTCGCCGTAGCCGCATTGGTCGCCTTGACGGTCTGGCTGATACCGTGGGTCATCTCACTCAAGGACGAAGCCGGCCGCCGTGCATTTGAGGAATATATTCACGAACAGGGCGCGTGGGGTGTTCTGATTTTAATCGGGATTCAAATCCTTCAGGTCGTCATTGCTGTAATCCCCGGCGAACCCATCGAAGTAGTCGCCGGGCTTTTATACGGCACCTTCTGGGGTTATGTGTATTGTACCATCGGTATGTTGACCGGCACGGTGTTGATTTTTTATACGATCCGTTTTTTTGGGAAAAACGCTATTCAGGCGTTTGCAGACAGCCGTAAGCTGGAACGGTTCCGTTTCCTGCATGATACGCACCGTTTGAAGATGGTCACGTTTCTTCTCTTTCTTATCCCCGGAACGCCGAAAGATGTGCTGACTTATTTTATGCCGCTCACAAAAATCCGTCCGCTCACTTTTTTTGTCATTGTTACGGTCGCCCGCATCCCTTCTATCGTCTCTTCCACTTTTATGGGCGATTCTATCGGAAACGGCCAATGGATCCGCTCTATTATTATCTTTTTGGTAATAGGATTGCTTGGCCTTATCGGGATTTGGTTCAATGATGTTTTTATCAAGCGCATTGAAACGCGCCGTGCGCAGAAGCGCGGACAGAGGATCAAAAAATGAATGTTTCAAGCTGGCACAAAGAGACTTTGTCCGACAAGGTTGTTGTATATACAAGCCGCTCCCACGCCTTTGGCACCGATGCGTTTTTGCTTGCGCATTTTTCTTCACCGCATGCAAACGACCGCGTCTGTGACCTTGGGACAGGCTGCGGGATTATCCCGATGATTTTCGCCCGGGATAACGCTGCGGCGGACGTTTTGGGGGTAGAGATCCAGCCGCAGGGAATCGAACAATTCAGGCAGGCTATCAAGGAATCGGAAACCCGGACCGTACTGCGCGCCATGTGTACAGATCTGCGCGCTCTGCCTTCTTCGGAAAACGGCCGGTACGACCTCGTCACCTGTAACCCGCCATATAAGGCTGCTGGGCACGGCATCTTAAGCGCCGGGACCGCCCAGCAGCTTGCACGGCATGAGACGATGTGTACGTTGAACGACATCTGCGCTTCCGCCAAAAAGCTTCTTCGCTTTGGCGGAAGGCTCTGCATTTGTCAAAGGCCGGAACGCCTCGCCGATGCCATTACCGTCATGCGTGAAAACGCACTGGAGCCAAAGCGGCTTCAGCTGGTATGCCGGGATAAGGACTCCGCCCCATGGCTTTTCCTGTTGATGGGACAAAAAGGCGCGAAAATGCATTTGAATATCCTGCCAAACTTTATTTTATATGAAGACGGACACTATACAGCACAGACGCACGCCATGTATAAGGAGAGTTTCCGGCACGGCGGCAATGAAATATAGAAAGAGAAAGGTGTTTTGCTTTGTCACAGCTTTTCGTGGTGGGAACGCCCATCGGCAATCTTCAGGATTTAAGCCCGCGCGCTGTTCAGACGCTGCGCACAGTCGATTTTATCGCGGCAGAGGACACGCGTGTGACGCTGAAGCTTTTAAATCATTTTGAAATAAAAAAACCTATGGTCAGCTACTATGAGCACAACCTGCACGAAAAGGGGGAATACATCCTGTCGCGCATCCTGTCGGGGGAGACCTGCGCCGTTGTCTCCGATGCCGGCATGCCCTGTATTTCCGATCCGGGAGAAGACCTTGTACGCTTGTGCGCCGCCCATGGCGTAACGGTGACGGTTGTCCCCGGGCCAAGCGCGGCAGTCTCTGCGCTCGCTGTAAGCGGGCTTGTTACCTCCCGTTTCACGTTTGAAGGATTCCTTTCCACAAATAAGGCTTCCCGTATGGAGCATCTTTCTTCCCTTGAAAACGAGCGCCGTACAATGATCTTTTACGAAGCCCCGCACAAGCTTTCTGCAACGCTCGGGGACTTGAAATCCGTATTTGGCGCCGACCGCCCGCTCTCGGTATGCCGCGAGCTTACCAAGATACATGAAGAAATCCTCCGCACCACCATAGGCGGCGCGTGCGAATATTTTGAACAGAATACGCCCAAAGGCGAGTTTGTTCTGATTGTATCCGGGCAGGAAAAGCAGGAAGCCGCTCAGCTTCCGCTTGAGGAGGTCTGCCAGATCGGCCGGAAGATGATCCTCTCCGGCATGCGCACCACCGATGTCGCAAAGGAGCTCGCCAAAACGTATGGGTACAAAAAGGCTGAATTATACAAATCACTCCTTTAAGCAGATTCATATGCCCTTTTTCGTTTTATCACAAAACCCACACATTTATATGATATGCTGTTTTATCATTGAAAAGCTGTTTAGAAAGGCAGGAGAATAGGGAATGGCACATATTCTGATGGTAGACGATGAAGCGCGGATCCGCGATATTGTTACACAATACTTAAAATTTGAAGGATATACCTGCAAAGAGGCAGCAAACGGCAAACAGGCGGTCGAAATGGCAGGTCAAACCGCTTTCGACTTAATTATTATGGATGTGATGATGCCATTCATGGACGGCATCACCGCTCTGCGTATCATTCGCCAGAACTCCAACGTACCGGTTATCCTGCTTACGGCAAAAGGAGAAGAATACGATAAAGTATTTGGCTTCGACTTAGGGGCGGATGACTACGTTGTCAAGCCGTTTTCTCCGAAAGAACTGATGGCGCGCGTTAAAGCCGTCTTAAAACGGACGCAGCACAGCGAAGCCGACCGTGCAATGCAAATCTACACCTATAAAGGGCTTGGTGTAAATCCGGTTTCATATGAAGCGTATATCGATGGGAAAAAGCTTTCCCTGACGCCGAAGGAGTTTGAACTTCTGCTTTGCTTTATCAAAAACAAAGGCGTCGTCCTTACGCGCGAACAATTGCTCAACGAGGTGTGGGGATACGACTTTTACGGCGATTCCCGCACGGTAGACACCCATATCAAAATGCTGCGCAATAACCTTGGTGAATACCGCGAGCTCATCAAAACAGTTTGGGGAGTTGGATACCGGTATGACGAAGCCTAAAAAGATCCGTCTGCCCATCCTTTTAAAAATATGGCTCGCCATCATGGCGATTGTCGTGGCAGTTCTTGTGTTGGTTTGGGGGTTTCAAGTCGTTTTTCTGGAGCAGTACTACGTCGGCCTCAAGCGCAACGAATTGGCTTCTCTCTCAAATGATGTGGCCGCTGCAATCAACGAAAACGGCGTCCTTCTTTCCCAAAACAAGATGATGGAGCTCGCCGGGAACAACCGCCTTTGCATTGAGGTCGTCATGGACAACGACCGCGTCTTGACAGTCGAAGGGCTTGCCTACGACTGCTATCTGCACGAACGCAACCAGACAGCTGAGCAGGCGCTGGTGCGGGAAGCCCGCGAAAGCCAGACGGCAAGCATCCGGATGGTACGCGACAGCACAACCCAGACCGAATATCTGATTTCCGTCTCCTACGTCAATACCGGATCGGAAGGGGGCGGTTATGTCCTGATTATTACCCAAACGCTCGCTCCAGTTTACGAAGCCGCCGCTGTCACGCGGACACAGCTTCTGTGGATTTCCGGCATTCTGATTATTTTAGCTACTGCGGTTGCCTTTTTCGTTGCCCGCCTGTTTACCAAGCCGATTGTAAAGCTTTCAAAGGCAGCGCAGGAAATCGCCCGCGGCAATCTGGATATAACGGTCCCGGTCACCAGCACGGATGAGCTCGGCGAGCTCTCCCAGAATTTTAATTATATGGCCTCTGAACTAAACAAAATAAATAAGCTGGAACGGGAACTTGTCGCCAATTTATCCCATGATATCCGCACGCCGCTCACCATGATCCGCGGTTATGCCGAAATGATCAAGGACATTACGGGCGACAACAAGGCGCAGCGGGAAGAACAGTTAGATATCATTGTAGATGAGACCAACCGGTTAAGCCGCCTGGCTAACGACGCGCTCGACCTTTCCCGGATGCAGGCCGGACAAATTGTAATGAAATACACCGTCTTCGATGCGGCACAAAAGCTGCGCGACATTGTTTCCCGATACCGGCTTCTTGAACAGACGGAAGGGTTCCACTTTGTCTGCAATGCGCCGGAGCACTGCATCGTTTATGCCGATGAAACCCGCATCGAACAGGTTGTCTATAACCTGTTAAACAATGCCGTCAATCATACAGAAGATAAAAAATGCATCACGCTTTCTCTGCATACCGAAAAGGGGACGGCATGGATTGCGGTACAGGATATGGGCAGCGGCATCGCACCGGAAGACCTTCCGCTCATCTGGGACCGCTACTATAAGCCGTATCACAAAGACCGTCCCGGTATGGGGACCGGGCTTGGCTTGTCCATCGTAAAAGCCGTACTGGAAGGGCATCAGGCACCGTTCGGCGTAAACAGCGAGCTTGGTAAAGGCAGCATCTTTTGGTTCGGCCTTCGGATTGCGCAGGAGGAAAAACAAAAGAGCGGCGAAAAAGAGGCCGCAGAAGGGAAAAAACAGAATGGACGAAAACACACAGCGAAAAATTGACGAACTAACAGAGCTTTTAAAGCAAACGGCAAACGGCAAATGTGCCATTGCGCTAGCCGGTGCGCATGCGAAGGGGACGGCCGACGCTGCGTCTGATATTGATTTTTACCTTTTTGCACAAGAAGCCAAACCGTATGAAGAACGCAAACGGCTGATCTGTTCCGCTGCGGATGCAGGGACTGAGCCGTGGCTTGACCTTTCATTTGACGCGACGCCTTGGGGCGGGACGATGGATTTTATGTACCGCGGGACGCCGATTGAAACCACTGCCCGCACGATCTCCATGATGGACCGGGTTGTTACAGACTGCTTAAACGGGAAATTCGAAATCATTCCTGCCACATGGACGTCAAATGGATATTATACGTTTATTTACTTGTGCGAGCTTAGCTTTATCAAGCCGGTTTGGGATCCGGACGGCATCCTTGCCGCTTATCAGCAAAAGGCCGCCGTGTATCCCGCACCTCTTCGCCGTTCTATCATAAAGACTTTTATGGAACGCGCCAATACATGGATCGACAATTTCCATTATGAAAGCGCGGTCCGCCGCGCGGATATCCTGTTTACCGCCCCTATCGTCCTGCATACCGTCATGGATATGATCCAAGTAATCTTTGCCTTAAACCGTGTATATTTTACCGGCGACAAAAAGCTGGAGGCGGCGCTTTCCAAGATGGAATACTGTCCTGCAGCACTGCGTTCCAATCTTGCTTTCCTTCTGAGCACGCCGCGCGATCCGGAACAGCTTGATCTTCAGCGCCAGCTTTTGCGGCAAGTCCGCGATGAGCTTTGCGAAAAAGCGGAATCTGCCCTCAAAGAATGCGCAGACAGCCTATCCGCCTGATATTTTCAGCAAAAAACAAGGATGTGTCGCAAAACGTAAGTTTTGTGGCACATCCTTTTTTAC
>ERZ1643249.3883-NODE-3883-length-12887-cov-9.369779_pt1 | contig 12887 bp, 13 predicted proteins | sample MGYA00579263_ERZ1643249 | MGnify/ENA primary metagenome ERZ1643249 (study PRJEB29033, sample SAMEA4952264) | chicken gut metagenome | biome: Broiler Chicken; feature: Gastrointestinal Tract; material: Caecum | place: Ireland | collected 2018 | study: Broiler...
TTAAAACGAACTTCATTTCCTTGTACTCCAGGATGATAATATGTTTTTCCAAGTAGTGATTCTGGTAGACAATCCATCGTTGTTAATTTATCATTAGTATCGTGAGCATATTGATATCCCTCTCCATAATGTAGATTTTTCATTAACTTGGTTGGAGCATTACGTATCACTAAAGGAACAGGTTCAGCAAGCATTTTCTTAGCATCAGAACTTGCTAGTTGATAAGCAACATCACAGGCATTAGATTTTGGTGCTAAAGACATATAGATGACAGCTTCAGTTAAATGAACATTGCATTCTGGCATTCCAATAAAATGACATGCTTGATAAACATTAATAGCAACATTTAAAGCATTCGTATCAGCTAGTCCGATATCTTCTGCCGCAAATCTTGTAATACGTCTAGCAATATAGATAGAATCTTCGCCAGCCTCTAACATTCTAGCAAGCCAGTAAACAGCTGCATCCGGATCACTATTTCTCATGGATTTATGTAAAGCTGAAATAATATTATAATGCTCTTCTCCATTTTTATCATATAATAATGTCTTCTTAGTCAAACAGTCTTCAATGACATCTGTTGTTACTTTTAACGTACCATCTTTCAATACTTCCGCATTGGTAATTATCATATCCAATGTCGTTAAAGCACTTCTAGCATCTCCATTTGCAAAATTAGCAATCGTCGCTAAATCTTCTTCTTTAATATCAATTTTTACACCACCAAATCCCTTTTCAGAAGTAATGGCTCTTTTTAGAAGAACCAGTATATCTTCACTAGATAATTCTTTTAAAACAAACACTCTACATCTAGATAAAAGGGCGTTATTAATTTCAAAAGAGGGATTTTCTGTAGTAGCACCAATCAAGATAATAGACCCTTTTTCTACAAATGGCAAAAAGGCATCTTGCTGTGCTTTATTAAATCTATGAATTTCATCAACAAACACAATTGTTCTGATACCTAATTGTTTATTCTTTTCAGCATCTTCCATAACCTTTTTAATTTCTTTAATTCCTGAAGTTACAGCCGAAAAAGTAATAAATTCTGACTTAGTTTCGTTTGCAATAATTCTAGCCAGTGTCGTCTTGCCTACTCCTGGAGGTCCCCAGAAAATCATCGAAGAAATATGATCAGTTTCTATCATTCTTCTTAATAATTTATTTTCACCAATCAAATGACTTTGTCCTACAACTTCACTTAATTTCATCGGCCTCATACGTGATGCAAGAGGCTCATTCATTGGATTATCAAATAAAGATGCTTGCTCCATAGAATTCCTTCTTTCTTTAATTTCATTATTATAATAGTTATCGTACAGTTACATTTATAAAAACTTGTCTATAACTATATTTTATCGTTGATTCTATATTCTGTAAAGTAAGGAGAAATGTCCATATTCCTATTAAAGATTGGAATCTGTATCTAATTATCTCATTTATTTTTATTTATTAATACTAAAAATACTATCTAGTTGAATAAACTGATAGCATTTTAAATATTTGAGGAAACTATTCATCCTTGACTTACTATATTTACTATTTTACTAAATACGGATAGTTCAATTATTATCGACATTTAAATATTTTGTATGATAATACTACTTTTATTTATCTAATTTTGCTTGTAAATATTTTTCAAATACTTTGATACCATATTCTTTATTATAATAGTTAGGAAATTCGTTCAAATGAGCCAAAGCTATTTGAGCAGTTGGTATTAGATAGTCATTTGTTACATTAGTATTAGGATTAATGGTTCCATGTTCTAACTCTACATTCATCCCTTCTAGCAAATCTTCAGGACGAAATTTATCAAACGTTATACCTAATATCTTTGCTGCAGTATACGCATCTTGAAGCTTATACATAATATCACCAATACAACTTATGTTAATATTCATTCCATTATGTTAACATTATCTTTCGATGTTAATATTTTACTTTTTACTATCAAATAAATTGCCATGATAGAATTGATAATAGCAACAATAAAACCAGTAATACCAATCATAGTATTTTTAAATTCTATATCATTATCTCCGAATTGATAAATCATTGCAACTTCTAAGGAAATCATAGATATCATTGCTACTGTTAAATTAATACATTTACTAGCTGTTAAAACAGCACTCTTATGATTATGGTATTTAAACACATTAACAATAGCACTAATAATCAAATAAAAATCATATAATGCAATACCATAAATAAGAGTTCCTGGATAAAAGAATGCTTCATTCTTATGAATAATTAAAATTATCATTCCCGATAATACAATATCTAATAATAACAAAACAATTCCTGTGTGTTCTAACTTTTTATGTTCTTTTAATATATTACGTTCTAAAGTACCTTTTGTAAAACTAAATATCAAATTTATCTTCATCAAACACAATAATAAATAATAAACTGCAAAAGTAATAAACCATGCTGATTTATAATAGATTCCTGTTGTTAGTTTGAAAATCCCATAGATTAGATTGATTAAGAAAGAAATACGTAGCATCATCTTAGTAATTATCTTTTTATTTTTATCATACCAGTGATATAATTCTGAATTTTTCTTAACAAAATTAGAACTAAACTCACAAGCTTTGATAAACCAAATAATAAATATAATCAAGGAATAAGTAGAAAGTAGATAAGCAACATAGGCAATCGGTGTATCTTCCAAATGCTTTGTAAAAACATATATTAGTAAGAAAATACTCGTATTACAAAGAATAAAACCTATGATTTTATTAGGATGAAAAATGGCTTTTATTATTTTCATACTCCCTCTCCTATTCTTATATTAGATTATACCAAAAAAGGAAGAATTATCTTCTACCTTTATTTATTTTTCTTTAAATAAGAATATACTGGATAATCTAATACGCAAATAATTAAACCAATCATACCTATAATAATTCCTGTTATCATTTCACTTTGTGTTGCACCATCAATCATAGTTTTACTCATTCCAAATCCCATGATTAAAGCACCTATCACTCCAACTATCCAGGCAAAAATAAACGCCCTGTTGATTAGCTTTGTTTCTTTTTTAGGATGCTCTTTTCGATAGATTGGAATAATACAAAGTAAGATAATAAATCCTACGACAGCAATCACAACTCCTGCATTAAATAAATCCCATTCTGGTATTAACGACATACACATTCCAATAGCAAAAATTAATCCACCAATGGTTCCTAAAATAATTTCTAATAACGTTTCTTTTTTCATTTTACTCTCCCTACTTCTTTCTTCTTTCCTCTTCTTCTTGTTTTAATCTTTTCTTAGCATCACTCACGGTCTCTCCATCTTTTGTTAAAAACTCATCTACAAATTTATCTTCTATTTTTGTATAACCTCCTACTATAGCATCACTCATTTTATTAAATCCATCTACAACACCATCACTCATCTTTTTAAATCCTGTAGTTACATTTTCAGCAATTTTTTCATTTGCTTTTACTAATTTTGATTTAGCCATTTTTCCATCTCCTTTTTAAATCAACACTTGTTGATGTATTACAATTAAAGTATAATAATATTAACGATGAAAAACAATCAGCAATTTTTAAACAATTGTTGAGTTAATGGAGGAAATACTATGAATGTTCAAAATAATAAAAGAAGAAAAGTATCCCAGGAGAAAATAGAAAAAGCGTTTGTTACATTATTACAAGAAAAAGAATTAAATCAAATTACAGTAACAGATATCTGTAAAATTACAAAACTAAATCGTACTACTTTTTATAATAATTATTTAGACATTTATGACCTAGCCGCTAAAATACGTCTAAAACTCATCCAAGATGTTGACGACTTATATCATGATGAGAAAATAAAGAAATATAATTCTAATGATTTTTCTAAAATATTTCATTTAATTAAAAAAAATCAATTATTCTTTAAGACTTATTTTAAATTAGAGAATGATTCTAATATGTTACCAAGTAAGGAAAATTTCCGATATGATACTAATCTTGCTAAAAAGTATTACAATAATCAACACATTGACTATCATATTGAATTTTTTAAGGCTGGATTTAACGCTATTGTGAAAAAATGGTTAAAAAATGGTTGCAAAGAATCCCCTGATGAAATATATCAAATTCTTATGAGCGAATACGATAACAAAAAAAGTTGAAATAGTTCAACTTTTTATCATTTGATTGTAAACTCTACCGAAATAGAATGATCAGATGCATCCGTTACAAACCTATAAGTACCTGGTTTTAACTTTCCATAAATCCACTCCCAATTAATTTTTCTAATTATTTCGTTGTTTTCATCTGGATGATAAGCCGGTTGATTAAAGAAGGCATCATCTATTACTTTGGGAGCTTCCTTCCACTTTCCATTTTCTTTTTTATCAATTCGATAGGGTTCTCCATAAGAATAATTTTTATCTGTGGTATCAGTAATAATGATAGTTGCTCCAGTATTTGTTAAAGTTCCTTCTTTAATTTTGATACTAACACCATCTACTTGATTGATTCTTTTGTCATGTATTTGTCTTGTCCAGACACCAATAGCAATCATTCCTATCACGACTATTAAAATTCCAACAATTATCCATACTTTTTTTCTCATACTACTCTCCTTTACTCTCATTATACAGGATAAATTGGAAAGTACAATATTTTCTTTTTAGGAAAAATAAAAAGCCAATTTTGATTTATTGACTTTTATATGATTATTTTAATTTTAATCCGTCTTTAAAGGCTTCTCCTACTCTTTCTGTTACTTTATAGTAACCATGAGTATATGGATCAAAAGCAATGGCATTTACTTTTGTAATATCTACTTTATCGTTGGTCATTACTTTTTCATCTACAGAAACATTTACTACTTTACCAACAACGCCGCATCCAAATTCATCATCTTGATATTCAACAAATTCACATTCTATACAGATTGGAAATTCATTGATTATTGGAGCGTTTACTGTTTCTGATTTACTTGCAGTTAGACCACTTTTTTCAAATTTATCTGGTGTATTATTTCCTGATACTACTCCAAAATAATCTGCTTCCACTACATGATTACTATCTGCAATACTCACAGTAAAAGCTTTTCTTTCCTTAATATTTTTTACTGTCTTATGAGTTTCTGTTAAATTTAATACTACATAATCTCTTTCTAACATCATTCCCCAGGCAGCATTCATCACATCTACTGTACCATCTTCATTATATGTCGCAATCATCAAGACTGGCATTGGAAAGATGGCTTCTGTTGTTTTAATATTTTTTCTCATATCTATCCTCCTAACTATATCATTAGTATATCATACTTTTTCTAAAATTAGTCCCTCTGGTGTTAAAGTATATAATTTATCTATTACTTCTTCTATATATTTTCTATCATGTGAAACACTAATAATTGTTCCTTGAAATTCTTTTAACACTTTTCTAATGACGGGATTAGATAGTGGACTTACATTTCTTGTTGGTTCGTCTAATAATAGTACATTACATTTATCTAGCACTAATTTTATTAAGATTAGTTTTGCTTTGGTACCATTACTTAATTCGGTTATGCTTCCTTCCATTTCCTCTCTTGTGAAATTCATATTACCTAAATACATTCTTGCTTTTGTGATATCTTCTTTTTTACTACTTGGAGCAATAAAGTCTATTACTTTATCATAGCAACTTAGAATATCTTCATAATTTTGAGACATATATCCTACTTTAATATCGTCTCTTGTTTTTAGAGCATTATAAAGTTCTTTTATTAGTGTAGATTTTCCTACTCCATTTTGTCCAATAATACAAATATGAGGATTGCCTATTACATCTAATTCTATATTTTTTGATAATATTTTATCCTGTACTTTTAACTCTTTTATAGAAATACTAATAATGGTCTTTGATTTTGGAATTTCTACTTCTTCAAAGAAAAAATGGATACTCTCTTCTACATCTGGTAATTCAGTTAACTCTTTATTATCTAACTTCTTCTGCTGTGACTTTAGAGAGTGCATCTTCTTTTTTAATAATCTTGCTCCATGAGGATCACTTCTAGAAATCGTATTTTGCTGATACTCTACCTTCTGAATGACTTGTTGTAATTTTGATTGTTGCTCTTGATATTTTCTCTTTTCCGATTTTGCCATTTGTGCTTGCTTATTTAATTTGTTTAACCTTTCTACTACATACGTATCATAATCTATTCTTACTAGGGTATGTCTACATTCTGTTTTATGTTTTATTTGTTCGATATGTAATATCATATTTGCAGTATGAGAAAGCAATGTTTCATCATGTGATACATAGATAACCGGTTGCTCTAGTTTATTGATAAAGGTTTCTAACCATTCTAACGTTTCGATATCTAAATCATTCGTCGGTTCATCTAATAATAAAATGTCATACTCTTCTAATAATAGTTTTACAATACGAATCTTTACTTTCTCTCCGCCAGATAATGTTTTTAATTTTCTATCTAGTAAGTCATCTTTTAAATTTAATCTATCTAAATATTTATAAAAACTATTTACATGATTATAATAATCTTCATCACTAGTAAATAAATATTCATATCCTGTTTTTTCAAGCTCATCTTCTGTTAATGATTGCTCTAGATAACCAATCCTGTTTTCCTTGATATTAATGGTACCTTCTACTTCTGCAAAATCAGCGATTCCTAATATTGCCTTTAGAAAAGTAGATTTACCATTTCCTTCTTCACCAATAACTGCTAATTTATCTTTTTTATTTAATATTAATGATAAGTCTTTTATCAAATATTTATTATGTACTTTAATACTTAAATTGTTTATTTCTAACATCTCTTATGCCTTCCTTTCTGACATAATCAAAGTTTATGCCGTACTTATTTTATTACTATTCTCATGTTCCCACCTCCAAACAGAAAAAGACACAAGTCCATTATGTCATAGACTGTGTCCTTTCTTTTATTTATTTAATTTATACATAGTAAAAATAATCAATCTAATCCATAATTTTATAGATAAAGTTTTGAAATTGATTATTTATTACCATAGATGCGCCTTCTTTCTTTTTCATTATATCATAATTTTTATATTTTGTACTTATTTTATTTCTTGATAGAAAAAGGATAATGTGCTATGATGAATTTGTAAGAGAACTTCTTACAATAAAAATAGGAAATACTTAACATCCAGTAGTTAAGTACTTGCCTAAATAGGGTTTGCACTCAACTAACTAGTTTGAGTGCTTTTTAATTGTTTTATTTCACTATAATAAAAAGGATAGATAGTAGTGAAAAGATGATTAGAAGTAAAGAACAAATTAGTATATCCTTCTTAACCATATTCTAGCCTCCTTCCTTTTGAAGTTGGCAAGCACTCAAGTAGTTAAATACTTCCTATTTGGTAGATTATCATATATTGTTTTTTTATACAAACAAAGAAAAAATATTTTTCTGATATTTTGATTAAAGATTTTTAATAATTACTCATATAATTTAAAAAATTAATTAGACCTAGCATATTAGATATCATAATTTATTAATAATTTTCAAACTATACAAAATGTAGTTTTTCTACCAAAATATATTTTGGGCTTATACTTGAAGATATCAGTTTCTTATGCTATGATTAGTTTGTAAGAAATCATCTTACAATAAAATAGGAAATACTTAACATCCAGTAGTTAAGTACTTGCCTAAATGTTTGGTTCGCACTCAACTAACTAGTTTGAGTGCTTTTTAATTGTTTTATTTCACTATAATAAAAAGGATAGATAGTAGTGAAAAGATGATTAGAAGTAAAGAACAAATTAGTATATCCTTCTTAACCATATTCTAGCCTCCTTCCTTTTGAAGTTGGCAAGCACTCAAGTAGTTAAATATTTCCTAGATTTTATATTATCATAAACTAAATTTTAAAACAAATGACTAAAAAATCCTTTTCTAATATTTTAGGAAAGTTTTTTTAATTATTACTCTTATACTTTTTAAAAAAGTTTAGTTTAGTATATATCTTTTTTATAACTTTTGATTTATTCATCCTTTTATCTTGTACTTGAAAACCTAGTTTTCTTATGTTATGATTAATTCGTAAGAAGAATTCTTACAATTAAAAATAGGAAATACTTAACATCCGTTAGTTAAGTACTTGCCTTTTGTTTTGCGGTAGCACTCAACTAACTAGTTTGAGTGCTTTTTAAATGTTTTATCTCACTATAATAAAAAGGATAGATAGTAGTGAAAAGATGATTAGAAGTAAAGAACAAATTAGTATATCCTTCTTAACCATATTCTAGCCTCCTTCCTTTTGAAGTTGGCAAGCACTCAAGTAGTTAAATATTTCCTAGATTTTATATTATCATAAACTAAATTTTAAAACAAATGACTAAAAAATCCTTTTCTAATATTTTAGAAGAGGATTATTTCTTTTTTTGTTATATAATTTTTTATATTCTTGTTCGTGAACTATTTATTTTGTAACTTTGTTAGAAAGTTTTTGCAATCATCCTTTATTAAAATTGTCTTATCTTTTATGTCATAAAATGATTCTAAATATTTTTCATTTACTCTAATTAAGTTTATGTTTTTTAACTTTGTAGTCATTTCTTCAAAAGGAAAGCGAATAATTCCTGGTGTATTAAATCCTACTCCTAGTTCTAATAATAAAATATTTTTATCCTTATATTTATTAATGAAATCTTCATAATTTTTATGTAATTTGTGCCAGTGATTATCTTCTACAAAACACTCGTCTTTTCTAAGGTTTACTTCCATGGTCTCACCACAGTTTGGACAATATGGAACAAGTTCTTTTGGTATTTTACAGTCATGGTCTTCTTTTAACATTTTATTTACTAAATCTAAGTCATCATATAATTTATTATGACATGCCCTACTACACTGAATTTTAGAAAGTGATCCTTGTACTTCAAATACTTTATCCTCACTAAAGCCCGTTTTTAAAAACTGTCCATCTACGTTTGTAGTAATGACAAAATAATTTTTGCCTTTTACCAAATTATATAAATCTTTATATACGTCTTTTGCTTCTACATTATACAAGTAATTTATATGTTTTGCCCAGTAACTCCAGCGCTCTTCTTCTGTTTTAAAGTCATAAAAACTAGAAGTGTACATATCTGTCATATGATATTTTTTTACTAATTCAGGGAAAAGTTTAGGAAAGTCTTTTTCTCCGTAGTTGATTCCTGCCGATGTGGATAGTCCTGCTCCTGCTCCAACAATAATAGCGTCTGCATGATTTATTAATTCTTTTATTTTAGAATAGTCTGTCATAATACATCCAATCCTCTTCTTCATATGCATCAAAAATAATTTTATCAAATGTATTAGGATTTTCTTTTACATATTCTCTTACCGTACTTACCGCAATTTTACTAGCTAATTCTTTAGGAAAACAAAAGACTCCAGTTGCGATAGTTGGAAAAGCGATAGTTTTGATATTTTTTTCTTTTGCTATGTCTAGGCATGATTTATAACATTTAGCGAGAAGTTCTTCATCTTTATTTGTTACTTTTCCTGTAATCTTTGGACCTACTGTATGAATTACATAGTCACATGGTAAATTATAGGCATCGGTTATCTCTGCTTTACCGATACTTTCTTCTCTTCCCTGCATTATCTCGTTACAAGCTAAGCGAAGACGGATCCCCGCCCTTGTATGAATTTGATTATCCAAACACGAATGACCAGGTAAAAAACAACCTAATAAAGCAGAATTTCCTGGATTTACTATAGCATCTATTTTTAATGCCGTAATATCTCCTTGCCAAATAGCAAATACTCCATCTCTCGTTTCAATTTCACTTACATCCATTACTTCTTTTTCTTTTAACTCTAACTGTAATAGTTGATCTTCTAATACTAAGATTTCTTCCGGGATTGGATAAGGAGCTCTTAAGTTGATAATTCCTCGTAGAAGATTTCCTTTTTCTGAATCATTTGAAGGAATTTCAAGGTTTTCAAATCTTTCATCTTCTTTTATAAAGTATCTTAATAATTGGTCTACTATCTTTTCTTTCATTATCTTTCACCCTTATCTTTATATTTTTCTCCAAAGAGACACATAGAGTCCAAAACATCTTTTAATTCTTTTCCTTTTTCAGTTAAAGAGTATTCTACTTTAGGAGGAACTACCGGGTATACTTTTCGAAAGATAATTCCATCATTTTCTAAGTCTCTTAGATTTTCTGTTAAGACTTTTGCAGAGATTCCTACTACACTTCTTGTTAATTCGTTGTATCTTTTTGTTCCTGTAAGTAAATCTCTTAATATTAAAATTTTCCATTTGTTCGCAATAATTGATGCTGTATATTCTACAGGACAATTTGTATAAGTTTTTGCCATAATCTCACCTCTAAATTTATTATAACTAATAACTTTCTAATTTGATAGTACGCACTTTTTGGTAAGTATTAAAAAAGTGACTAAGTCACTTTTAATTTTTAGGGAAAAAGAAATTAGCAGTCATTTCTAGATAGTTATGTCCGCTATATTCAGGATATTCTTTGTCTACTTTTTCTATCATTTCTTCTGCTGTAGTACAAGTGGATGCGATGTTTAATAGCGTTTCAATATAAGATATTTTTGTTTTTACTGCATTAATATCTTCAGGAATATAATGAGAAGTAAATATTAAATTATAATTCTTTTCCAAATATCCTTTTAAAGTTTCAATTAATGCTTTTGCATGGTCTACTCCAGCAATAATAGAATGACAGTCACTTCCTAACATATGAGTATAAATAGAATTAATTTCTGGTATTTCAATGTCATACGCTTCTGTTGTAGAGATAATGTTCATTTTAATATCAGCAAGTGTTAATTCACCTTGTTCAATATAATTTGTAACATCGTGAATCTTACTATCAAATGGTTCTCCAAAGGCTTGTGTGAAACCATCAATTAACTCTTTACCTCCACCTTGGTGACCATATTGATCTGCATTATGAGTTGCAAACTTTTTCGCATCTTTTAAGAAAGTTCCTCCTCCCATGTGATATGCTAACAATACACCATCTACTTCTACATTTAAACTCTTAATATACTCTTCTAATTCTTTGTTGTTGTCATAGAAAGTTGGAGATTCAATTACTACTAATTTCTTATTCTTTTCAAGTAAAATTACTTGATCAGCAATCGCATCCTCTGTGTTATAATTATGTACTTTTACATCTTTAAAATCATATACTAAAACTTTACCCTTTTCTAAATCTATTTTTTTATATTTCATATTTTATTCCTCCTAATTATTTTCTACAAAGATTCGTGCACTTTTTCTTTGACAATATCATTATATGAAGTTATCTTTCATTTGGAAAGAATGCACTTTTTTGTTAGATAGTTACTGATTGGTAGAAATTATGAAAAGTCAACAAAAAAAGATTGTCAGAAATTTACAATCTTTTTATTATTTATCAAGAAAGTTAGTGACTAAATCAATAATTATTTCTTTTTCTTTCGGATTTGATTCAGCAATTAAAAGTGTTAAGGCTACTAATGTATTGTTATCAATAATTTGTCTATCTTCTTTATATAAAAGATGATAGAAATTTAAAAAGTAAATAAATAATGTTGCAGCAATACGTTTGTTTCCATCAATAAACGTATGATTTTTTACAATTATATATAAAAAGTTAGCAGCTTTTTCTTCAATTGTTTTATAAACATCTTTACCATCAAAACTTTGATAAACATTATTTATAATAGACTGTAATCCCTTATCTCTTTCCCTGGCAAACAAATCGCTTTTTTCATTGAATTTTAATTCCTTTATAATCTCTATACAGTCTTCATATTTTATTTGTCTGGCATCAACACTTCCTTTTGCCTTTTTAACTGCTTTATAATCGTAATCATCTAATAAATCTAAGGCTTTAGAGTAAGTACCAATTACTTTTAATATTTCTTTTGCATCATTATTATTTAATCTATCATCAATTCTGTTAGCGATATCAATTAATTTAACTGTCTTTTCTAAATAATCTAGTCTTTTTTGGTTAACAGCGTAACCTTTTAATAAATAATCCTTTAATATTTGATTGGCCCATTTTCTAAATATGATACCATTTTTACTTTTTACACGATATCCTACACTAATAATCATATCAAGATTGTAATATTCAATTTCTCTTGTTACTTTTCTATTACCTTCTTTTTGAACTGTCGCAAATTTTGCGACAGTTGAATTATCTAACTCTTCTTTTAATGCAGTGTTGATATGTTTCCCAATTGTTTTTATATCTCTATCAAACAATTGAGATATTTGTTCTCGATTTAACCAGACCGTATCATCCTTTACATTAACTTCTAATTTTACATTTTGATTTTGAAATAATATAATTTCGTTTATTTTATTCTTCAATAATTTCACCTCAACGTCATATTATCATATAAAACATTTGTTCGCAATGGTAATATATGGTAACTGAGGGGACTTTATCTAATTTATTAATATTGACTTTATAAGTTGCTACTCTTATAGTTTGCAAATAAGACTAGTTATAAGTTATTTTAGATAGTTGTTTACAAATTCTATTAAGGGTATATATTCTAGCAAATAGTCATCATTTTTATATTTTTCTATCTCTTTTTTATGAGTAGTATAGTATTTTTTGACTTTGTCTTGTATCCTCTTTGTAGCAACATAAAAGTCTGGTGAGCCATTATATAGTGCCCCATAATATTTAATTTTCTCTGGTTCTGTTTTTGCCATCATGTATTTAATTACTTCAAATCTTGAAAAACAAATGGTGTTGTTACTTTTCTTTTTTAAAATACAAACATTTAGTTCTGCCGGCATAATTATTTTACTGGTACAACCGTTTTCAAAATTTCTTTCGTTTTTTATATTTTCTCCGTTAAATTGTAAATATACTCCATCTTTTAAATAATCACATAGATTTTTTGATTTTAAA
>ERZ1643249.3884-NODE-3884-length-12886-cov-6.435274_pt1 | contig 12886 bp, 10 predicted proteins | sample MGYA00579263_ERZ1643249 | MGnify/ENA primary metagenome ERZ1643249 (study PRJEB29033, sample SAMEA4952264) | chicken gut metagenome | biome: Broiler Chicken; feature: Gastrointestinal Tract; material: Caecum | place: Ireland | collected 2018 | study: Broiler...
CTTCATCGGCAAAATTGATTGAATGACACCAATATCTTTAAGTATGTGATACCGGAAAGGGATTTCCTGATGTGTCACTGCTGGAACCGCTGGCGAGTGTTCTGCAGGTTTCTCTGCCCGAGCTGCTGAGCGGCGAACAGGTAATCAATACCAATCGCGCAGCCAACCTGCTGCGCTCACAGCTGTATGTATGCCCGATCTGCGGCAACGTACTCCACAGCACCGGCCCGGCGGTCATTTCCTGCTGCGGCATTACGCTGCCGCCGCTGGAAGCCGAAGAGCCGGACGAAGCGCATGCCGTGCAGTGCGAAATTATCGAGCATGAGCATTATATTACTGTCGAACACCCTATGACCAAGGACCACTATATTTCCTTCATTGCCTGTGTCACCGGCGATCGGTTTGATATGGTCAAGCTGTATCCCGAGGGCAACGCACAGACCCGCTTTTTCATCCGCGGCCACGGTATGCTGTATTGGTATTGCAACCGACACGGTCTGTTCCGTCAGCGCATCTGAGTTTATCTGCTCTGCGCTCGACAAATGCTGTTTTTTGTGCTACCATAGAGGTACAAAACCGCTCACGCTTTTGTTTTCTGCTGTGTTCTGTATGCAGCTGTCCGCACAAACAAACCAAAGCGCCCAGACGGGCGCTTTCTCTTTTGGAAAGGAATCAATGTTATGACCCCCTATGAACACAAAGTACAGTATTACGAAACCGACGGCATGGGAATTGTCCATCACTCCAATTACATCCGCTGGTTCGAGGAAGCGCGCGTCGATCTGCTGGAGCAGCTTGGCTACGGCTATGACCGCATCGAAGCAGAGGGATTCGGCAGTCCGGTACTCGAGGTGCACTGCAAATATAAGACAATGGCGCGCTTTGGCGATACCGTGCTTATTTACGCACAGATCACGGAATACAACGGCGTCCGCTTGGGGCTGCACTATGAAATACGGGACGCACAAACCAATGCGCTGCGCTGTGAAGGCGAAAGCCGCCACTGCTTCATGGGGCGTGACAATCGCCCGGTCTCCCTCAAACGCAGCTGGCCTGCGCTGGACAGGGTTTTTACTGCGCAGCTGGAAACACAAAACGCGGCAAAGGAGAGCAAATCCTGAGTCTTCCATGCAGCCTAGACGGTACTCCGTCACAACAACAAAAAACCTATTTGTTTCTTCCGGTCAGCACCATACGTCGCTGACCGTTTTTTATGGAATCGAGCTTGCGTTGGCTGCGCTGCACAGCCATTCAGCGCACAGCATAGGATGGGACAAAGGAGGAATTTGTTATGAACCAATCGGCGACCCTTGCGGTTGTCGGCGGCGATATCCGGCAGGCATACCTCGCCGGACTGCTGTGTGCAGACGGGCACACAGTACGCACCTTTGCTCTGGAACGCCATCCGATCGAAGGGTGTGCCGCTGTCAGCGATCTCCGAAGCTGTTTTACCGATGTGCAGGCCGTAATTCTGCCCCTCCCCGTTCAACACGGAAATTCGCTGCTCAACGCTCCGTTATCCAATACGCCTTATCCATTGATCGATGTGCTGGACGCAATTCCTGCCGGTACCGTCACACTGGCCGGTTCTGTCCCTTTTTGGGTGCATGCCCGTGCCGTGCAGAATAACCTGCATTTGATCGATTACTTAGCGCGCGATGAACTTGCCATCCGCAATGCGGTTCCCACCTGCGAAGGTGCGCTGCAGCTTGCCATGGAACAGACCTCGCATACCATCCAGCAGGCGCATTGTCTGGTCATTGGTTATGGCCGCATTGGTGCGCTGCTGGCGCAGAAGTTGCATGCGCTGGACGCACGAGTGACCGTTTCTGCGCGCTCACCGCGCGATTTTGCACGCATCGAAACCCAAGGGATGCAGACAATGGATACCCGGCACCTTGCCGGACAGCTTGCCGGATTTGACATCATTTTCAACACGGTACCCGCACCGGTGCTTGGCGCTGCGGAGCTGGCTGGACTGACTCCCCCCTGTCTGGTGATCGATCTGGCTTCTATGCCCGGCGGCATATCCCCGGAAGCAAAGCCGCCCGCTGGCTGCCGTATTTTGCACGCACTGTCTTTACCGGGTAAAGTGGCTCCGCTCACCGCTGCACACGCAATTTATGATACCATTCGCAATATTTTACAGGAGGAGGGTATTCTATGACCCCGCCAATCCGCATCGGCTTTGCGCTGACCGGTTCTTTCTGCACCTTTTCTGCCGTTCTGCCCATCGTTGAAACCTTAGTATCGCGCGGGTGCGAAATCACCCCCATCTTATCTGCACATGCCGCAACGCTGGATACCCGCTTTGGCGCAGCCGATATGTGGCGTAACCGCCTTTGTGAAATAACCGGACGCGAAGTCATTGACAGTATTCCTGCCGCGGAACCCATCGGGCCAAAAAAGCTGTTCGATATTTTAATCGTTGCGCCCTGCACCGGTAACACGCTGGCAAAACTTGCGCATGGCGTAACGGATACCACCGTCACGATGGCCGTCAAAAGCCATCTGCGCGGAGAAAAGCCAGTCGTCTTAGCCGTTTCCACGAACGACGCCCTGTCCGGCAGCGCGGCCAATCTGGGTACCTTACTCAACCGCAAACACTACTTTTTCGTTCCCATGCGACAGGACGCCCCCTTTGCCAAGCCGCGTTCTCTGGTGGCTGATATGGGACGCATCCCGGAAACCATCGGTGCAGCACTGGAAAACCGCCAGTTACAGCCCATCTTCCTTGCGCCGGGTGAGCATTGAAACCCTTTCTGACGCAAAAGGCATGCAGAGCACCACACTCTGCATGCCTTTTTTCTGTTTATTTTGCAGGCTGTTCCAAATTCTTGTTGCTTCCCGTTGCAAACGTGATCGCACGAGCACAGTTGACGATCTCCGCTCGCTGTGTTGCCCCGCCAAATTCACCATCCAACGTCCATGGCACCGCTTCATCCGCATCGAACGAAATCTGTGCTGTACGGAAATAAACAAAGCGCGTGGATTCGGTGTTATGCGTCAGCAAATCGTTGACCAACCATTGCAATTCCATCGGATTTTCCACCGGATAAACCAACAGTACTTCGTGCAGACCGTCATCCAACGCCACACTATCCGGTGTAATCGCTTTGAATCCGCCGACCGATACCGAATTGGACACCATACCATAGATAAAGTCATCCTCAAGCGTCATTTCCGCGCTGCTCACACGAATATGATGCTGCTTGATATTGGTTAACGCTTTCACGCCCTCCAGAATATAGGCTGCACGGCCGAAAATATTCTTGGATTGCTGCGGCGTTGCGTAGGATACCTCAGTAAACACACCGAACGCGGCAATATAGTTGAAGTAGCGATCATTAAACCGTCCGATATCAAGTGCCTGCAAATTGTTTCCGGCCGCAACTACCGCAGCCTCTGCCGGCACTTTGGAAATGCCCAAACTGAGCGCAAAATCATTAGTGGTACCGGCGGGAATATAGCCAAGCGGCGGTCGATTTTCGGACTCCATCAAGCCCGTGACAACTTCATTGAGCGTACCGTCGCCGCCTGCACATACAATGCGGTCAAACTCCCCGGCGCGTTCGCGCACCATGCGAGTCGCATCCTGCGCACCCTGCGTCACGTACAGTGTTACCTCATAGCCTGCCTGCTGGAACGCATTGACGCAGCTGATGATTTTTCCACTCATTGCGCCCCGTCCAGCATGCGGATTGACAATCCATAGCATTTTTTTCACCGGGCGCGCCTCCTTATCTTTCCAATCGAAACTTGTGTTAAGAAATCAAATCACAAACTGCATTTGCATAAGCAACCGGATCCTCCACCGGCAGGCCCTCAATCAGCAGCGCCTGCGTATACAGAATATCCGCATAGGTCTTTAACAGATCCGAGCCTTCCTCCTGCAATCGGCACAGCTTCTGGAAAATCGGATGCTCTGCGTTCAGTTCCAGCACACGCTCTGCATGCACGCGCTGACTGTCATCCATTGCCTGCTGGTTAAGCACCTTTTCCATTTCAAGCGTTACCGGGCCTTCTGCGCGCAGACAGCACGGATGGCTCTTCAGGCGGCGCGTCAGCTCCACCTTTTTCACCTTACCGGACAGTGCTTCACCCAGTGCTGTGAGCAGTGTGCTCTTTTCCTCCGTGAGCTTTTTGATTTCTTCCTTATCATCCTCGCTGTCCAGCCCAAGATCCGCGTCGGCAATGGACTTGAATTCTTTTTCCTTGTAGTTTGCCAGCATCTTGATGCAGAATTCATCGATGTTGTCATCCAGACACAGAACTTCGTATCCCTTGTCGCGCAGCGTCTCCATGGCCGGCAGCAGCTTGATCTTATCGACGGTCTCACCGCAGGCGTAATAGATATACTTCTGTTCTTCCTTCATGCGTGAAACATACTCATCCAGCGTAACCAGCTTATCCTCAGTCGAAGAGTAGTACATCAGCAGATCCTGCAGCAATTCCTTATTTGCGCCGTACTGCACATATGCACCATACTTGATCTGACGGCCGAACGCCTGCCAGAACTTTTCATAATCTTCGCGCTTATCCTTCTGCATCTTGAGCAGCTCGCTCTTGATTTTCTTTTCCAGACTCTGCGCGATCGCCTTGAGATGGCGGTCATGCTGGAGCATTTCACGCGAGATATTCAGCGACAAATCAGCCGTATCGACCATGCCGCGAACAAAGCTGAAATGATCGGGCAGCAGATCGGCACATTTATCCATAATCAGCACGCCGTTGGAATACAACTGCAAGCCCTTTTCATAGTCCTTGGTATAATAGTCCATCGGGGCATGCGACGGGATGAACAGCATCGCCGTGTAGGTCACTGCGCCTTCTACACTGGTATGAATATGGCACAGCGGCGGCTGATAATCATAGAACTTGCTGGTATAGAAGGAATTATAGTCCTCGTCCTTCAGTTCCTTCTTGGATTTCTTCCAAATCGGAACCATGGAGTTGAGCGTTACATTCTCGGTATATTCCTCCCACTCCGGCTGATAATCGTCACCTGCGTCTGCCGGCTTCTCCTTCATGCGCGAGCGTGTCATATCCATCTTGATCGGGTAACGGATATAGTCCGAATACTTCTTCACCAGCGACTGGATACGGTACGGTTCGAGGAATTCATCATAATTCTCGTTGTCCGTATTCTCCTTGATCGTCAGTGTGATGCGCGTGCCGTTTTCCGCTTTCTCGCACGGCGTTACCGTATATCCGGCTGCACCGTCCGATTCCCAGCGGTTAGCTTCTTCGCTATCCAGCGCACGGGAAACCACCTCTACATGGCTTGCCACCATGAACGCTGCATAAAATCCGACACCGAACTGACCAATGATATCCACGTCATCCATCGCGTCGTTTTCCTTTTTAAAGGCCAGCGAGCCAGAGCGGGCGATCGTGCCCAGATTGCTTTCCAGTTCTTCCGCTGTCATGCCGCAGCCGTGATCTTCGATCACAAACTTGCGGTTCTCCTTGTCCAACGTAATCTCAATCGGCAGGCTGTCGCGCGTGATGCCGGTTCGGCCTTCCTTCATTGCGTTATAATACAGTTTATCCGTCGCATCCGATGCATTCGAGATCAATTCGCGCAGAAAAATTTCCTTATGCGTATAAATGGAATTGATCATCAAATCCAACAGACGCTTGGATTCCGCCTTAAACTGTTTCTTTGCCATGTGTATGCACCTCTATTTATTGGTATTAGCACTCTCAACATCAGAGTGCCAACACTGATATGATAATCCAGTATCAAGGAAAAATCAAGGGGCAAGGAGAAAATTCATGATTTGTTTATATTTGTGTAAAGCAAAGCGGCCCGAAACATTTTCAGGCCGCCGCACTTATTGAATTTTTTTGCCTGCGATGCCACGCTCATGAATGCGATCACGCACATATTCGCGCAGCAAGGTATACACCACGGAAACCACCGGGATCGCAAACAGGATACCCAAGACACCCGCGATGCTTCCTCCTAACGTAACTGCCACCAGCACCCAAATCGACGGCAGGCCCACCGAGCCGCCAACGACACGGGGGTAGATCACATTGCCCTCTACCTGCTGCAAAACAAGGAACAGCACAATGAACCACAGCGCCTGCATCGGACTAGCAATCAGGATCAGGAACGCACCGACAATGCACCCGATAAACGCGCCGAAAATCGGAATGAGTGCGGTCACGCCAATCAGCACCGCGATCACCAAAGCATACGGCATTTTCAGCAGAGACATACTGATGAAAAACATCATACCAAGGATAAACGCTTCCAAGCACTGTCCGGACAAAAAGCTGTTGAACGAAGCGGATGTCAGATCACATACTTCCAGAAAACGATCGACATGCTTTTCCGGGAAAATCGCATAAAACAGGCGGCGGAACTGTCGTCCCAGATTTTCCTTTTGCAGCAGAATATAAATTGCAAACACCAAACCGATGATCGTGTTAGCCACGCCACTGACCACGGAAGTGGCAATATCCACCGTACTGCTGAGGAAATTGCTGTTTTGCAGGAAGTCTTTCGCCATCTGCCCAACTTCCTTCCAGTTGACATTGAGCAAATCATCCTTGAGTTTTTCAATTTCATCCGCAAACATGGGCAAACGCGCGCTCGCTTCTTCCAGAATCTGCGGGAGGCGTTTTCCAAAGCTGGTCATTTCGCGTCCAATGGCGGCAAACGACTTATACAGTTCCGGCGCTACCAGGAACAGAACAATCGAAATAACGCCCAATACCACAACCAAGGTGAGAAGCAAACTGAAAATGCGCTGCATTTTGCGCATGCGCACGCCGCCCTTCCCTTTTATCTGCGCAAAAATTTTATTCTCAAAAAACCGCATGGGCACATTCAAAATGAATGCAATGCATCCGCCAATCAAAAACGGCGCGGTCAGCCCTGCCAGATATCGCAGCGCAGAAGATACCATTTTGGTATTCTGCAAGCCGACGTACAACAAAATGGCAAACGCAATCAATCCCATTATTTTTTTCATTGTATCTCGATTCAAATTCAATGCAAACCCTCATCTGTCTATGCTGTATTGATATATATATAATCATTTTTCCCAGATAAAGTCAAGCGTCCGCCGGTATATTTCATATGTTATTCATAAAACAAATGCGAAGCAGAAAATATTTTGCAATATTTTGTAATTTTTTGCGGAATCCGCTTTCTTTTGTTCGGTATATCTGCTAAAATAAAAGCGGTAATTATCCGTTTTTTATGCAAAACAGATAATTGCATTAGCACAGATTACAAAGCTGACCCGTGCACAACAAAAAGGGGGATTTTATGATGTACAAAAAACTACTTGCGGTATTTCTTGCTGTCTTCATCTGTTTTAGCGGAAGCATGCCATATGCACTTGCGTTAAATTTTGAAGCAGAAAGTGCCTTTGTAATGGATGGCGATACCGGAGAAGAGCTTTATTCCTACAACGGGGATGTTGCCCGCGTTCCGGCCAGTATGACCAAGGTCCTCACCGCCTATATCATTTATCAAGAGCTAGAAGCCGGTACGATCACCCTGGATACCCCGGTTAAGATCAGTCATAACGTTGCGGTCAAATCGCGTGATTCCAGCTATCCGACCGCTGTCCCGCTGACGGAAGGCGCAACCTATACTGTTGATACGCTGTTACATCTTATCATGATTCCGTCTGCCAGCGCTTCCTGCATTGCCATGGCCGAACACATCAGCGGCAGCGAAAGTGCCTTTGTCACACGCATGAATGCAACGGCAAAGTCCTTAGGGCTGAATGCAACCTATTATAACTGTCACGGAGCACAGCCCAATTATATCACACCACGCTCACAGGCGACACTGACCAAGATTTTCATTGATACCTATCCCGATATTTTGCGCATTACCAGCAAAAGCGGTTTCAGTTTTAACGGCAGCTATTATAACAACACCAATCACCTGCTGAACACCTTGGCGCCGTATGAAGGACTGGATGGCTTTAAAACCGGTACGATTTCACAGGCAGGCTACTGCGTTACCACCACTGCTGTGCGCAATGGCCGTCGTGTGATTGCCGTCGTCATGAAATCCACCAGCGACTCGCAGCGGTTTGCCGACTCCCGTCAACTGCTCGATTACGGTTTCGAACAAATTCAGAAACGTGATGCATCTCGTGCAGCAACCAGCGTGTCGATTACCGAGCAGCCAGACAGCATCCGTCCCTATCAGCCCGCTTCCTTTACCGTTCAGCTCAATGGCGTTTCTGCGGCCTATACTGCAAAAGCACAATGGTATGTCAACGGCGAGCCGGTGGAGAATTTCGGCAACAGCAACTTCCAAGTGACTGCCAATAAAACCAGTACACTCAAATATACCATTCATGAGTTGATCGGCGACACACTGAATGTATCTTTTGTATTAACGATGCCGGATGGAACCGAGAAACGCGCTGAAACCTCAGTGCCAATCGAGCAGCGTCCTGTTTCCTATACTGGCTCACTGAATATTCGCAGCGCAGCGATTTATCCTGGGAAAACGCTGACGGTCGCTGCAAACATAATCGGTGAAAACGGAATCAATCGTGTACAACTCCCTGCCGGTTGGCAATGGGATGGACAACCGATTACCGGCTTTTCCAATGACGCCTTTACCATTGTAAACGATCAGGCTGGCAGCCAATACACCATCAGCATTCCGGCTGTTGCGAAACCCGGAATGCACACAATTTCCTTTGTTGTCGGTCCGGCAGACAGTACGGGTGTTCAGCAATTGGTTCTTTCTGCTGATATTGAAATTGTGTCATTCGATGATACTGACAATGATACAAACGAAGATGAAGCGGCAGGGGAAGATGCTTCTATGGATGAAACAGATCAATAATTACAAGGAACTTTGTCCCTAATTCTCAAAATTTTAAAAATAGAAAGATCCGCACACCGGAGACCGAATACTGTCCTCAGCGTGCGGATCTTTTTCTTTTCATCTGTCCCAGCTGTTCAGGCTGCTGCAATATTTTCCACAAAGCGCATCAAAATAGTTGCCACCTGCGCACGGGTAGCTTCCTCTTGTGGGTGAAGCGTGGTAGCAGTATAACCGGTGATGATGCCGTCATGCATTGCCCAAGCCATTGCCTGCTGCGCATAAGCGCTGACACTGGAAGCATCGGTATAGATGCTCAGATTAGCTTCGACCATCGGTTCACCTGCATAGCGCCACAGCATGGTGGCCAACTGCTCACGAGTAATTGACTGTCCAAGATTCATGCCGTCTGAAATATCATTCTCCATCGCCCAATTGCAGCCTGCATCATACCAGTTTTCACCGACTGACGTGTCCACACCTTCCAAACGTGCGAGCACGGTGAGTATCATCGCACGGGTCATGGATGTTTCCGGCTCAAAAGTCGTGCTGCTTATGCCATCGAACAGCTCACGGCTGGTAGTGAATGCAACCGCCTCTGCTCCCCAATAGGTGTCGGGGACATCCGCAAACGTCTTGCTGTTATCCATGATTTTGACGATATCACCATCCGACAGCGTCACGATAACACCGTTGTCCGCCGGAATAGCGGCTTTGATGATTTCCTCAGTACCATCGCTCTTTACACGAATAACGATTGTGCCGGACGTAACGTTTCGGGCCGGAATCTCCACTTTGGCACTTCCATCCGGCAAATCGATCGTCACGGTTGGTGCGATCTCCCGATCTGCGTTAACCGTCACCTCCGGCATCGGCAGGGGCACGGCTTCTCCCCTTTTTGCCGCTGCGTCTACCACAGAGGCAGGCAGCTTGACGACACTTTGGGACTGACCGTTTTCCCCAACCGTAGTGACAGATGATGAGCCATCCTTATTTGACACAGTGGTCCTCACGCCGTCTGAAGTTTGCACAATTGTAGTTTTGTTGCCGTTTGCATCGGTGATATTTGTTGTCACAGCGCCGTTCTTTTTGGTTTCAACTACTTTGGTTGAGCCGTCAAGGTTTTTAGTAGTCTCCGTGACCGTACCGGTGGAGAAGTAGGTCACGGTTATAGTGATTGATCCATCTGCATTGACGGTGGTCTTTGTGATAATATTGGATGCGCTGCCGCCGCCGCTCGAACCATCATTGTCATCATCCGGCAATTCACTGTCTCCAGTCGAGCCATCCGTTCCATCATCGGGCGATTCACCGTCTCCGGTCGATCCGTCTGTGCCATCATCGGGCGATTCACCGTCTCCAGTCGAGCCGCCCGTTCCATCATCGGGCAATTCACCTTCTCCGGTCGAACCGCCTGTGCCATCATCGGGCGATTCACCGTCTTCGGTTGAGCCTTCGTCCTCGCTGTCGTTGTCATTATCGTCAATAGAAGGTATTTCCGCAAATGTTGCGGTGACAATTACATTGCAGTCAGGCATGATGAATTGATTATTGTCCAGTGCAACCAAACCATCATTAACCAGCACCGCCTTTAGTTCATAGCCGTCATCTGGAGTGACGCTCAATTTGACCGTTTCGCCAGACTGTGCCTTTTGCTTATCGGCGGTAATTGTACCTCCGGTGACCGTGGAAACTGTTATTGTATATTCAATGATTTTGCGTGCGTCCATCAACGCATTGGATTCTTCTGTATCCCAGATACCGTTTAGGGCTACCCCATCAGTTGCGCCGTTCATCGGGTAAAGAATTGTGCCGTCTGCAAAAGCAACTGTACCCTTGCCGCTGTTTTGCAGCGTACCGCCCATTTCGTAAATATGATGCCCATTTCCATCAATCACCAGTGTTGTACCTTCAGGAACTTGCAAATCAAGATCGTCTGTCAGTCGCCAGTCCTCACGAAGCGTCAGGGACTTGGATACTGTGTCCTCTGCAGCCGTGTCGGTGCGATTTTCCGGCATAGGAAGTACGACATCCGTTTCATTGTTCAGAGCCTGTGCTACATTATCCGTATAATCCTTCATCTTGCTCTCGTCCACACCAATCATCGTTCGGTAAAGCAGTCCGCCAGCTGTGTCGGACTTCATGGTGCCGGACGGATAGATTGCATCCCCGGTTGTGCCGTTAAACAGTCCAATGCTGACAGCATAGGCAATATACGGTTTGGCCGCTTCCGATACTTGCCCCGCATCGCTGAATCGGTCCAGCACAGCAGTATTGGCCTTGGATAAATCAGCATCACTGACACAATCTTTCATTATTGCCATGATAGCCTCTTCCCGAGTGATTGCGGCACTCCACCAAGCAGGATCATCCGCAACAGGGACCATATAGCATTGCTCCGGTGCGGTCACATAGGCTTGCGCTTTTTCTATCTCGCTATTGCCCACCGCGTCCGGTTTTCCTGCATTGCGATACAACAGTACTGCGAAGTCATTGCGAGTCATCTCTTTTTGTGCTGAAAAGGTTCCATCCCCCTGACCTGTATTGATGCCGTGATTGAATAGATACATTACTCCGTCATAAAATTCACTTCCTGGGGAAACATCGGCAAAAATAGTTTTGCAGCCGCCCGCAGCGATGTAATCATCCACCATTTGCACCACAACATCCAGCAGATTAGTGGAATCGCCCGGATAATTGGGATTGAAAAACCCATCTGCTTTCAGCCACATGAGCTCCACTACCCATGCATCCCACAGTTCTCGACCAGTTTTTTCTTCACGCTTCCAGTCATAGTTCGTATCTAGAACCATGGTGTACATGGTCGTATCTTTAATTTCGGTTTCTGCAGCATTTGGATAAACCTCAAACGGCACACAGTTTCGCGCTGCCAAATACGACCATGCGAAATGCTCCTCTGTGCCGGGAGTCAACCCAGTATCGGATCCCACGCCACCGCCCACAGCATTGAGCACCCGATAGGTCAAAACCGCAAATTCGGCCTCAGACACTTTTCCGTTCTCATCCAGACCGTTTGCAGTTCCATTGAGGATATTCTTTTCATAAAGATATTCAATGGCACTCTGACTGCCCAAGGACAGTTGAAACACATCGGCCAACACATCACATGCTGTCTTACGGGTAAGTTGTGCGCCGCTTGTTCCGTCATCCAAAATCACTTCAGTCGTGCAGCCCATCTGTTTCAAAAGGTCAACAGCATCTTTCTCGGTCATCGTCGCTGTATCATCTGCCGAAAATACCCCATTGCCGTAAATTCCGTTCAGGGTCTGCACCGCCTCCCCAGCCCAGTTGTCGTCTGCCGCCAGTGCTGGTACAGACAATATCCCCACCATCAACACAAACACCGCCAAAATGCTGATTACTTGCTTTTTCATTTCTTTACACTCCCCCGCAGTAATCCTGACATTTCCCCAACAACTTTGTTCCGCCCCGTTGTGAAACGCATATTTTGTAATCTATCTGTGCAGTAATAGTATAGCAAATTTTCCTGAAAAAGACAAGAAATTCGACAATTTTCTACATGGACGCAAATGCACCTGAACGGTATCCCTTTTGTGTGGCAATGTAATAAATAAGCCGCAAATATAAAGCAAAACGAAAGGGCTTGCCGCCTGCTTTTGAACTGCTACCTGTCAAGAGGACAGTGAAAAAATATAAAGTTTTCCCGGTCAGCAGCCTGTAGGTTGCTGGCCGCTTTTTATGCAGCGAGGCACAACTCATGTTTCTCCATCGGTGTCAGCACACCCAGGTTGCGCTGAACTCTCCTGGTGTTGTAATAGCGGATGTAGCTCTCAATCATCTGAACAAGCTCCTGCTTACTGGTAAAATGCCTGCCATAATAGCGTTCCCGTTTCAAGATGCCCCAGAAACCTTCCATGGGGCCATTGTCAATACAGTGTGCCACGCGGGACATACTCTGCACCATTCCCGCCTGTACAAGTTTCTGGTGGAATGCTCGGCTTGTATATTGGTAGCCTCTGTCACTGTGGAATAGAGGACGTGCGTCTGGATTGAGCTTAACAGCCCTGTCAAAGGTCTTGAATACGAGAG
>ERZ1643249.3885-NODE-3885-length-12886-cov-3.763308_pt1 | contig 12886 bp, 14 predicted proteins | sample MGYA00579263_ERZ1643249 | MGnify/ENA primary metagenome ERZ1643249 (study PRJEB29033, sample SAMEA4952264) | chicken gut metagenome | biome: Broiler Chicken; feature: Gastrointestinal Tract; material: Caecum | place: Ireland | collected 2018 | study: Broiler...
TGGGATACAAATTTCCAGTGTATTTACGGGACAGATCAGCTGGGACGGTCTGCCACACGCCATATTGTCCAGGAGAATCAAGTGGTTCGATAGATTTATTTGCAGCGGTTTTGACGATATGTTCAGAGCCGCTGTTTCATTTATAAAAATAGCCCCTATGCACCTGTATAGCTTATCATGTATAATAAAAGCACAAAATTTGAAAAGCAGGTAAAATCATGGATGTAAGAATAATTTACGAAGATCAGGAAATCATTGTTGTTATAAAACCGGCAGGCATGCCGTCGCAGAGCGACCGGGGCATGACGATGGATATGGTCAGCTATTTAAAAAATTATCTTGTGCCGTCAGTATCAGGAGAACCATATATCGGTGTCATTCACAGGCTTGACAGGCCGGTGGGCGGTGTGATGGTTTACGCAAAGACGCCGCAGGCAGCGAAAATACTCAGCGGACAGCTGCAGAAAAAACAGATCGGAAAGAAATATATGGCAGTGCTGACAGGGAAGCTGCCAAATGAAGAAGGCACATTAAAAGATTGGATTGAGACAGACAAACGGACAAATGTTTCCAAAATTGTTTCTAAACCGTCAAAAGCTGCCAAAGAGGCGGCGCTCAATTATCGTGTCATTGGGACGGCAGAACATGAAGGACAGGTGTACAGCCTGACAGATATTGAACTGATCACAGGGCGGCATCATCAGATCAGAGTGCAGACCGCCGGCGCAGGAGCGGGAATTTACGGAGATACCAAATACAATCCGGCATTTCAGGGGAAAAAAGGGTGGTTTGATCTGGGACTGTTTTCTTATTATCTGGCATTTAAGCATCCTAAAACAGGCAGACCGCTGACATTTAAAGAAAAGCCGTCCGGCGGCGCTTTTGAATGGTTTAAAGACGGCTCCCTTGATTTGCAGGCAGCGGAGGAAATTTATGGATATTAGTATATTTGATGTGATCGGGCCGGTGATGATCGGGCCATCCAGCTCACATACAGCAGGTGCGGCGCGGCTGTCCAGGATTGCCGCAGCTATTGTGGGCAAGTCATTTCACAAAATTGTATTCGGACTGCACGGGTCTTTTGCCAAGACGTACAAAGGGCATGGTACGGATATTGCTCTTCTGGCAGGAGCGCTGGGCATCAGAGAAGATGATGAGCGGCTGGCAAAAGCCTATGTGCTTGCGGATCAGGCGCATATGGATTATCAGTTTGAAGAAACAGAACTGGAAGGCGTTCATGAGAATTCAGTGCGCATGACTTTTTACTGTGATGATGGTGATATACAGCAGATTACAGGCTCGTCGGTCGGCGGCGGACAGATTCAGATATGCCGCATCAATGATTTTGAGACAGAATTTTCGGCAGGATCAGCGGCGCTGCTGATCAATCACAGAGATGAAAAAGGCGTGATCAGTAAGATTACGGGAATTTTGTCGGAGGCAGGACTTAATATTGCCGTGATGAAATTGTCGCGGCGGTCCAAAGGGGATATGGCTTTTTGTGTCATTGAAACTGACGGCGATATCAGCCGGGATGTGGTCAGGGCTATACAGGCGATGGATGCCGTATGGTATGTGAGAGCAATCAATAAAACAGACTGGGAGTAGTAAGATGTATCGCAATATATATGAATTATGTGAACTCTCTGAAGATGAGAATAAGCCGGTATGGCAGGTGATTTTGGAAAATGAAATGAAGCATTCGGGTGTATCTGAAAAGGAGATTTTTGATGCGCTTGAAGGCCGTCTGAAGGTTATGGAAGCATCGGCGTCAAAAGCGCTGACCCGGCCTTTTGAGACAGTTGGCCGTCTGATTACGGGAATTTCCAGTCAGCAGTATAGCTATGCGTCAGACGGGCAGACTGTCTGCGGCAGTTTTATCAATGAAGTGATGGCCATGGCGCTCTCCTGCTGTGAGATTAATGCATCTATGGGCAAGATATGTGCGGCGCCGACAGCAGGCTCATGCGGTATTATTCCCGCGGTGCTTATCGGCATGGCCCGTCAGTTTGACATTCAAAGAGAAGATACGCTCAAAGCCATGCTGGTGGCCTCAGGTGTGGGCGCTGTTATTACTAAAAATGCCACGGTATCCGGCTCAGAAGGCGGATGTCAGGCGGAATGCGGCACAGCAGCAGCGATGGCTTCAGCGGCTGTTGTGTGGGAAAGAGGCGGTAGCAATCTGATGATTGCCAATAGTATCAGTTTTGTGCTGATGAATGTGATGGGACTTGTCTGCGATCCTGTGGCAGGTCTTGTTCAGGTGCCGTGCGCCGCAAGAAATGCTTCTCAGGCGGTCAATGCGCTGCTGTGCGCAGATTTGGCCTTGTCAGGCATGGATCCGGTGATTCCCGCAGATGAAGCGATTGAGGCCATGTATAAGACGGGAAGAGCACTGCCGTTTCAGCTGAGAGAAACGGCGATGGGCGGCATTGCGGCCACAAAAACAGCAAAACAGATTTCAAAAGATATTTTTGACAGATAAGATTATTTTATATTTGAAATAGATTGACAATTCAAGCGCTTTGTTTTAGAATATATTTAGCAACACTAAATACTATACGACCATAAGGGAGTGATGCTATGGACGTTCGTTACGAACGGCAGCTAAAGCGGGGTATGCTTGAAATGATCGTACTGAAGATGATTTCTAAAGCGCCGTCTTACGGTTATCAGCTGCTGAGTGATATGGACGGGGAAAGCGAGGGACTATTTAAAATCAAGGAGGGCACTTTGTATCCGATTTTGTACCGGCTGGAAGATGACGGTATGATCACAAGCCAGTGGAGCGTGCCGAAAGATAAGGAAGTTTCCAAGAAATATTATGTGATCACGCCGGAAGGTGAGCGGACACTGGGAGAACTTATTGATCTCTGGAAAAGATACGAACAGGCTGTCAGCCGGGTATTGGAGGAGCAGCGATGACAAAACAGGAATATATTAAAGAAATTATGAGAGCGCTTGATGTCAGCAAATCCGAGAAAAAGAGAATTGAAAGCGATCTTGACAGCGACATTCAGACAGCATTGGAACATGGCGAATCGATTGACGAAGTCATACGGCGTATGGGAGAACCGGAGGAAGTTGCTTCAGAGTTTATGATCAATTCGGGAAAAACAGTTCACGAATTAAAGTACATAAAAGTTTTGAAAATCGTGCTGGCCGGATGTGCAATATTTATCGCAGGATTTTTTATGAATGCACTGCTGATGAAGCTGACAGAAGTTACAGCCGGAGGTCCGGATTACCGGCAGTCATTTTATTTGAGTATTTTCTGGCTTATTTTAATGATTTTGCTGATCGCGGTGGAGATTGCCACGCTTGGCCTGACGACGATCTGGTTTGCCGGCGGGGCTTTGCTTGCACTGATTGCCGCGCTGTTCGGCTTTAACACAATCGTTCAGGTCGTATTGTTCTGCATTGTCAGCGGTGTTTTGCTGTTTGTGACACGGCCGATTGCCGTGAAGTATTTCAACAAGACCCGTGAGCGGACTAATGCGGACCGGCTTATCGGGCGGACAGCGGTGGTGACTCAGGATATTGACAATACCCACGGGACAGGAGAAGTGGTGGTGGCAGGAATGATTTGGACGGCCCGCGCGTCCGTTGAAAATCATAGAATCAGCAAAGGCGATACAGTGGAGATTTTAAGTATCAGCGGGGCGAAGCTGATCGTCAGAAAAAAATAACATTTCAGGAGGGAATGCGTTATGATTGAAATTGTGATACCTATTATTATTGTGATTGTGATACTTTTAATACTGGCATCGTGTATTAAAATCGTACCTCAGGCACAGGCGTATGTTGTAGAGCGTCTCGGAGCTTATCAGGGGACATGGTCTGTCGGTTTTCATATCAAACTGCCGCTTATTGACAAAGTGGCCAAGAAAGTTATTTTAAAAGAGCAGGTTGTGGATTTTGCGCCGCAGCCGGTAATTACGAAAGATAACGTAACGATGCGCATTGATACGGTTGTTTTCTACCAGATTACTGATCCGAAGCTTTACTGCTACGGTGTTCAGAACCCGATTATGGCGATTGAAAATCTGACTGCAACGACACTGCGTAACTTAATCGGTGAGCTGGAACTGGATGAATCACTGACATCAAGAGAAATCATTAACGCTAAGATGCGTTCCACACTGGATGTGGCGACTGACCCTTGGGGCATTAAAGTCAATCGTGTGGAACTGAAAAATATTATTCCGCCGGCAGCCATTCAGGATGCGATGGAAAAGCAGATGAAGGCTGAGCGTGAACGCCGTGAAGCCATCCTGATCGCGGAAGGTGAAAAGAGATCGGCGATTTTAAGCGCCGAAGGCCATAAGCAGTCAGTCATTCTTCAGGCTGAAGCAGATAAGCAGGCGGCCATTTTAAGGGCCGAAGCTGTCAAGGAAGCAAAAATCCGCGAGGCTGAAGGTGAAGCAACTGCCATCTTAAAGATTCAGCAGGCAACTGCCGATGGTATCCGTTTTATTAAAGATGCCGGCGCCGATGCTGCCGTTCTTCAGATTAAAAGTCTGGAAGCTTTTGAAAAAGCAGCGGACGGCAAGGCGACAAAGATTATTATCCCATCGGATATTCAGGGGATTGCCGGCCTGACAAAGTCTATTGTGGAAGTGGCAAAAGATAATTGAAAGAAGGTCAGTGTATGAAGTTTTATGGTACAGGCGCAGCAGAAGGCATACCAAATCCGTTCTGCGGATGTTATTTGTGTGAATATGCGCGCAAACATGGCGGCAAAGATGTGAGAACACGCTCTATGTTTCGGCTTACTCCAAATATTTGTATAGATATGGGGCCGGATGCGCTGATGCAGTCTATGCTGTACGGTGATTTAAAAGAGGTTGAGCACGTTTTGATCACCCATACCCATGAGGATCATTTCGCGTATCATATGATGGAAGTACGTGATATGGCGACAGACCGCAAAGCCGGACCGATGCATTACTATTTTACCGGTGACGGATATCAGATGATCAAACGGTTTGAGGATTCGGATTACATATCCAGCGGTCATTTTAAAAGACTTGAGGACCGGGGCGTGATTGAGTGCCATCAGCTGGATTACGGAAAGACATATATGATCGGCGGGGTGGAGGTTACACCGCTTAAAGGCAATCATTTCGGCAACATGAAAGAAAATGCAGCCAATTATCTGATGAAACTGGCTGACGGCAGGGTCGTTTATTACGGATGCGATACAGGGCCTTATCTTGATGAAACTTTTGAGGCGCTAAAACATGCAAAAATCGATATCCTTATCAGCGAGTGTACTTACGGCGGCGGCGAAGATAGTTACCCGAATCCGGGACATTTAAGCCACACAGCCTGTGTGAAAGTGTTTAAACAGCTGCTGGCGCAGGGGACGATTGACAGCCATACCAAAGTTTATTTAACGCATATTAATCACTGCCACACAGCAGACCATGAGACACTTCAGAAATTATTTGATGAGTCAGGGCTGCCGATGCAGTGTACAGTAGCTTATGATGGCTTGGAGATTATATATTTCTGATCTGGACGGGACTTTACTGAATACAAATAAAGAAATATCTCCCACTAATCAAAAGGCACTTGCTGAGTTTACGGCACAGGGCGGCAGGTTTTCTGTGGCGACAGGGCGGTCGCCGGCCAGCGCCGGACGATGGTTAAGACAGCTGCCGATTAACTTTCCGTGCGTCTTTTACAATGGAAGTATGGTCAAAGATGTGGTTAAGGATGAGATTCTGCACTGTGCTTATTTGCAGAGCAGTTATGCGCTTTCGATTGTTTTGTGGATATTGAAAGAACATCCGAAAACCATTGTTGAAATATTTACAGATCGGGGACTGTTTATTATTTCGGATCCGGAAAATAAAGATCCTTATCTGGAAGATGAAAACGATCCATATATTCAGAGTTGTCTGACAGAGGTCAAAGATGAGCAGTGGATCAAGATTTTGCTGTGTGATGACCATGCCGCTTTGGAAGAAATCCGCAGCTATATGGACGGACGGCATCTGGACGAGCAGTGCTACTACTTTTATTCGCAGGACTTTTTCCTTGAAATCACGCCGAAAAATTCTTCCAAAGGCACGGCGATGAAGTGGATCTGCAGCCACTGCGGTGAAGAAGATCTAAAGGTGATCGCTGCAGGTGATTATGACAATGACGAATCGATGATACGGGTAGCGGACTTCGGCGTTGCCATCGGCAGCGGCCGGGCACGTCTGAAAGCAGCAGCGGATTATATCACTGTAGACAATGATCATGATCCGATCGCAGATATATTAAAAGAGATAGATCAGCGCTGTCAATAAAAAAGACGCTTCCGCGGTATTTAAGCCTGTTTGGGGCTTAAACCGCTGCGGGAGCGTCTTTTTGAATTTCAGGAACTGCAGTCCTATGGGATTTATATTTCTATGATATATTTCTCGTAAGCATTGACAATGGTTGTATCGTGGTACTGATATTCGCGGACATATTTGCGGCCGTAACTCATATGGACATGTCCGTGGATAAAATATTTCGGTTTATATTTATCCATCAGTTTTACAAAACCTGTGAAGCCTTTGTGGGGAAGATCTTCGCCGTCATTGATGCCGTAGGCCGGAGAATGAGCCACAAGGATATCAAAACCTTTGCGTCGGATCAGCTGAGGTGTCAGCCAGAATATCCGTCGGTTCATATCATATTGAGAATACTGATGATTTCCGGACTTATACCGCATTGAGCCGCCGAGACCGAGAATGCGAACTCCTTTGAACGTGTAAATCTTGTCTTCAATACATGTGCATCCTTCCGGCGGGATATGTTCATAAGATGTATCATGATTACCGTGAACATAAAGCACCGGCGCAGCTGTAAAGCTGGCGAGAAAAGACAGATACCGGCTGTCCAGATCGCCGCAGGAGATGATCAAGTCTATGCCTGCAAGTTTGCTTTTTTCAAAATAGTCCCAAAGGGATTCAGATTCTTTATCTGCAAGTACTAAAATTTTCATTACATTACCAATCTTTCTAATTAATCTGCATTTTTGACACCCTGCAAAAGAACGATCGGTTTGGCTTCATCGGTAAGATCATCAAGAGATGGGATCGCACCAACGACATTTTCTGCCAGCCAATCCATCTTAATGATTTTTTCAGGTGACAAAGTGTCATAATCTTTTGCAAGGACAGAGCCTTCCTGTGAATAGAGCGGGCCTGTGAACGGATTGAAGTCATCAGAACTGAGCGCTTTTCTTAAAAGGCTCACAAGGCGTTTTGTGCCTATCGGCAGCTTTTCCGAACAAATGACATCAACGGCGCCGGCCGACATGCCCCACCAGTAATTGATGGCCTGCGCTGCTCCCGAAGCTTCCTTGTTCCATGTACCATTTAAAATGCTTTTAATAATCTTTTCATACATCACGCCCCAGTGCCATACCGGCATAGCCAGATTGACCGGATGGTCATCATTCATATAGTATAAACCGAACTGTCTTGAAAGATGCTGCGGCGTAATCATTTCTTTATTTGAAATATAGTTAATACCTTCATCGTGGAATATCTGATAAATATTTCTGTTTTTTACCGTAGACCATTCCAAATATACTTTAATACGCGGATTGACCAGCCTTGCGCCTAAAGCAAAAGCATTGATATTGGCCGCCATGCCGTAAATCGGATAGTCTGCGATATAGCCCAGACGGTCATTTTCGCTGAGGGCTCCCGCAATAGCGCCTGTCAGGAATTTTGCCTCGTACATTCGGCAGTAATATGTACGGATATATCTGTGGGCTGTGTTTAAAGAACAGTTTAATATTTTAACATCCGGATGATCAATGGCGGCTTTCAGGCTGGCAGCCCGAAGCTGCGGCGTTGTCGTAAAGATGACATCATTGCCGTCATGGATCGCCAGATCAATCACTTCATAAGCATTTTCCACGGTCACATTTTCAATACAGCAAGTTTCCAGACGATCTTTGAAGACTTGATTGACATGGGCGCGGCCAAGCTCATGTCCGTACGTCCATGCAGATGTTTTCGCGGACTTGTCATGGATAAATGCGACACGCAGTTTTGAAGGCGTCGGAGAAATAATTTTTGTTAATAGATTGCGCTTTTCTTCTTTTGGCTGCATAACGAGCGCAATCGGTTCTTCTTCCTGATGCAGCAGGAATTCATCCCATATCTTCGTCAGGTTGGCCCGCACTTCAGGCGCCGGCGTTTTCAGCATTTGTTCATAACCGTAAATCGTAATATAAGACAGCATTGCGTCGGCCTTTGTGATAGAGAGCTTTTTGCCGCCTTTAGCTTCATATTCTTTGCTGAAAAGCAGGTACGCTGAGCGGAACAGCGCTTTTTCATCCTGAGTCCAGACATGGTCTGTACTGCCGCCGACGATTTCCAATAGCTTTTTGAAGCTGCCTTCCTTGCTGAATTCTATATAGTTAATTCCGGTGACTTTATAAAAATCAAGAAATTCATAGTAGAGGACAACATCTTCGTCATTGGCGTCATATTTTGGAACCATTCGGGTAACGGTGCCGTAGACGCTGACGCCATTGAGATATTTGGAAACACTGACACGTTTATTGCCCTCAACAATATAAAACCGGTTCATAAATTCGTAGGCTTTAACAGGATCACGCTGTCCCATATCGAGCATAGAGTCATAAAGATTGGACCATTTCATGCCAAACTCGGTATTATCTTTGAGCAGAGGCATAAAGTTTGCGGCAAATGCGGTTGTGCGCCCCTGAGTGCTTGTACCTACGATCATATCGAGGGGGATATCGACAAGACCGAGATCGGTCCGTGTCTCAATTTCAGTGTGGGACAGGAGATCATCCAGTACCGGAAGATAAGGATATTCACCTCTGTTCAGCCGGTAATGATATTCTTTTTGTCCCATACGGTACGCTTTTTCGTATTCTGCAGTAGACATATATGAAATCTCCTTTACATGTGGGATAGGTTAACAGTGGTTTTCAAGAACTGCTGTGGTTATTTTCAGGTGAGTGTTCAATGATGCCGTCGTCAGAAATCCGGCTCATGGCATTAATGAGTGCATCCTCAAGGTCAGATAAAGGCATATCCGGCGTAATCTGAGCCTGTTGGGCAGCAGCCTGAATTGTATATACAGCATTGTATGCAGCCGCAGAGAGCGCAGTGGCCTCGCTGCCGTAAGAAGCTGTATAGGCGTTATAAAAATCCGGCCATACATCTTGTCCGTAGCTGCTGTCAGAAACAGGAATAAAAAATATATTGCCTCCGAAAGTGCTGTCGGATAAAAGCTGATCAATATCATTGTGTTCGCCTGTAAACGGATACAGCTGTAATATATAATCTGTTTCGGTTTCAGAAGCCACAGCATTAAAAGGAAAAGCTCCGACCGGGCCGATAAGCATCTGCATGCCGGCATCCCTCAGAGAGTTATAGCAGTGCACCGCCAGTTCAGAATCCATTTTATCGTCCATAGAAATATATTCCACAGGATAACCGTTGATGCCGCCGGATTCATTAATTTCATCGACGGCAAGGTTAATGCCGTTTAAAATTTGAATGCCAATATCTGCATATTTACCGGTGACCGGGCTGAGACTTCCGATGATAAAAGGAAGTTCCTGCTCCGTCTGCGGCGGTGTGCCGGTGTCAGGCGAAGGGGCAGTATGCTCATTGAAGATAAACGAAGGGGCAGGAATACAAATGCAGACGGCTGCACAGATAGCTGCGATAAACAGCGGCTTCCGGTATTTGTGTTTATGATTTGTGTGATCTTGTTTTGCATCAGAGGCGGTGCCGCTGTCAGATTGTACGTCTTCCGGTTTTGATTCGTTTGTCTTATATAATGCGTCATATAGTGCGCCGGCATCGTCAAACCGGCTGCCTGCTGTAAGCTCAAGCCCTTTTGCCAATGCTGCTTCCTGTGTCAAAGAGATGGCCGCGCCAAGGCGGGAAGGCAGCTCTAAAGGCGTTCCGTTGAATCGGTCGAGGGCGTTGGAAGGAACTTTTCCGGTAATCATACGGTAAAGTACCGCACATAAACTATAAACGTCGCTTTGGGGGCCGGCAGTGCCATGGGAGAGAAAATGCTCCAGCGGCTGATAGGCAGGATCCGGTTTGGCCTGACAAAGCCGGGCAGTACCGTCAATCATCCATTCCGGCGGCGGATTTTTTAACAGGGGTTTGGGCAGCGGAGAACAAAACCACAAGGAGTTTTTTATATAAATCGCTGAGGGAGAAACTGCGCCATGAAACCGGCCGCTGCGATGAAGCCCGGCTAAATAAAAAACGACTGGTTGTAAAAGATTCAGCGCATCTTCTGTTTTCAGATGTCCTTTCTTCTGAAGAATTTTTTCAAGACTGATTTTTCCCGTTTCCACAAACGTATCCCTTCTATATATCAATTTGTTATATTCAAATCTGACAATCTGCATAATCCGCAGACGTTATCTATATATTATAACAATATCCTCAAGTTTGCAACAAAATATGCGTTTTTGCACATGGACGGATGACCGGATTTTCCTGATAAAAGCAACTTTTATCTCGGGTTAAAGTATGCTAAAATGCTTGTGTGACCGGATAAGTTTTCAAGGAGATGAAATATTTGAATAAAAAACAACATCATAAAAAGAAAGACATCCGATTGGGGAAAAACGGAGTGAAGCTTCTGTTTATCGGGGGCTGTCTGATTTTTAGTTTCGGGCTTTTGGCTGCGGCAAGATATTTTCCGGCATTTGCGGAATTTTATGCAAAATATATTTATCCGCTGTGGGTCAATACACTGGGCAGATTTATGTCGTTATTTCCTGTGTCCGTCGTGGAAATTTTGCTGTACCTTCTGATTATTTATATATTGATCGGATTTTTCAGGATACTGATTTTTAAAAAAGACGGAAGACTTCGGCGGCTGGGTCGGGGAATGCTGACTTTTCTTGTCTTTGCCTCCGCCTTGTTTGCATCCTATACGATCAACTGCGGCATTAATTACTATCGGCATACGTTTGCGGAGGAAGCCGGACTTGAAATTAAGGAACGTTCTGTCGATGAACTAATCGCCCTCTGCGAGAAGCTGACTGCCCGTGTAAATACATATTCTGAATCCATTGTGAGAAATAAACACGGGCTTTGTGTTCTGGAGACCGATACGGGAGAAAGAGCTGTGGAAGCGATGCACGCAGTTTCGGAGGAATTTTCGGCGCTGGCCGGGTATTATCCGAGACCGAAAGGGCTGATTGTCTCCCAGATTCTGTCATACCAGCAGTTGACAGGAATATATTCACCATTTACAATTGAAGCTAATTATAATCGGCAAATGACATCGTACAATATACCTTTTACGATGTGCCATGAACTGTCCCATTTGAGGGGATTTATGCGGGAAGATGAAGCGAATTTTATTGCTTATGCCGCATGTCTTGCTTCCGATGATGTGGATTTTAATTACAGCGGCGCGCTGACAGGATGGATTTATGCCACCAACGCGCTCTATAAAATCGATCCGGAGGCGTATTCCGGAATTTATGAACAGCTTTCAGAGGAAGTACTTACTGACCTTCAGGCGAACAACGACTTTTGGGACAGTTATGAAGGGACAATTTCAAAAGTGGCCAATCAGGTCAATGATTCATATTTAAAAGCCAATCAGCAGACAGATGGTGTGATGAGTTATAATCGGATGGTTGATCTGATGCTTGCCTATGAGGATAAAGGAGACGTACAGTAATGATGATTTCAACGAAAGGGCGCTACGCGCTGAAAATAATGGTTGATCTGACGCAGAACAGGAGCATACATCCTGTAAATATTAAAAGTATTTCAGCCCGTCAGGGTATTTCGGTGAAGTATATTGAACAAATTATTGCTTCGCTTGTCAGGGCTGGGCTGGTTAAAAGCGTCAGAGGCAGTCAGGGCGGCTATTTTCTTACAAGAGAACCGGAGCATTATTCTGTCGGCGAGATTCTTCGCGCAGCCGAAGGAGAAATTGCGCCGGTAGAGTGTGTCAGTGCAGGCAAAATTCCATGTGATAAAGAAAGTATATGTTTGCTGCGTCCGCTTTGGAAAGAGTTAGATGAAGCGGTCAATCAAGTTGTCGACAGGTACACGCTTCAGGATGTGATCGGCGGGCTGGATAAGCCGGAAGATGAACAGTAATTCCTATAAAAAATATAGGAATTATATTGACAGAAGTCGACAGACATGATAGGATAACATCATAAAAATCATATAAAATAAGTAGGAATTAAATATACAATGATAGAAAAGAAGATCAGGAGGAACAGGGATGGGAAGATTGGTATATTTAGACAACGCGGCAACGACAAAGACAAGCCCGGAAGTGGTTAAGGCCATGCTTCCGTATTTCAGTGAAAGCTACGGAAATCCAAGCAGCATTTATACAATTGGCAGCGAAGCGAAAACAGCTGTTGAGACAGCCAGAGAGGAGATCGCCGCATCGATCGGAGCGCAGCCGGAGGAAATTTATTTTACGGCAGGCGGTTCAGAGGCGGATAACTGGGCAATAAAGATGACGGCTCAGATGCTTTCAGACAAAGGACGTCATATTATCACATCGGCAATTGAGCATCATGCAGTGCTGCATACTTGCGAATATCTTGAGAAAAAAGGATTTGAGGTGACTTATATCGGCGTTGATGAAGACGGCGTTATTAAACTGGACGAGCTGGAGCGGGCAATCCGTCCGGATACGATTTTAATTACTGTCATGGCGGCTAACAATGAAATCGGTACAATTCAGCCGGTCAGGGAGATTGGTGAAATTGCGAGGAAGCACAGTGTTCTTTTCCATACAGACGCTGTTCAGGCTTACGGACATGAGCCGATCAATGTCAGTGAAGATATGATCGATATGCTCAGCGCCAGCGGGCATAAATTGAACGGGCCGAAGGGCATCG
>ERZ1643249.3886-NODE-3886-length-12884-cov-5.109206_pt1 | contig 12884 bp, 13 predicted proteins | sample MGYA00579263_ERZ1643249 | MGnify/ENA primary metagenome ERZ1643249 (study PRJEB29033, sample SAMEA4952264) | chicken gut metagenome | biome: Broiler Chicken; feature: Gastrointestinal Tract; material: Caecum | place: Ireland | collected 2018 | study: Broiler...
TCCCCCATCATACACGCACCGCCAAACGGGAGCAGCTTGATACAGAAAAAAGTTTCCCCGATCTGCTTTCCGATCAGGGTCGGCCCCAGTCCAAGTGAAAATTCACTTACCCGGATGCCGTTCTTCTTCGCCAGAAGAAAATGTCCCAGCTCATGAAAAATAATAATAAAGCTAAATAGTAGGATCGCTATGATTATGCCCATATATTACCACCTGTTTTTTATAAATTCATATGTTTCCTGCTCTGTCTTTAGTATCTCGTCCACAGTCGGATGCGAGATATTCAGATGCGCTTCCATGCACGCCTGTATGATCTCGGGGATCTGAAGATATCTGATCTTTCGATCCAAAAACAGAGCCACCGCCCGTTCATTCGCGGCGTTGAAGACAGTAGGAAGGGTTCCTCCCGCTCTCCCTGCCTCATACGCCAGCTTCAGACCGTAGAATGTCTCCATGTCCGGCTGCTCGAAAGTGATTTGTGACAGTGCCGTAAAGTCCAGCCGGTCTCCCGGAAGATATCTCCTCTCAGGATAGTAGAGCGCATACTGGATCGGAAGCTTCATATCCGGCGTGCCGAGCTGGGCGATGACCGCTCCGTCCCTGTATTCCACCATAGAATGAATGATACTCTGCGGCTGTACGATCACTTGTATCTGATCCACGCTCACCTCGAAGAGCCATTTCGCTTCAATGACCTCGAGTCCTTTATTTACCATGGTCGAAGAATCAATGGTAATCTTACGCCCCATTGCCCAGTTTGGATGCTTTAAGGCGTCCTCCATCTGTATATCCGCCAGTTCCTCTCTCTTCCTCCCGCGGAAAGGGCCGCCGGAAGCCGTGAGGAGAATCTTATGAATCGCTTTCTCCTGCCCGCCCTGAAGGGACTGGAAGATCGCGCTGTGCTCGCTGTCCACGGGAAGGATGGACACGCCTTTCTCTCTGGCAAGAGACATGATGATATGCCCTGCCGTAACCAGTGTCTCCTTATTTGCAAGGGCGATGTCCTTCTTTGTCCTGATCGCCTCGATCGTCGGCAAGATACCGATCATCCCAACGATGGCGGTCACCAGTATTTCCGCCTCAGGTTCACACGCGGCTTCAATAAGCCCGTCCATGCCGGATACGATCTTTACTTCAAGATCGCGCACGCGGCTTCTTAGTTCCGCCGCCTTCTCTTCACTCCACACTGCCGCCAGTTTCGGCTTAAATTCCCGTATCTGCTCCTCAAGCAGGGCAATATTATTCCCCGCGGCAAGCGCCGTTATCTCAATATCTTTATTCATTCTCGCGATCTCTAAAGTCTGTGTTCCGATAGAACCCGTAGAACCGAGTATCGCTGCTTTTTTCATATCTGTGCCTCACTTTCGTACATAATCCGCCTCTACAGGAGCACCGCCAGATAATAGATAATCGGCGCCGTAAAGATCACACTGTCAAACCGGTCCAGTATCCCACCGTGTCCGGGGATCAGTTTCCCATACTCTTTGATATTGTGGTAACGCTTGATGGCAGACGCTGCCAGATCCCCGATCTGGGAGATCGCTCCGCCTACTGCTCCGATGACTGAGTACTGCACGATCTCTGCCCCGGCATTCCCCCAGCGATTGATGGCCAGGGCATAGATCACCCCGATGAGAGCTGCTCCAAGGATGCCGCCGATCCCGCCCTCCACGGATTTCTTCGGGCTTAAGACAGGAGCCATCTTGTGTTTCCCGATGAGCATCCCCACACAGTACGCGCATGTATCACATCCCCATGAACAGATAAACACGAGCCATACGGTGAACACACCGCCTGAAAGAAGTCTGGTCTGATAGATATAGGACAGCATGACCGCCACATAGAGCACGCCGAAAAAGGCGGCAAATATCTGCTGTGTATTGTATTTCGGGTAAGCGAATACAAGCACTGCCATCTGACAGATCAGATACCCCATAAAAAGCATCATAAACCATGTTAATTTTTCCGCGGGAAGCTGCGGCTCAAAGTATAAAAGAGCATAATACAGCACCGCAAAAATATATCCCATGATTCCCGGCGGCTTTTTCTCGATGTCGAACACCTTGTAAAGTTCAGACATACCAATCAGGCTGATAAGGAGCAAGACTCCGAATAAAAGCGGTCCCCCTGCGATCAGCACGACAAGGGCAATGACAATCAACAATATTCCACTTAACAAACGTGTTTTAAACATCCTTATGCCTCCTCCACACCGCCAAATCTTCTGTGCCTGTGATTAAACTCCTCCACTGCCTTGACCAGCTCTTCCTTCGTAAAGTCCGGCCACGGCAGATCTGTAAAGTAAAACTCCGAGTACGCCAGCTGCCAGAGCAGATAATTGGACAGTCTCTGCTCCCCGCTGGTACGGATCATCAGGTCCGGGTCCGGAATTCCGTGCGTATCCAGATACGACTCATACACCGTCTCGTCGATATCTGCCGCGTTCAGCTTCCCGTCCGCGCAGTCCTGCGCCATTTTTCTGGCAGCGCGGGTCATTTCATCCCTGCTGCCGTAGTTGAGCGCAATTGTAAAATTCAATCCGCCGTTGCCGGCAGTAGCCGCCTCCAGTTCCCTGATCCGGCTTTTGATATCCTCATCCAGAGGCTCAATATCCCCGATCACCCGGATCTTCATATCGTTTTTTGCCGCTGTCTTAAGACATGTTTTCATATAGTTGCGCAGCAGCTTCATAAGCGCTGCCACCTCACTGTCAGGACGGCTCCAGTTCTCTGTGGAAAACGCGTACACAGTCAGGTATTTGATCCCCATGCGCCACGCTTCCTCACAGATGTGTTCCACATTCTTGCTTCCCTGCGCATGCCCGTAATTTCTCGGCATTCCTTTCGCCTTCGCCCAGCGCCCGTTTCCGTCCAGTATGATCGCAATGTGCTGCGGTACATTCATTTTCTCTACCTCTCACTCATTCATACAAAAGGGAGCCTTGCATCTGAAAGCCCCCTTCTTCCTGTCTGATTTTTCTCACAGCTTCCCCGCTTTTATATCCGTCCGCCAAAACTGTTTCACGACAATTATACGGTCATGATCTCTTTAGATTTTGCCTCTACCATCTTGTCGATCTTCTCGATATATTTGTCTGTGATCTTCTGAAGCTCATCCTCCAGATCCTTGATTCCGTCCTCAGAGATCTCTGTGCCTTTCAGCTTCTTAAACGCCACATTGCCGTCTCTTCGGATATTGCGGACAGCCACCTTCGCCGCCTCGCCTTTTTTCTTCACGTCCTTTGCCAGTTCCTTTCTGCGTTCCTCCGTAAGTTCCGGGAATACAAGACGGATTGCAGAACCATCGTTGGTGGGATTGATCCCGATATCAGACGTCAGGATCGCTTTCTCGATCTCCTTGAGCATGCTCTTTTCCCACGGCTGAATCTGGATCATGCGCGCCTCGGGAACAGATACGTTCGCCACCTGCTGGATCGGAGTCGGCGATCCGTAATATTCTACTGTCAGTTTGTCCAGTACATGGGGATTGGCGCGCCCCGCGCGGATCGTTGCCAGCTCCGCGTCAAGATTATTGATTGTCTTTGTCATTTTTCCGTCATAGATCGTAACTTTTTCGTTCATGCTGTCATTCCTCCTGCATTTTCATTCTCTATCTGCACAGCGTCTTTCGCCTGCGCTTTCACTCTCTGCACGGCTCATCCTCCGAGCCTGTCTCAGTTTAATCCGCGTCTGCCTGCACAGTCACTTTCGTCCCTGTGAAATTGCCGCTCATGGTTTCCACAATGCTGTTCTCCTCGTTCAGTCCGAACACCAGCATGGGCATCTTATTCTCAAGGCACATGATGGACGCAGTCAGATCCACTGCCGCCAGCTTCTTGTCGATCACTTCCCGAATGGAGATCTCATCATATTTTACTGCCGCCGGATTCACCTTCGGATCACTGTCATAAATGCCGTCGATCGCTTTCGCAAGGAGCATGGCGTCCGCCTCTATCTCAATAGCTCTTAAGACTGCACCTGTATCTGTTGAGAAATACGGATGTCCCGTGCCGCCTGCGAAAAAGATGACCTTGCCGTTCTCCAGCGCTTCCACTGCCGCGTCCTTGGAAAACAGTGAAGTGAAAGCCCCGCACACAAACGGGGTGAACACCTCTGTCTTCATCCCCACGTGGCGGAAGATGTCTGATACATAGATACAGTTCATCACCGTCGCCAGCATGCCGATCTGGTCCGCCTTTGTCCGGTCAATGGTCTCGCTCGTCCTTCCTCTCCAGAAATTTCCGCCTCCTGTTACGATGGCAACCTGAATACCGTCGTCAACCAGCTTCTTTACCTGCTCTGCCACACCGATGCAGGTGGCTTCGTCAAAGCCTGTCTTTTTATCTCCTGCCAGCGCTTCTCCGCTCAGCTTCAGTAGTACTCTTTTCATATTTTTTATGGCTCCTTTGATTTCTTTTGACCTAAAATGAAGTATAACATAAGTTTTCCATTTTGTCATGTATATATCCCGCATCCCACTCATCTGTCACTCTTTTCCCGGAAACACCAAACCAGTAGTTGACATTTATCATAGGATGTTTTATGATACTAATGTTTTCGCACTTTAAACAACTAAAATTTTACAGCGCGAAGTTATCGTTGATCTTGTCTAACAATTATTATACCGATAATTTTCAATATAACCAGACCGGAGGAAAATAATAATGATCATTGTATTAAAACCACACACAACCGAAGAAAATATAAGCCGTGTTGAGAACCTCGTCAAGAACCGCGGACTTGATACTCACATCGTCCGCGGTACGGAAATGACTATCATCGGGTGTATCGGTGATACTACGCTGATCGACCCCAGACTTTTCGAGGTAGACAGCTGCGTTGATAAGGTTATGCACGTGCAGGAACCGTACAAACTGGCTAACCGTGCGTTTCATCCCGAGGATTCCATTGTTGACGTATCCGGTGTAAAGATCGGCGGAGGATATATGGGACTGATCGCGGGCCCCTGCTCTGTAGAATCCTTTGAACAGGTGCTTGAGATCGCGAAAGCCGCAAAAGCTTCCGGCGCAAACCTTTTAAGAGGAGGTGCGTTCAAGCCGAGGACCAGCCCGTATTCCTTCCAAGGCCTGGGATTGGAAGGCCTTGAGATCCTCTGCGCCGTCAAAGAAGAAGTTGGACTTCCTATCGTGACAGAACTGATGTCTCCCCAATATCTTGATGTATTCAATGAGAAAGTGGATCTTATCCAGATCGGCGCCCGCAATATGCAGAACTTTGATCTGCTCAAACAGCTTGGGCAGCTTGACCGCCCGATCCTTTTAAAACGCGGGCTCAACGCAACCTATGAAGAATGGGTTATGTCTGCGGAATACATCATGGCGTCCGGCAATGAGAACGTCATCCTCTGCGAGCGCGGAATCCGTACATTTGAGACTTACACAAGAAACACTCTGGATCTCCAGAGCATCCCTGTTCTTCACAAAAAGACCCATCTTCCTGTCGTTGTGGATCCGAGCCACGCCGGCGGAAAATGGTGGCTTGTAGAGCCAATGGCAAAAGCCGCCGTGGCTGCCGGGTCAGACGGTCTTATGATCGAAGTCCACAATAATCCGGAATGCGCGCTGTGCGACGGCGCCCAGTCTTTAAAACCAGAGAAATACGACGCACTCCTTCACGAAGTCAGACAGATCGCAAAGGTAGTGGGAAAAATTTTATAATAAATAAGATGAGCACAGCGCCGACGCGCAGAGAAAACAGTAAAAACTTGCAATCCTCTGCACACCGGCACTGAAAAGACACGAAATGTATAACAGGAGACATATTATATGAAACTGACAGTAAATTTAGGAGAAAACAGTTATCCTGTCTATATTGAAAACGGGATACTCTCTGACGCAGGCGCTTATATATCTGACGTTTTTGGCGGAAAACGGATCATGATTATCTCTGATGATAATGTATTTCCGCTGTACGGGGATAAACTGCTGAACTCTCTCACCGGCTATGAATGCTCTGCTCTTGTCCTTCCGCACGGGGAACCGACAAAAGATTTTCAGACACTCCCCAAAGTCTACTCCGCGCTTCTTGAGGCAAAGCTCACAAGAAGCGATCTGATCATCGCACTTGGCGGCGGGGTCATCGGAGATCTGGCAGGATTTGCCGCTGCCAGTTATCTGCGGGGCATAAATCTGATACAGATCCCCACTTCCCTGCTGGCACAAGTAGATTCCTCTGTAGGGGGGAAAGTTGCTGTGGATCTGCCTCAGGGAAAGAACCTTGCAGGGGCGTTCTTTCATCCTAAGACGGTACTCATTGATCCTTCCGTACTTGATACACTCCCGCCCCACTTTATCAGTGACGGTATGGGTGAAGTGATCAAATACGGCTGTATCAAAGATGCGGAGCTGTTCAGCCGACTCTGCGCCCACACTTCTTTTGACAGCTTAAAACCGGAGCTCACTGACGTCATTGCCCGATGCGTGGATATCAAACGGATCGTCGTAGAGGCGGACCAGTTCGACACCGGAGAACGCATGCTTTTAAACTTCGGGCACACTCTCGCCCACACGATCGAACAGTATTACCACTATGAGCGCGAAAGCCACGGCGAGGCAGTCGGGATCGGCATGTACCATATTACCCGTATCGCCGAGAAAAAAGGGCTGACCGCGCCAGGCTGTGCGGAGAAGATCAAAAATGCGCTTGAGATATACGGTCTTCCGCTTTCCTGCGGACTGCCGGCGGCGGAGCTGACCGGCGCTATTTCACTGGATAAGAAAAACCTGAACGGACGTCTCAACATTGTATTATTAAAAGAAGTTGGAAGCAGTTATGTCTATCCGACGGACATCTCATTCTTTCATCAGTCAGATGGGTATCATATTATATAGCCATCCATACTCCGAGAGCGGTAAACAGTCTGGAACAGAGTGTAACAGAACAGAGCCCTATACATCCTCTTTTTCTGCATAGAGCTCTGTTCTATATTTTTACACAAATTAGTTTTACTGAAAGGTTTCAGTTCTCCTTAACTGTACGGTACAGTTCGACAATCTCTTTTGCAAGATCCCGGAACATCATACCTGTCATCAGATGATCCTGTCCGTGCACCATAAGCAGAGAAACTTCTACAGGGTTTCCGTTCGCTTCCTGCGTCAGCATTTCCGTCTGTGAATGATGGGCCTCCAGAAGTGATTTGTCTGCTGCGGCCAGTTTTTCCTCTGCCAGGTCAAAATCTCCCTTTTTAGCAGCCTGAATCGCTTCCATGGCAGAACTTCTGCCGTCGCCGCCATAGATGATCAGATTCATAATACTCTGTACGTTTTTCTCATCCATAATTTAAATCATCCTTTCATAAGCTGACTGGCAAAATCGAGCACTTTAGCGCCGTTCATCATTCCGTAGTCCGCCATGGGAACAACGCCTACGGGTACGTCCTTTGGCTCCATTTTCTTTTTAAAATCCGCCTCCATAAATCTTACCTGCGGCCCTAAAAGAAGAACATCTACCTTGTTTTTCTCTGCGTAATCACTGGCTTCTGCAACGGGAACCGCAAGGATTTCCGCATCAATCCCCTGTTCTTCCGCCGCTTTCTGCATCTTTGATACCAAAAGGCTTGTGCTCATTCCGGCAGCACATGCCAGAAGTATTGTTTTCTTTTCCATTACGATATATCTCCTTTTCTTAATACTATATTTCAGCGGTTGACAGATCTGGCTATAACAGATACTGTATGGCGGACGCCGCGAACTGCCTTGCTGATAGCGAGAATGTTTTCTACCGGCGCCACTCCGCCGTATCCTGCATCGCCAATATGCTGAATATCAACCCCGCATATCTTATTGCGAATAGCAATGTCCCTGATTGTTTCCGGATCAGAGCTTTCCTGGCTCGTACCGATAGCAGAGAGTACAAGCCCGCCGCATCTGTGAACTTCTCTTACCACTTCTTTGAGTTCATCGGCGTCGAAGCCCGGCACTGTTCCAACAGCAGGAACAAGTATTATGTCTGCACCTGCATTGACAAACCTCTTCGCTATGCTCATGTCCGCCACAGGCTCGTCTGAACCTGCCGCATGCATCTTTCCGGCAATTACAAGTCCGGAAAAATGCTTTTTCGTCAGTCGTATCGCGGCCTCAATCTGCTCATTGGTCACTCCGGTTCCCGGATTGCCGGTGAGGCATACAAAATCAAATCCCAGCTCTTCGAGACGTTTGACTGTCTCTTCATTAAGCTGACGTCCTTTTGCAATATCAAGGCGGTCTTCAAGCATCTGGGCCTCTGTGTCCACCGGCTCCAGATTGACGCCGATCGGACGTCCGACAAGACGGTGGAGTTCGGATACAAAATTGTCCCTGTCGTGCTCAAGGCCGAATATTTCCGGATTCAGCACATCTACACAGTTGAGCAGGATCATGTCTGCTCCGAAAGCTCTTGCAATTTCAGCATTAGTAATATCCCCTATAAACGACTCTCTGGGAGCCACATTTTCAGAGAGGATGACACGTCCCTCACTTGCTTTGATGCTCTGCTTGAGCTCTTCGGCATTCATAGCAAGAATCTCAGACGAGTTTGCACTGATTAATCGTTTCATATTTGTTTTCCCTTTCTATATGTTACTTTAGTCTTCCTGACCTTCCATAGCTTTGAAGCGTTTCTCAACATTCGCAATAAATGGCAGATACAGAAGTACGTCAAGAACAATCAGTATAATCTGCAAGATCGATGCATACACGCTTCCGGTTGCAAGGAATCCGCTGATAATCGGCGGTGTTGTCCATCCGGGAGCCGTATATGTCATGGGAACAATGCCGGTCGCCATCGCAGCATAAGCAACAACAAGGTTTACAATCGGAGCCAGAATGAACGGAACAAGCACAAGAATGTTAAGCACCACTGGAAGACCGAACATCGTAGGCTCGTTAATATTAAAAAATCCCGGAACAAGAGTAATAGGCGCGAGCGTCTTTGCCTGCTTACTTGCCTTTTTGCGGCGAGCAAACCACGCAAGAGCAATTACAAGTCCAATTGTTGCGCCGGCTCCGCCGATGTATACAAAGTTATCCATAAACGGTGTTGTAAAAATATGTTTCAGGGGTTCTCCTGCTTTGAAAGCTTCTGTATTTTCCCCGAGATTTGCAAGCCAGATGGGTTCCATAATCTTATTAACAATGTTTCCTCCATGAAGCCCCACAAACCACAGACAGCTGCAGCACAGTACCAGCACAATAACTCCGGCAAGATTATTCCCCAGAAGACCAAGGGGCGTACCGAGCACTGTCTTTGCAACAAGATGCAGATTCGGCAGACTAAACGCATCAAGAATTCCGTATACAATCAGCCAGAAAATAATCAGAGTCGCTCCCGGCAAAATCGCACTGAAACTTTTTGACACAGCCGGCGGTACACTGTCAGGCATCTTAATCTGTATATTATGGTTGATAAACCACTGATATACATATCCGTTAATCAAACCAAGTATAATGGCCACGAATAAGCCCTGAGCAGCCATATATGTTGTCGGCATTCCGCTGCCATCCTCCGCCGTCACGAACGGTGTTACGAGAATAAATGTTGACAGTGACACAATGCCCGACGGCACGCCATCCACGCCATACTGCTTTGTCATGCTGTGAGCAATGCCGAAACTTGCAACGAGCCCGATCAGTCCGAAACTACTGTCAGATCCCTTCCAGAGATATGTGGAGATTCCCACCTCGCCAAGCCATGCTTCCAGGGACGGAACTGCAAAACCTGTTGCAATAATCATCAGCAGAGAGCCGATGATGATGAGCGGCATTGCAAGAGTAATTCCGTCACGGATCGCAATCATTCCTTTGTTGCTGCCGATCTTTGCGGCAACAGGCATGAGTTTTTCGTTTAGAAATTTGTTCATAATGTTCTTTCCTCCTTATAAATGCACAAGTGCATGTCTCTGTCAGGAAGGATACATATGTATTGTCTGTCCCCCTTTCGCAAATGCGCCTTCCTCTCACTTCCTTTGTTTCTTAATTTCAAATTATATATAATAAAACCTTAAAAATATATATTTATTTTTAATTTAAAATCAATTCGTAAGTTGTGCATAATTTATGTATACCAATTTTGTGCATATATTACAAATAAAAACTTATATATTCTATATCAATTGCTTTTTAAATTAATTTTGCATATTCAAAATAATCATAATCTATAATTATTTAAGGGTAAAAAGATTTTTGTTTATTGTTTTCAAATATATCACATGATATAATACCCAACATGAAGATTTGGAACTGGAGCCGCCTAAAATGAAAAAAACCAAGAAGCAGCAAATACTTTATTCGACTATTCTGCACAAAATATATACAAAACGTGTAATCTCCAGGATAGACATCGCCAAAGAAACCGGCATAACAACAGCGACTGTAAGCCTCATCAGCGCAGATATGCTGGCAGAGGGCGTAATCCGGGAGATTGGAGAAGATGCATCCGAATCAGATAAAGTCGGGCGAAAGAAAATCCTGCTTTCAATATGTCCGAAATATACATATTATATCGGTGCAGAAATTTCGGAAAAGTTTTTTTCCTTTGTCCTGGCCGATAATACAGGAAATATAGTAGAAAAAAGTTGTGTAAGCCACAAGGATAAAGCAAATGTCACTACAGAAGCTTTTCTGCGGCATCTTCGGGATTTTTATAATGCTGCGGGAGCACATGCGCCCAAAGTGAATGCTGTGGGGGTCGCATTGCCAGGGCATTACACTGATGCCGACAGGAACCATATCATAACCAATAACGATTACTGGAAAGATTTTGACCTGGAATTAATTCGGGCAAATATGGAAGTTCCGGTGTTCTTTGCCAACAATGTGCACTGTATGGCCCAGGCGGAGTCATTGTTTTACTCTGAACCATCAGAAGAAAACAGCGGAAACTTTATGTTTTTCCACATCGGAAGAGGTATTCACTGTGCACAGATGTACCAGGATGAGCTGCACAGCAGACGCAATCTTAATATAGGAGAGATCGGTCATATCACCTATCAGCCGGAAGGAGAACTATGTGAATGCGGGAAGCGCGGATGTCTCCAGACCTTTGCAAGCGAGACCTGGCTGATCCGCAAGGCACGCATCCTATATCAAACGTCCGTCAGATCCAGTCTGAGGTATCTGGCCGAAACAGCGGACAGTATAACGCTTTCCACTCTTCTGAACGCATATGCTCTGGGTGATAAAGCAATCGTGAGCCTGATTGATCAGGCCGTAGAAAGTATAAGGATCACTATAGAAAATCTGAATTTGATTATTGATTCATCAAGAATTTTTGTTCATGGGGAATTATTTAACAGCGAGAGCGCCTCAGAACTCCTGAAAAACGGCATGGAGCTTAAGAAAGGATTGTTTGCGACTCCGCAGCCGCAGAAACTCATCATCAAAAAATACTCTCCGTATACAGGAGCCGCAGGCGCATCGGCGCTCTGTGTCCACCATGATCTGCTCGGAAGAGAATAGGGGCTGCCAGTAAACCCGGCAGCCTCTTCTGATGATCAGGCCTGCATCCCTTTATATATTTTCTCTGCTGTCATCGGAAGTTCTCTTATGATCACTCCCACCGCGTTCTGGATTGCATTCGAAATCGCCGGCGACGGTGTGTTGATAACGATCTCTCCGATAGACTTCGCGCCAAACGGTCCTGTCGGCTCATAGCTGCTTTCGAATTCAACGCGGATCGTCCCCACATCAAGACGGCTGGGGATTTTGTACTGCATAAAGGAATTACTGTAATTTTTGCCTTTTGCACTATATACAATATCCTCATACAGCGCCATTCCGATGCCCTGCGCGATACCGCCCTCTGCCTGGACACGCGCAAGACTCGGGTTTACGACAGTCCCGCAGTCCACCACAGCCGCATAGTCTATCAATTCTGCCACGCCTGTCTCTTTGTCAATCTCCACCTCCGCGATACCGACCATGAACGGCGGCGGTGAAGTCGGTGAGGAAAAAGCTTCGCTGGCCGACAGCGGCGCGTTGCTGAAGCACATCACCTTATTTCCGATATCTTTTCTTGAAATGGATTTCCCGGTCTTTAAGTTTTTCACCATCTGTCCGTCAAATTCAACGTCATCCGATGAACAGCCAAGATACTCTGCTCCCCGCTCGCAGATCTTTGCCCGCAGCGTCTCGCAGGTCTTGACCACCGCCATACCTGTCACATAAGTTGTGCTGGAGGCATAAGAACCACAGTCGTAGGGCGATGTGTCCGTATCTACGCCGGACACAATGATCTCGTCGATCTCGCAGTCCAGACACTCTGCCGCCATCTGGGATAGGATGGTGTCGCACCCGGTTCCCATATCCGTAGCCCCGATCATCAGGCTGTAAAATCCATCATCGTTTACCCTGATGATCACGGAGCCTGTATCCACACCAGAGATTCCTGATCCCTGCATCGCCATGGCTACTCCGACTCCGCGCACCTTCCCGTTTCCCATATCGCGGCACGGATATTTTTCTTCCCAGCCAATCATCTCTTTCGCCCGCTCAAGACAGCGGTCAAGGGCACAGCTCACTGCTGTCTCACCATAGTAAGCGGGCATGACATCTCCTTCACGCACCATATTCTTCTCTCTTAAAACAGTCGGATCCATGCCGAGTACCTGAGCCAGTTCATTGACAGCGGACTCTACTGCGAAGATTCCCTGTGTCGCGCCGTATCCGCGGTACGCCCCCGAGGACATGATATTCGTATACACTACATCATATGTGAAACGAAATGCTTCTGCCTTTCCATAGAGAGGAATAGACTTGTGGCCGGACAGCCCCACCGTAGTCGGTCCATGCTCTCCGAAAGCGCCTGTATTCGAAAGAGTATACAGATCAATCCCTTTGATATTTCCTTCTTTGTCAGCGCCGAGGCGGACATGCATCTCCATCTCATGGC
>ERZ1643249.3889-NODE-3889-length-12876-cov-5.782934_pt1 | contig 12876 bp, 12 predicted proteins | sample MGYA00579263_ERZ1643249 | MGnify/ENA primary metagenome ERZ1643249 (study PRJEB29033, sample SAMEA4952264) | chicken gut metagenome | biome: Broiler Chicken; feature: Gastrointestinal Tract; material: Caecum | place: Ireland | collected 2018 | study: Broiler...
TGTCTACTTTCGTGTTTTGACTCTAATAAAAAAATCATCTATTTAGAAAAAGATGGTGTTATCGTATGTCGGGCAATCCTTCGATTGACAAAAGGCTCTTATGATAAGATTAATCATTCTCCAATAGAATTTGCGGATTTTACAAGATCAGAAGAGGAACAGAATGAGGAAGTAGAAAAGAAAGAAGAGTTGATCCTGTTTTTGGAACGTCTTTATTACAAACATCTTTCTAATGAAGAGTTGAAAACTGCAGTAGAATGTCTTATCTGCATGGTAAAGGAAAAAGCAGAAAATCTTGGGACAAAAATTGTTCTGAGTCCAAGATATTACGGAATAAAAGGATTTGTAAGTAGTAATTATTATATTTATATTTCCACTTCTAAAAATGGCAGCCAGTATTTGGACAGTCTTGGAGGTATGGCAACGGTGGCTAAATCCGGCAGCTATAAAAGTGCAGAAGTATTTTTAGAGAAAGAAGATATTTTGCCAATGAGTGCATAAGCTATTAGACGAAAAAGAGGAGTGTACAAGTTGAAGAGCAATGAAAAAACAACTTTGATTTTAAAATATATAGGTATGGATGATTTTTCATGTCCTACATATAAAGACCAGTTTGGGAAGATATGGAAAGATATTGAACTTGGACGACTGGAAGAACCCAGTCTGTATTCTGTAAGTAACAACGATTTGGATGGAGAACCTTTATATCCTATAAAGCAGGACCATGTATTCCAGCCGGAACCATATAGAAGAAATATTTATGAATTCGAGTATATGATGCTAAGCAGGCTGCAGTCGGATTGTGAATATTATTTAGGTTATGGGAACCGAAATCCAAAGATTCTTTGTAATAATAATGTTCAGGATCATATTTCACGTATGAAAGAATTGTGGAATGGATTTTCTGAAGGACAGAAACCTGAATGGTTAACCTGGGAAAAAATCATGGAATTTGAAAAATTAATGAAGTAATAAATCGTAGAAGAGCTTCGCAAAGAGGCTCTTCTTTTCTAAAGGAGGGCATAAAGTATGAAAGTTACTATTTATCAAATTGTTCCTGAGTTGGATAGCCACCACCTGCTCTTTATGGATTTTGAATATTTCCTTAAATCCGGATACATAAATCCACCGGCTGAAATATATCAACTTGTCTTCCAGGACGATATATCTGCTAATAATTTAGAGGATATTTATCGAATTTTTAATAGGGTGAGCGAAGAAGACACTCAGTTTTTAGAAAAAATAGGATATACGGGAAGATCGCTTTCCATATCAGATGTTGTTGAAATCAGTAACTCAAATAATTCAAAGAGTACTTTTTATTTTTGCGATAGAATCGGTTTTCGCAAAATCCTTTTTGAAAGAGAACATCGAAGAAAGAGAAAATCAAATAAGAACCAAATCCGATGCGCAGATTGTAGCTATTGCAATGAATTTCGTAAAATCGGGAACAGTCGTTCTGAATTCAGATGTAAACATCCGGAACAGGATTATATAATAGATTATTTCCTAAAACATCGGATGTCTAAATCTCCAGGATTCTTAGGATTTGGAAAAGCATGGTCTCATTCAGTTCCAGTGAAGACATCTCCAGCATGGTGTCCGTTAAAGAAACGAATTTCATAGATAGGTTCATAAAGGATTTTCTTATTGAGTCGATTTACAACGATGGTATAAAGAAAGATATAATTACATGTTTCAGAGTGGGAATAGAAAAAATAAGATTTAGAATTTGTTAGAAACATACAGGTATTGTTTCTTAAGCAGTATAACATCTGTATGTAGCAAGGAGGAAAATATGTATTTTGATTATATACAGGAGGAATACTTACCTGCAATTGCAGCGCTTGAAAAAGAGATGTATCCAGAAGAATTTCTCTTTGGAATAAACGGACTTAAAGAAGAGTTAAAAAAAAGCTGGCGTATGCAGAGTTCTTGGGCTGTATTCAGACATGGGGTTTTGCAAGGATATATTTTAGCTTATCATGAGAATGGGGATATCCCTACTACATATATCTCAGATCTGGCCTGTAGAGATATAAAATGTTTGAAGCTTCTTTTGCTCAAGTTTTTTTATGAAAACCAATATACCAAGAGATTTCATGCGCATATGAGGTCAACTTCTTATAATATGTTTAGGCGCCAGCTTGAAAAAAATAAAAATGCTATAAGCATTATAACGGAGCATGTGCTAGAAGATTATTATGATAACGAAGAAGCTTATGAAATATATTTTACAGTAAGGTACACTGAACTTATAAAGGATTGGAGGATACAGTTTCTTTTGGAACTTTATAGTACCCCTAAATATAATTCCAGTAATTTAATGAATAGCGTTTTTTTATTGCTTAGAAAACCTATGGAGAATGGAGTTAATTTTATCGACGATAAAAATTTCCGCTTTGTCATGAATTCTATGAAAGAATATATTCTTGATCATTATCAAATGTTTGGTGATAAGATCCCGATGAAGATTGAATACGAAATACCTATAGGTGATAATGAAGATAAAGTAAAAAAGGTAATATATTCTTTAGAGAAAAAAGGATACAAAGAAAGGGGACAAAAAAAGTACTTCTCTTTTGACGGCAGGGGGATCCTACATGTTGTACAACAACTAACAGCATGGAATACGGATTATAAAGATTCTCTTTCTGGTTTTCGGTGGTTTCAACGAAAAGAGCAGAAATGGATAAGAATACTAAAGAATATCAGTTATGTATCTTACTATAACAAATTTGGAGTATATCAAGATATATTTCCTGTCCCGTATTTCACGAGACAAAGATATCTTTATTATTTAAACAAAAATCAATTGATCATAAACATAATAGGGAACTTACATTCTGAAGATTGTTGTGAAACAGAAGATATAGAAATTTTAGTCAATAACATTTTTTGTTTACTATCAAGTAAAAATGCGAAACGCTGTATTGATAATATTGTTAATCGTTATTCATCTGATATAAGCAATTATTTTCATGATTGGAACATTATCATATCAGAGTTGATAGAAAGTAAACACATTTTAACAGAAGGAGCAATCGTAGCTATCTTATGCTGTTCTTATAATAAAGCTTTAAAACTTTACAAACAAATAACAGTTATTTGGGAAAATATTTTAAATAATAAAAGATTAACAACTTTGATTTCGATAAAGGAAATAAGAAAAAGGATCAGTTATTTATTAAGATATAACGAGGACTGTTCTGAATTTGTAAATTACTTGCAGGAAATTGTATTAAAAGATTTTCTGGAACGCAAAAAGTTATCTAAGAACGATTGGCCGCTATTTGAAGATTATATCCTACGTATGCAGAGATATTGTAGCTATATTACTTTACCATCCTTATATCATACATTTGACAAAGAACTCTTTCGATTTGTAAAAGGAGAGAGCCCTTGTATTTTTAAGCCGGCAGTTATCACACCTTCTTTTCAACTTCTGGCAAAGGATTTAAAATTGTTTTTAAAAGGCAGATCCAAAGCTGCAAAACATGTATATAAAAAATTGCATAAGGAAGATCTTTTAATACCGGTCATGACTGAAAATTTAGAAACAACTCAAGTATCGAGAATATTACAAATACTTAACTATCATAATGTTAAGCTAAGAAAAGAAGAATATGAAAATCTTGAAAAGTTTCAATGCGTTATTGAAAGAAAAGGTTCTCCTGAGTTTCTTGTCGCAGGAGATGCGACGGTTTGCTGTATGAGCTATGGGAGTGAAAAAGCTTACACTTATGCAATGGAAGAAGGGTTTGGCATTATCAATGTCTATTATAAAAATAGGATTATAGCAAATTCATTAATCTGGATTAACGAACCATATAACTGCTTGGTCCTTGACAATATAGAAGTACACCCCAATTATGTCAAATATAGCAAACAATTGAAAAATTGTTTCCGAACAGCAACTATCTTTCTTTTAGAAAATTATAAATTATATTTTGCTGTACAGGGGAAGAGATACAACGATTTACTAATATATGATGAACACGATAAAGAAATAAATTTTAAGAAACTAAACCCAATAAAAGTTAATAGTGAATACTTTTATACAGATGCGAAAGTATCTATGCTCGTGGAGAGCAAAGTTGCTGAATCAGTAATAGACTTTATTCTTAAAAAGGGGGCAGAGGAATATTCCTCTGTTCCTTTTTGCGTATCAGGTACACCTAGCAACGTATGTTTCTTAAAGATAAAAGTCTTAGGTCTGCTACACAAAATGAAAATCGATAGCTACACGGAATCAGGTACGGTAAATACATCAGATGGAGGGAAAGAAACATATGGTACCTAGGAAGATCTGTGCGGTACACTCTGAAAAGAATAACCGTTTTCGGAGGCTAACGCTGAACACGCAGAAGTCGGCAAAGGGCATACTGGCTGAAAGTTTTTTTAGTGAAGGACTGGAATCTTTAGTACGAGATACTCACAAAAAGAGCGCGGAACGTAAAGGGTAGGTGGGAGCACACCGTTCATTCAACCGTACATGGAAGGAAAGTGACAGTGTAGGTCCGGACATTTTGGGTAAGATTCTGGACAAGGACAACCTGAACAGGGCCTAGAAAAAGTGAAAACAAATAAGGGAGCACCGAGAATCGATGGAATGACCATCGAAGTGGCATTGTCATGGCTAGCGGTGTGATGGGAAACGGTGTTGTGAGAGGAAGGGAATCACTCATTCCCTATTTCAACGATAATTACCGGTTAGTAGAGCTGTATACCTGCTGCCTTGCTGATATTTCAGGCTGTTCGTTTAATATGGCCCGAACTGACTGGAAAATGCAGTTCTGATGTCCGCAGAAAGTGGCTGTTTACAATAAATAAAATTTCTTTGTATTTTTACTGAGATATACATATTTTTTACTCTTATTTATATGTACAAGTCAGTATATTAGGAAAGAAATTATTTGGTTGCTTATAGTGTGGGTTATATTATTCAATAAGAGATAATCTATAGCCGAAGATCCCTCTGAAAGTTCTATTATTTCCCTCTGCTAGTTTGAATAAGAAAAAATAAAATTGACCAAATCTTGACTTTTATACCTTAATATACAAAACAACAACAAATGATTACGAAAGGGGATATAGAAGTGCTCCATTATAGTTCGAATACGAGAGTTATACAAAATGCAGAAGTAGAAAAAACAATTCTTCTAAATAGAGAAAGTGGATTTTGGATTAAAATTCCAAATGAATGGAAAGAAGTGTTAGATGACTTCGTAAATAAGAAAAAGGAACTAGAGCAGTACCTAAATCTTTTCGAGGATAAAGAAAATACAGAAACATTCCAGGAATTAGTAAAAAAACTATTAGAATATGGTATGCTCACTGATTTACAAAATGAAGAAAAGCCCAAGTTACATAAGGTACAATTTGCGCTTACCGAAAGATGTAATTTATCCTGTTCACACTGTTGTTATAATGCGAAAACAGAAAAGAGTAACAATGATCTTGATTTGAATAGTATTAAAAAAATCATGGATAAAATTGTTGCTTGTAAACCTAGCAGTATAACACTTAGCGGAGGAGAACCTCTAATTAGAAAAGATTTTTTCGACATTTTAGATTATCTTTCAAGTATATATTCTGGAGAAATTACTTTATCAACAAATGCGACTCTAATACAGGAAACAGATATACCAGTATTGGCAGAAAAAATATCATCGTATGATATTAGTCTTGATGGGATCGATGAAGAATCGTGTAAAAGAATACGAGGCAAAGGAGTTTTTGATAAAGTATTGTCTAATATCAAAAGATTACAGGAATATGGTGTAAAAAATATTAGTCTGTCGATGGTGGATGTAAATCATAGTAGAGTTGAGAAAGAGAAATTCAAAGAATTAAATAAAAAGTTGGGGACACGGCCAATTATTAGAGCACTAGCACCAATTGGACGAGCAGTAACAATGGAATCCAAAGTAGAGTATCTGCAGAATCTATATACTCCGAAGAATTTAGAAGAAAAAGAAAGGAAAAAAATATGTGCCGGTTTCAGAGGAACGAAATGTGGAGCATATCGAAATCAGTTTTTTGTTGATTATAATGGTGATGTATATCCATGTGGTTTACTAATAGTTCCCCAATATAAAATGTGTAATTTATTAGAAATAGATGAGAACGATGTATTTCCATTTACAGCAGCTAGAGATATTAGTTTGAAAAACCTTGATATGCTTGAACCAGATAAAATTAAAAAATGTAAAGATTGCGAGGTCAATTTTTTCTGTTGGGGATGCTTACAAGAAGCCGATATGTTAGCAGGTGACTCCAAGCTGGTACAAAAGAGGTGTGATTTAAAGTATGAACATTTGAAAAATATAATATGGGCAGAGGAGTAGAACCGAGCATGAATATTAATATTTGGCTTACTAAAAGGTGCAATTTGCAGTGTACATATTGTTATGAGGGAATTGCTAAAGAAACAGAGTCAATGAGTAAAATCATATGTGATAAGGTTATTGCATATGTACAAGAGATAAATGAACCCGTAAATATTCGTTTTCATGGCGGGGAACCACTTTTAGAGTACGATAAACTTCAGTATTTATACGAAAAGCTCAAAACAAATGAAAATGTTAAGACATTCGGGATAACAACAAATGCACTTTTATTAGATGAAAACAAAATAAACTTTTTGGCTCAATCCATGAATGATTTTTCAATTAGTATTGATGGTACTAAGGAGATTCATGATAAACATAGAAAGGATACAAATGGCAAGGGAACCTATGATAAAGTATGTAAGTTGATTCCTCAAATCTTAAAAATGGATCCCCATGCTAGAGCTAGAATGACGATCACTGCGGATGCAGTTCCGCATTTGTATGAAAGTGTTAAAAGTATAGTGGAATTGGGTTTCAAAGTAATTGCTATGGCAGTTGATGTTTTTGATCCGAACTGGAACGATGAAATTAAAGCTCAGTATTTAACACAGGTAAACAAAATAAAATGTGAATACTGTAAAAATTCAAGCCTTCATATTGGGGTAATTGAACAAGAAAATATCAAAAGATTGGCTCCTTGTGGTGGCGGAAAAAATAGTATTCATATATCAACAGACGGGAAATTTTATCCTTGTAGTTATGCTGTTGGAGTAAAAGACTTTATTATTGGAAACCTTGAAGAAGGGATTAACGAGGGAAAAATTAAGGAGATAGAATACATAGCACAAAGTGCGAATAGTGTTTGCGAAGGATGCACGGTGTATGATTTTTGCCCAGGAACTAGATGTAAAATTATAAATAAAGTGGTTTCTGGAAATTATGACATACCTCCAATTGCGACTTGCATAGACATGAATGTTAAGATTAACGTTTTATATTAAGGTGATATTAGCAAACTAAAGCGACCAGTAGATAAAGGGAGGAATTAGCATGAAGGTAGAAAACGGAAAAATTCAGAAGATTACAAAACCAGTTGAGAATTTAGATGTAAAAGGTCAGGCACATTACTGCGCATATGATTGTGCTCTTTGGTATGGAAATTCACCGTATAGCCCATCCGGATGCGATATCCAGGTTAGCGCTTACAATTCAACCAGTGAATAAAAAAAAATAACAAGTTAAATTTGTATTTGCTTTAGTTTGTTGATATAAATTTATGAAAAGCAACTATTCAGTTTTAATGAGGAATGTTAAAATATATTCGAAAACTGAATAGTTGCATTTTGTATGTTTTGTACTAAATCTATTATGAATAGGAGTGTGTACTGATGAAGAATATAGTGGCTTTAGTAGATAGTGGAGTGGACAAAGAAAAGTGCATACGAAAAGACAAAATTGCTATTGATACAAAGTTTAATGGATATGAAGCAAATAGAAGTCTTCATGGCACACTCTGTGCAGCCATTATGCAAGAACTAGATAAAGAAATGGATATATATTCGATAGAAATATTAGATGAAAATGAGAGTACAAATTACAAAAAGTTACAAGAAGTATTAGAATATCTAAAAGATATAGATATAAAAATCATCAATTTAAGTTTGGCAACCATGAATGATGAGGCACAGAATTTACTAGAAAGAGCATGCGAGATTTTAGTAGCACAGGGAAAGATTATAGTGGCATCAGTAGATAATATTTATGGCGCTGGGTATCCAGCTTCATTAAAAAATGTTATTGGAGTAAAAGGGCTGCGAACCATGTGCCAAAATGAATTTTGGTATAATGCAGAATATGCAATACAGTGTGCTTGTGACATGTCACCGTTATTAGTACCACTAGATAATGAATTTACTGTCTTTGCAGGAACAAGTAAAGCAGCAGCGATTATATCAGCAAAAGTATCACAGATAATACGTCAGAAAGGAGATATTGATTATAAATCAGTTGAAAAAATATTAACTAAACTGGCATCAGAGAATAGATGGAATAATAAGCATAGATATTTGGATAGTAAAACTCGCCCTAGTTTTCCATATGTAGTGTATAAAAGAAAAAGCGAAGAATTAAATAAATTAGTTTTCGCCTTATCTAATGCGATAGGTTGCGAATTGACGATGGATGATATGCTTACCCAGGATGATAACTTATTAAGATATGGTTTGAATTGTGACAATGGATGTAAATTTTTAAGTGCTTTAGAATCTGTATTTAATTTTAAGATAAATAGACCAGTGCAATATTATAGGCTATTAAACATTGGGGCTGTTTTAGGAGTGATAGAGGAATTTGAAAATGAAAAGTTGGAGAAAACTATTTAATATTATAATTGAATATAAAAAAGAGCATATTTGTGCATTTTTATTTTTACTATTGCAGTCAGTAGCGTCGTTATGCTTGCCGTTTGTTTTGATTCAAATTGTAGATGTAGGAATTGAAAAACAAAATTATCATATTTTGTTTTTAATGGGGGCGATCTATGTTATTATAACAATTTTATATAATTTTTTTAAAGCTATTTCTGATTACATATATGCTAAGATTGGAAGTAAAGTTATTGTAAATTTAAGGAAAAAAGTACTTGAACATTTATCAGAATTATCAGGTGATTTTTATTCTAATATGAAATCAGGTGATATTTATTCTACAATAACTGATGATATAGGGACTATACAAGAACTTTGTACTAGTGCAATATTTTCAACTATAACAAATACAGCAATGGCGATTCCTATGATTATTTTTTTAATTATTTTGGATTATAGATTATTTATTGTATCTATATTGCTACAGCCAATTTATGCGTTAGTGCAAGGAAGATTAGGAAGCTCAATTGGAAATCATTCACAGGAACTAAGAAGTAGTTTTGGTGAATATTCTTCGAGCCTACAGGAATATTTATATAGTCCTATTAATATAGAGAAAAATAAGGCAACGAAATATATACTTAGTAAGATATTAAATTTTTCAAAAGCAAATGCGGAAATACTTGTGAAAATAAATTTTGATTTTAGTAAAGGGCAGATTTATGGAAATTTAATGCAAAATTTCAGCAATATTTTAATTATAGTCATAGGGGGTGTACTGTTAATTAATCAGCAGACAACTATTGGAACAATTTTAGTATATATGCAATATGCAGGAAAGATTTTGACACCAGTGTTAGGGATAAGTCAATTAAATATGAAGTTTAAAAAGGCTAAAATTTCATTAGATAGAATATTAGGATTATTGGAAACGAATAGTGATGTGGTTTACCAAATAGGAATAAACAAGGAAGGTATATCTTCAGGAAAAATCGAGTTTAAAAATGTATCGTTTGGTTATGTTCCAGATCATTTTATTCTTAGACATATAGATTTATCAATAGAACCTGGTAAAGTAACAGCATTAGTTGGCGGAAGTGGAGCTGGTAAAACAAGTATTGTTAACTTGCTATATAGAATGTGGGATGTTCATAATGGAAAAATAGCGATTGATGGAATAAATATTATTGACTATGACATTAAGTATTTACGAGAAAATATATCAATTGTTAGTCAGGACATTGTACTGCTTAATGACACTATTTATAATAATATTGTATTAGGTGACTCGCAAATAGTACTGGATGATGTTGTTAAAGCAACAAAAATTGCGAACATATATGATACAATTATGAATCTTGATAAGCAGTTTGAAACAATTATAGGAGACAGAGGAGTAAAATTATCAGGGGGGCAAAAGCAGCGACTAGCAATTGCAATGGCATTAGTTAGAAAAATGAGTTAGCTATTTATAAAAAAATTGTTGAATTATTTAAGGATAGGACAATTTTGGTTATTGCACATCGTTTATCTACAATAGAAGAAGCTGACAAAATTTATGTTTTAGATTCCGGAAGAATTATAGAATCTGGAGTTCATAAAACACTAATGAAAAAACAGGGCTTTTATTATCAGCTCTATAAGAAAGAGGCAAAAGAAAAAAATAAAGTATAGATTATTAGTAACTTTTAGATGATATCTATGGAGATGAAGAAGTAGAATGTATAAAATCTTAATTGTTGATGATGAAGAAATGTTATTGCAAATGCTTAAATATCAATTTGAGGGAGCCAATTATGAGGTCTTCACGGCAGAGAATGCAGACGAAGTGTTAAAAAAACTTCAGAAGACACCAGATATTATACTTTTAGATATTAACATGCCAGAAATTAATGGTTTACAGTTATGTACGATGATTAGAGAATACGTTTCCGTTCCAATTATTTTTCTTACGGCGAGGGCTGATGAAGGTGACAAGGTAAAGGGCCTATTAGTAGGAGGAGATGACTATATAACTAAGCCATTTAGCATGGATGAGCTTTTTGCTAGAGTTGCAGCTCATTTGAGAAGAGAGGAACGGTGTCGAAATCGGACACAAATACTATTTGAAAAGAAAGGACTCGTGATAGATTACGAGAATAGAAAATCATATATCAATCACAATCCGGTTGAATTTTCGAATAAAGAATTCGAAATTATCCATTTGTTATCCATGAATCCTGGTCAAATTTTTGATCGAGATAGAATTTATGAAATAATTTGGGGGATTGATGGATACGGGGATAGTAATGTGGTAAAAGAACATATAAGAAAAATTCGGACAAAATTGTCAGAATATACAGATGAAGTATATATAGAAACGGTTTGGGGTGTTGGATATAGATGGAAAAGATAAAGAAAAAGCTACATAATATGTCTTTAAAAAAATCATTAATATGTATTTTCGTTGTTTTTGTTATTTGTACAGCTGTTTTATCTATTGCAACAATTTTTGTGTCGGTGAAGATACAACGATGTGTTTTAGACTCAAGAACTCTTTCTTTTGAAGTAAACGCCGATGATATAGGTTCATTAGACGAACAGGTTTATGAAATAAATGAACAATATCAATGGTCTGAATTAACACCAAAGCAAATTCTATTATATTATGGGAGCATTGCAGGAATGGCAATACTTATTATTGTTTACATTTTAGTGGGGGGCTTATTAGCAGGCAACATTTATTATAAACTTAAATTAAAGAAACCTTTGGTAATGTTGAAAAGTGGAATTACTAATATTACAGAAGGTAATCTTGATTTTTCTATAAATTATTCATGCAATGATGAACTTGGATTATTATGTGGGGCTGTAGAGAAAATGGTTCAAGAACTGATAGATGACAAAAAAAGAATTTGGCTGTTACTAGATGATCGTCGTACCATTAATGCGTCTATTTCACATGATTTAGGAACTCCTATTACAGTTATAAAAGGATATCTTGAATTTTTAAAGAAAAATTTAGCTGAGCAAAATCTTACAAAAAAGTTATTAATTGACACATTAGATAATATGAATCAGGCAACTAGTCGGATGGAAAGATATATCGAAAGTGTACGTAATATTCAGAAAATAGATGAAATTCAAATCTTATTAAAAGAAGAAAGTATGATAAACATCTTAATAGAACTAGAAAATGATTTCAAGAAATTGGCAGAAAGATATAGTAAGAAATTAATTGTTTCTAATTGTTTTAAAGGAGTAGTCTGTATAGATAAGGTTCAGTTCTTTCGTATAATGGAAAATATAGTTATTAACTCATTTAGATATGCAACTCATTTAGTTATAATTGAAACTTCTCAGGTGAAAAATTATTTACGGATTTGTGTGAAAGATGATGGCCCAGGATTTTCACCAGAGGATATCGAAAAGGCAACTAAATTATTTTATACAAAGAGTAGAAATGAAAAAAATATGGGAATTGGGTTGTATATAAGCAAACTTTTATGTGAGAAGCAAGGTGGAAAATTGTTTATAAAGAATTCGGAAACTGGAGGAGGGGAAATTATAGTTCAAGTAAAAGTAAAAGAATGACGTATAATACATTTTACAAAATAAAATTTTATAATAACAATAACGTGGCTTATCGCTATTTAGTAGAGAAAAGTTAGCATAATATCTCATCAAAGGAGACCATTGAACCATATCTGAGAATGTTTTGCAACTAAATGAAGATGTAATAAAACACGATTTAAAGGTTTTGCCTGCAGCAATACCAAACTATAATTGCTCTCTACGAAAAAAGTAATAAATTAGTCACTACTAAAAAATATGAGTGATGTTCTGGGCTCCAAAGTAACCGTTCCAACCATTATAAGCGAAATTTCTATACAACAGTAGGAAAAGTAGAATTGGTAGTTCGCAGGCTCAAATAGTTCCTTTGTAAACAACCAGTATAAAATGGTATAGCGTAATGTATTTTCTGTTGAAAAGAATTGATCTAGATATACATACTAGTGTTTTAGGTCATTGTGTAGAGGAGATTATTGAGTCTATAAGGGAATCTTCCGGACAGGCCAACCGGGAGCCAGAACACCGGCGGGTGTACGATTATATTTTTGACACACACCGCCTGGCAAGCATGAGTATTCCGGGCGGTTTTACACCCCAATTCCGGAGATTGGAAACCGGTGTTC
>ERZ1643249.3892-NODE-3892-length-12869-cov-4.524036_pt1 | contig 12869 bp, 12 predicted proteins | sample MGYA00579263_ERZ1643249 | MGnify/ENA primary metagenome ERZ1643249 (study PRJEB29033, sample SAMEA4952264) | chicken gut metagenome | biome: Broiler Chicken; feature: Gastrointestinal Tract; material: Caecum | place: Ireland | collected 2018 | study: Broiler...
AAAAGAGATTAAAACAATATTTTTGTTCTAATTCTATCGTATATTTCATTTTCTTTTGTTTTGGATGATTTGGAAAGCGGGAAAAGGGATGGAAAAATACATTCTGCAGGAGTATGATAAAAAAGGATACGCTGAATCATAAAAGTGACAGAAAGGAAGAAACAAAAATCATGCCATTGAAGAAGCGGATGTTTCGTTCCAACATGATGATTCTGTTTGCGGCGCTGCTTTCTCTGCTTCTGATCGTCGTGTTCGCGCTGGTTATTTTTGAAGATTCTGTAGAGCGTCAGCTGAAGGGAGCCGGAGGAGAGTGGCTCTCTGAGCAGGCTGATATGGCCGTCCGGTCCGGGCGGCTTTTCGGCGTTCTTCTGCCCCTGCTTCTTCTGATCGGGATTGGAGCGATTGCGGTCATTCTGCTTCTGTCCGCGTTTTTTACCAGAAAGCTCACCCGGCTGGTCATGGAGCCGGTGGAAAAGCTGCTTTCCGGAGCAAACCGGATTCAGGGCGGCAACCTGGAGGAGGAGATCGATTATCAGGGCGAAGCGGAATTTGAACAGGTCTGCCAGGCGTTCAACCGCATGCAGCGAACCATTCTGGAGGATAAGGAGCAGCGGGACCGAAACGAAAGGGCAAGGACGGACATGGTGACCGGGATTTCCCATGATCTGCGGACCCCGCTGACCGCCATACAGGGCTACATCAAGGGTGTTCTGGATAACGTTGCGGATACGCCGGAGAAAAAAGAGGCGTATCTGAAAACGGCCTATGAGGCCACGGAGGAAATGAACGTTCTTCTGCAGAAGCTGTTCGATTTTTCACGGATGGAGAGCGGACAGATGCCCTTTTATATGGTGCGGGTCAGTCTGGCCGAGTTTGCGGACGCCTATGCGGCGCAGAAGGAGGCGGGAGCGGATCCGCAGAAGCTGCGGCTTTCCTTCCGTCAGGAGGGCGGCGGACTGGCGGAGACCGACATGGATGTGGAACAGGTGCGGCGGATTCTGGATAATCTGCTTGAAAACAGCGTGAAATATGGCAAAACCCTCCCTGTACGCGTGTGGATCCGGGTGAAGGAAACACAGGACGCCGTCACGCTGGACTGGCAGGACAATGGGCCGGGCGTGCCGGAGGCGGAGCGGGAACGGATTTTTGAGCGGTTTTACCGCTGTGATGCGGCGAGAAGCGGAAACGGGAGCGGCGTGGGGCTGTATGTGGTGCGCTATATCATGGAACGCCACGGCGGCACGGCGCAGGCGCTTCCATCGGAAGGCGGCCTCCTGATCCGGCTGCGTTTCCCAAAGGAGAATAGTTATGGCGAAGATACTGATTGCTGAGGATGATGAAAAGATCGCCCTGCTGGAGCGGGACTATCTGGAAAGCAACGGATATGAAACGTTGGTGGTAAGGGATGGAAACCAGGTGATTCCGTCTCTTCGGAAGGAACCCTTTGATCTGGTTCTGCTGGATGTGATGCTTCCGGGCTGCAGCGGCTATGACATCTGCCGCACGGTCCGGGATGAGATTGATATTCCGATTCTCATGGTTACGGCCCGGACCGAAAGCGCGGACGTGATCCGCGGCCTGGGCCTTGGCGCGGACGATTACATCACGAAGCCCTTCGATCCTTCCCAGCTTGTGGCCAGGGTGCGTTCCCATCTGAAGCGTTATGCCCGCCTGACTGCGGACCGGGGCCGGGGACAGGCGGACGGGACGGACCGGATTGTGATCGGGGATGTGACCATTGAACCGAAGACCTGGTGGGTGTGGAAAAAGGGCGCGGAGGTGAAGCTTCCCAACCGGGAGTTTGAGCTGCTGCGTTTTCTGGCGGAAAACCCCAATCTGGTCTTTTCCCGGGAGGCCCTCTTTGAGAAAATCTGGGGCTGTGAATACATTTCCGACGCCGTCACCGTATCCGTGCACATCAGCAGGCTTCGGGAAAAAATCGAGGACGACGCGCGCAACCCCAAAATCATCGAAACGGTCTGGGGAGCGGGATACCGGCTGAATGCCTGAAGGCGGAAAAAGCATAAGACTGCGTTTTTCGGCTCAGAGAAACGATCGGAGCGACAGACGCTCCGAAATGGAGGTAAAAATGTGGCTTTTATTCGCAATTGGTTCCGCGTTTTTTGCGGGTGTAACTTCAATCCTTGCCAAGTGCGGGATCCGGAAAACGGATTCCACGGTGGCGACCGCGGTGCGTACCGTGGTGGTTCTGATTTTTTCCTGGATCATGGTATTTGCAGCCGGATCCTTTGACCAGACCAGCTCCATCAGCGGGACGACCCTGCTGTTTCTGATTCTTTCCGGGGCGGCCACCGGTGCCTCCTGGCTGTGCTACTTTCGGGCGCTGCAGATCGGGGATATCAACAAGGTGGTTCCCATCGATAAATCCAGCACGGTTCTGACGATCCTGCTGGCGCTGATTTTTTTGGGAGAGGGAATTTCCCTGCCCAAGGCGGCTGCAGTGGTGGTGATCGCTGCGGGAATTTTCCTGATGATTGAGAAAAAGGATGTGTCGGAGCGAAAAGAGGGAGGAAGGGGAAGCTGGCTTCTCTTTGCGGTGGGCTCCGCCTTTTTCGCCAGCCTGACCTCCATCCTGGGAAAAATCGGAATCTCTGGCGTGGAATCCAATCTGGGAACGGCGATCCGCACCTGCGTGGTGCTGGTCATGGCCTGGCTGATGGTCTTTGTGAAGGGAAAGCAGAAGGAGGTACGCGCCATTCCCCGAAGAGAGCTGGTATTCATCTGCCTTTCCGGTGTGGCCACCGGAGCCTCCTGGCTGTGCTATTACCGCGCGCTGCAGGATGGTCCCGCCAGCATCGTGGCGCCTGTGGATAAGCTGAGCGTTCTGGTCACGGTAGCCTTTTCCTACTTCGTATTCGGAGAAAAGCTGGGCAGGAAGGCCGCTGTCGGGCTTGTCCTTCTGACGGCGGGAACGGTGGCGATGGCGCTGCTTTAAAAAGGCGTCACGGAAAAAGCTTCTCCAGCGTGACAAGCACGCCGTACTCCTCATTGGAGGGACAGGTATCTTTCGCTGCCGCCTTCACCTCCTGGGGCGCGTTTGCCATGGCAAAGCTGAAGCCGCAGTAGCGCAGCATTTCCACGTCGTTTCCTCCATCGCCAAAGGCGGCGCACTGCCGGGGAGAGAGATTCCAGCGGCGGATGAGCCTTTTCAGGCCGGAAGCTTTATGGCAGCCCGGCAGAATCAGGTCAATGGAGCCGTGGCCGCTTGAGGTGGGTTCAGCCCGTCCGCACAGCTTTTCCTGAAGCAGATCGTGATAGAAGACGGTTTTTTCGTCCGGAACCGTCAGGGCAAATTTCAGAATCCGGTCTTTCACTTGTTTCAGATCGTCCGCCCATTTCAGCCGGTGGCAGTAGATACCGGTGAGCGCATAAAAGTCCGGGCTCACCGCGCCCCGTTCGCAATAGGCGCTGTCCGCTCCGCACAGGACGACGGAAATATCCGGATATTTTTGGCAGAAATCCAGAATGAAATGGACGGTTTCCTCCGGCATGTCGGCGGCAAAAACCAGTTCTGTCCCGTCCTTCACATAGGCCCCGTTTTCCGCCACATAGGAGAGCGCATCCTGACAGCCGGGAAAAAGATCCCGCAGCTGATAATATTGATTTCCGCTGGCTACGACGAAACGGCACCCGGCCTCCTGCATGCGCGCCAGGATGCGCCGGAAGCGGGGATAATCATAGCTGTAGTCGGAATGGACGAAGGTGCCGTCGATGTCCACGGCCACCAGTTTGATATCGTGCTTCATGTGTGTATTCCTTTCCCATTAGAAGGGGAAGGCCCCGACAGCAGGCAGTCAGGGCCTTTGATGTAAGTATTTGCAGAAGCTCTGCTTACGGTTGGCATTATACCGCCTTATATGAAAATAAAATATCATTCCTCTGTCATATTTTATCAGGATCCTGCCATTTTCTGCGGTATTCCAGCGGCGTGCAGCCGGTGTGGGAACGAAAGCATTTTCCGAAATAGCTGGGACTTCCAAGTCCGCAGGCATAGCCGACGGCGGTAACCGGCTCCTTCCCTTCCGCCAGCATCCGGCACGCCTGCTGCAGGCGGAAGCTGCGCAGATATTCGACAGGGGTCATGTGCAGGCAGGTCTGAAAGACCCGGTAGCACTCTCTCTCGCTCAGAAAAGCGGAGGCGGCCAGATCTCTGACGGAGATTTTTTCCGAAAAGTGTTCATGAACATAGGTCAGCATCCGCTTGATCTGTTCCGTTGATCTGTCGGAAGAGCGCGGCTGTTCCTGAAGCGCGGAGGCGGAAAGGTGAAGCAGCTTAAGCCAGATCCGTGCCAGAGCCTCCCTGAGCAGCAGCTCATAACCGAAATCCTCTTCCGTCAGTTCAAAAGCCTGCCGGATGAGGCGGAGAATATCCGCCTGCTCCGGCTCCTCCGGATGCAGGACGATCATTTCAAGGCGGGAAGTAAGCAGGGGGACGACATATTTCCGATCGATCAGCCCATCGTGCGGCCCCGCGATCAGGGAGGGATCGAAAAGATGGATGAGCTGTATATTTCTTCCCCCGTATCTTTGAAACTCTGTCATGTGAAGCACATTGGAGTTAATCAGACCGCCGGAACCCGCCTGGAAAACTTCGACGGCATTCGGCGTGCGGTATTTCAGTTCGCCGCTTTCGATATAAAACAACTCCACCGCCCTGTGCCAGTGCCAGGGGGCGGAGGATTCTCTGAAATAATCCAGTTCTACCCGGGAAGCGATATAGGGAAAATCCGGAGCAAAATCCGGCAGCTTTTCCTCCCTGCTTTCGTTATGAAGTTCCATGCCGCGGATGATTTTCATGTCTGGTTCTCCCTGTTCCTGATGATACTGCTATTTTATCACAGGGCATACCGATGCAGGAGAGAGATGCGAAAAATTTTTTCTAATTTAATAAAACGGAAACAGTTCAATAACAAAAGCCCAAAAATCCACTGGTAAAGTAGCGCCATAATCAAACGAAAGTGAAACCCCAGACAAATCACAAAGGAGAAAGAATTATGGCAATCGTAGAAAATGTAGAAGCTTTCGCAGTGAGACAGGCGCTTTCCTGGCTGGACAGGGACCCGGAGAAAAATCTTCCGAAGCTTCTGGACTGGTTTGACCGGTTCGACAGGAAGGATACGCTGAAGGTTCAGCGGGACATCATCCGGCTGTGCGAGGATCATCCGGACTGTGTGTTCTCCACCTTCACCAACGGAACGTTGATCGACGAGGCATTTGCCGATGAAATGCTGCGGGTGAAGAATTTCGTTCCGGCCATCAGTATCGAGGGCTTGAGGAGGCTACCGATTCCCGCAGAGGCGACGGAACCTATCAGAAGATCATCCGCGCCATGAACATCCTGAAGGAAAAGAAGCTTCCCTTTGGAATCTCCTGCTGCTACACGTCGGCGAACGCGGAGGTGATCGGAAGCGAGGCCTATTTTGATCAGATGATCGAAATGGGGGCGAAATTCGCCTGGTTCTTCACCTACATGCCGGTGGGAAAGGGAGCCGTGACAGAGCTGATGGCAACGGCGGAGCAGAGAGAGATAATGTATCACAAAATCCGGAAAAAGACGCTTCTGGAAGCGTACCGTTCTCCCCTGTTCATGGGCTACCATGACAGCCAGCCGTGGAATGAGAACATGCTTCGTCCCTGTCCTGTGCTGGACAACCCCGGCAGGCTGACGGAGATCGTGGAGAAGAGCCGGGCGAAGAGCACGGACTATCAGAACCTGGAGAGTGCGAAGGAATTTTCAGATAAATGTGTGGAGACTGCGGAGAAATGGGCGCCAGTGGCAGACCGCCTCTGGGCCGAATCCCACGGCGGCTGCGCATCCTGCGGCCGCTGCGCCAGGGCAGTAAACGAATAAGCAGAAAGCGGGAAAGAGGATATAACCCGGAGGTTTGCACTGGGCAACCAAAGGAAACTTCTGTTTTGACCGTACCGGACTTATGATAAAACATAAGGAAGGAGTGGTTGAGCATGAAACGAATGAAAGGAGTTGTCATCACAGGGACGAACACGCTGGCTGTCAGTGAGGATTGTCCTCTGCCGGAAAAGATCTGTCCCACGGGCGCGCTGATCCGTCCGCTGATCTGGTCGCCCTGCACCAGCGACGCTCATCTGTGCGCCACCGGCTGTGCGTCTCTGCCTTACCTGCTGGGCAAGGCGGTGGGGCATGAGATGTGCGGCGAGATTATAGAGGTGGGACCGGAGGTCCATGATTTTAAGCCAGGCGACCGGGTTATCGTCTGTTCGGTAATGCCGGTATGGCGCAGTCTGGAAGCGCAGGACGGACATGCGAAGAACAGGCAGGACAATATGTACGCGGGAATCGACTATCCGGACCGGGGCGGTTCCTTTGTGGAGCAGTATTACATCCGGGATGCGGATATGAATCTGACGAAGATTCCAGAGGGCGTGACGCTGGAGCAGGCGGTGATGGTGCCTGATATGATGTGTACCGCATTTGAGGGAGTCCAGGCGCTGAACCTGAAATTCGGCCAGTCCGTGGCCGTCCTTGGCATAGGCCCGGTCGGGCTGATGGCGGTTCGGGCGGCGGTTCTTCAGGGCGCCGGAAACATTTTCGCCATCGGTTCCAGACAGGTATGCTTCGATGTGGCAAAGGAATATGGAGCGACCCATCTGGTGGATTATCATCATGAGAACTACATTGAGCAGATCGTTCAGGACAACGGCGGCCCGGTGGACGGCGTGATTCTCTGCGGCGGCAGCGAGCAGGAACTGAGCAGGGGCCTGCAGATGCTGAAAAACGGCGGAACGCTGGTGAACCTGAGCGCCTATTTCGGAAATGCATCCATTCCCATTCAGCCTGCGGTCTGGGGCTTCGGCTATGGAGACAAGACCATCAAGGGCGTGGGCTGCGGCGGAGGCCGGCTCCTGATGTCCCGCATGGCAAACCTGATCGCCTGCGGACGCGTTCATCCGGAGAAGCTCATCACTCACCGCTATCATGGAATGGAGCAGATTCCGGAGGCCATGGGGCTGTTTTTGAACCATGACCGGACGCTCATCAAGCCGGTTATTTATAACGACTGAAAAGATGCTGCCTGTGGCCGGTCAGGTTCCGGTGAGATTTGGCGGCGGGCCGCTTTTGAAGCAGAGAACGGAGGAAACAGACGATGGAATATGTAACGTTGAATACCGGTGTGAAAATGCCCCTGGAAGGCTTCGGTGTATTTCAGGTGCCGGATCCGGCGCAGTGTGAACAGGCAGTGATAGATGCTGTTGCCAGCGGATACCGTCTGATTGATACCGCGGCTTCCTACGAAAACGAGACCGCAGTTGGCGAAGCCATCAGAAAATGCGGCGTGCCCCGGGAAGAGCTTTTCATCACCACCAAGCTCTGGGTACAGGATGCCAGCTATGAAGGCGCAAAGCAGGCCATTCAGACATCCATGGACAAGCTGGGAGTGGACTACCTGGATCTGTATCTGATCCATCAGCCCATGGGCGATTATGTCGGCGCATACCGGGCCATGGAAGAGGCATATCGGGAAGGAAAGCTGCGCGCCATAGGCGTGTGCAACTTCTATCCGGCCCGTCTGGCGGATCTGTGCGAGACGGTTACGGTGATGCCTGCGGTCAATCAGGTGGAACTGCATCCCTTCTTCCAGCAGGAAAACGCGCTGGCGCTGATGAAGGAATACGGCGTGCATCCCGAAGCCTGGGGCCCCTTCGCGGAAGGAAAGCACGGGATCTTCACCCATCCGGTGCTGACGAAGATCGGCGAAAAGTACGGAAAGAGCGCGGCGCAGGCAGCGCTCCGGTGGAACGTGCAGAGAGGCGTGACCGTGATTCCCAAGTCGGTGCATAAGGAGCGGATGGAGCAGAATCTGGACATCTGGAATTTCACCCTGAGCGACGAGGATATGATAGAGATCGCAAAGCTGGATCTGGGCCATAGCGAGATCGTCAACCACGATGATCCTGCCTTTGTTAAAATGCTGCACAGCAGGAAGCTGCATGAGTAAGAACAGCGGTTCAAATGAGAAGTAAATAAAAGGGATCTTTACAGAGGATCGGGAAACGTAGGAAGCGTTTCCCGGTCTCTGCTTGTTCCCCATCGCCGTAGTCGTTCTTATCAGGATGATAAAAAACGGGGCGTTTCTTCCCTTTGGAGAGAAGAAAGCGGATTAATATTTCGGAAACAAAACGGAAATATTCCGCCAATAAAGCAGCTGTATCCTTATTCCATCAAAAGCGGAAACCCCGCATGAAAAGAAGAAAGGAAGAAAAATATCATGAAAAAAAGCAGTTTTGTGGCAATGATTCTGGGAACCATCGGAGGAATTCTGTTTGCGCTGGGCATTTGCATGGCCCTGATCACGGAGTGGAACGCGCGCCAGCCGGGTATCGTACTGGGGGGGCTGGGGGTGGCGGTGCTCCTGATCATGCTTCTGGTATGGAGGAAGATGGAGAATAAGGAGCCCATCCATTTGTCTGGAAAAACCATCGGAACCGTGCTGCTCGGCATTCTGGAAGCCCTGGTTCTGGGAGTAGGAATGTGCCTGACCATGGTGTGGGGCCGGATGATTGTGGGAACCCTGGTCGGCATCGTTGGAATCGTCCTGCTTCTTTGCTTGATTCCTATGGTGAAGGGGATAAAATAAAAAGCCCTTTTCTGGCAGAAAAAAGGTTTTCTGTGAATTTTTTCTCCATCATTTTGTTGAAATCTCCGTCATTTCGAAGTAAAATGATGCATATAATTTTAAAATGAGGTAGATAAGCTCTATTTGTGATACTTCGGAACGGAGAATGCCATGAGATTATTTGACTATAGAAAAGAACCGGAAAAGCTTTTGACGCCTGAGATTGTGCAGATGATTGCGGGTATTCATGAGCATAAGGGCAGACAGGAATTGTTTCTGGAAGCTGATATCGATGAACTCAAAACATTGCTGGAAGTTGCATTGATTCAAAGTACAGGTGCATCCAACCGTATTGAAGGGATCTATACAACTGATAAGCGATTGAAGGAACTGGTGGAACAGAAAGCAGAACCCCGCAACCGTTCTGAACAGGAAATCGCAGGTTATCGGGAAGTGCTTGCCACAATCCACGAAAGCTATGAATATATTGTTCCCAGACCTAATTTGATTTTGCAGCTGCATCGGGACTTGTATTCCTACTCTCAAAGCGCTGTTGGCGGAAGTTATAAAAACGCGGACAATGTAATCGCCGAAACAGATGAAGAAGGCCGCCAAAAAACAAGATTCATTCCGGTCCCGGCATTTCAAACCGCAGAAGCAATGGAGGAAATGTGCAGAGCATTTTTGGAAGCATGGGAAGCGGATCATATGGATAAACTGCTTCTGATCCCAATGTTTATTCTGGATTTTCTCTGCATTCACCCATTCAATGATGGAAATGGACGCATGAGTCGTTTGCTGACCCTTCTGTTGTACTATAAAGCAGGATATCTTGTCGGGAAATACATCAGTATGGAAATGCTGATTGAACGGACCAAAGAAACCTATTACGAAGCGCTGCAGGCAAGCTCCATCGGCTGGCACGAAAATGAGAACAGTTACGAGCCTTTTGTAAAATATTATCTTGGAATTATACAGAAAGCATATAATGAATTTGAAAGCCGTGTGGAACATCTGAAGAACCGCTCTCTTTCCAAACCGGAACGGATAAAAGCCATGATTGACCAAAAGGTTGGAAAAATTACGAAGAAGGAAATTATGGAGACCTGTCCTGATATAAGCAAAACAACCATTGAGCGTACTTTGACTGATCTGGTTAAGAGTGGATATATCGCAAAAGTTGGCTCGGGGCCGGCTATAGGGTATGTCAGAATTTGAATTATGGTAAATTACGGGGCTGGAGGTTAATTTCGATTTTTAACCTCCAGCCCCCTGTTGCGTTGAGCGGGAAGGAACTCAGATTTCCGTTTCTTTATAAATGTCTATGATTTTTCTGTACCCCAGCTGTTCCAAAGAACTTTTCTGTTTTCCCGCATTTTTTCGTCTGGGTGACACCAGAACGGACATCCCTTCTGCACGCAGCGCGGCGGCCTTTTTCAATACCAGTCCGATTTTGTTTTCATCGACATCCCTGTCGATCAGGAAGGCAAGCCTGTTGCTTTCGTCCATGTCCGTTGCCATCTGGTCGCGCATGAGGGAGATGATCCGTTCAAAGCCGATGGAAAAGCCACAGGCGGGCACGTCTTCTCCGCAGAATTTTCCGATTATTTTGTCATAACGTCCGCCTCCGGCAATGGACAGGCCGGAGGAATCCAGACCCACTTCAAAAATGGGGCCGGTGTAATAGGACATCCCGCGTACCAGCGTGGGATCGAATACGATTCTGCCGCCTTCAGGAAGGATGGGACGCACGCAACGGATGATGCTGTCAAGATTCTGAATGAGTTCCCTGTCTACAGCGGCCGATCCGTTTTTCTCAAAAAATGTTCCGCAGGAATCACAGAGCCTGTCAGTAAAAAAGCAGCAGTAACGGTCCACATTTTCTGCCGGAAGCCCCATGGCGAGCAGTTCTGTTTTCACGCCTTCCATTCCAATTTTATCCAGCTTATCAAGAATGATGAAAATAGCATCCATTTCATCATCAGGAAAAGAGCAGGAGGCGGCCATCGCTTTCAGGATTCTCCGGTCGTTGATTCTGACCGTGCTGTTTCCGAGCCCAAGCTCGTGAAGCATGCCCATGGTTGCGCCGATCAATTCGATTTCTGCCAGATTGCTGCTGTCGCCTATCACATCGATATCACACTGCATGAACTGGCGGAATCTCCCTTTCTGCGGCCTTTCGGCCCGCCATGCATGGCCGACCTGAAGGGATTTAAAGGGAACGGGCAGATTGTTTCTGTTGTTGGCGTAAAATCTGGCGAGTGGTACGGTCAGATCATATCTTAATCCGCAGTCACACATCCTGCTGACATCCGTTTCCTGTTCCAGCTTTGCGCCTCTTTTCATCACTTTAAAAGTCAGTTTTTCATTATCGCCGCCCTGCCTGCTGGTCAGATTTTCAATGTGCTCCAGCGCGGGCGTTTCGATCAACAGGAAGCCGTACTTCCCGTAGGTACTTTTGATTTTGTTCAGCGCATTTTCTCTGATCTGCGCTTCCACCGGGCCGTATTCGGGCATACCCTTTACCGGTGTTTTAATCAGATTCATTTTTATCTCCTTCTCTGCCGCCATGCGGTCTTTTTCATTAAGAAATCCGTTTCTCATTCCGTTCCTTCACTTCAGCAAGAAATTCCTCCATCGTCATGGAAACCGACTCGGCGGTATCTCTGTCACGGACTGTGATCGTACCGGATTCCTCCTCCTTTGCGCCGATGATCAGCATATAGGGAACCCGGCCCACCTGCTGAGCTTCCCGGATTTTATAGCCGATTTTTTCGTCACGGGCATCCAGTTCACAGCGGATTTTGGCATCTTCGAGCCGTTCATAGACGGATTTCGCATAGTCCAAAGCCTTTTCGGAAACCGGAAGGACCCTGACCTGAACGGGAGCCAGCCAGAGGGGGAATTTCCCGGCATAGTGTTCGATCAGGATGCCGATGAACCGTTCCAGAGAGCCGAATATGGTCCGGTGGATCATGATCGGCCGCCTGGGGACGCTGTTTTCATCGATATATTCGATCTCAAAATTCTGAGGAAGCTGGAAGTCCAGCTGAATGGTGCCGCACTGCCAGGTTCTTCCGATGGAATCCTTCAGATGAAAATCGATCTTCGGTCCGTAAAATGCGCCGTCGCCTTCATTGATACGATAGTCCAGGCCGGAATCGTTCAGCGCCTGACGCAGACCCTCGGTTGCGGCCTCCCAGTCCTCATCGCTGCCCATGCTGTCCTCCGGTCTGGTGGATAGCTCCACATGGTAAGAAAATCCGAATTTGCCATAGACCTCATCGATCAGACGGATGACGCCTTTGATTTCCGCCGGAATCTGTTCTCTGGTCATGAAGATGTGCGCGTCGTCCTGGGTCAGGCAGCGTACCCGGAACAGGCCATGGAGCGTACCCTTCAGTTCGTTGCGGTGCACGAGGCCGAGTTCGCCGCAGCGGATCGGCAGCTCCCGGTAGGAATGGGGACGGCTTTTATAAACCAGCAGGCCGCCGGGGCAGTTCATGGGCTTGATGGCATAATCCTCGTCGTCGATCCGTGTCGTGTACATTCTGTCACAATAATGGGTCCAGTGGCCGGAGGTTTCCCAGAGGGAGCGGTTCAGAATCTGCGGGGTTGAGATCTCAATATAACCGTTTTTCCTGTGAAGCTCGCGCCAGTAATCGATCAGAAGATTTTTCAGGATCAGGCCCTTGTCCAGAAAGAAAGGGAAACCCGGACCGGCGTCGCTGGTCAGGAACAGTTCCATTTCTCTGCCGATCTTCCGATGATCCCGTCTGACCGCCTCTTCCAGCATGGTCAGATGGGCTTTCAGCTCCTCGTTTGTGCCAAAGGCGATCCCGCTGATTCGGGTCAGCATCTGCCTGCTTTTATCCGCTTTCCAGTAGGCGCCGGAAAGGCCGGTGAGCTGAAAGGCTTTCAGAGCTGCAGTGCTGGTAATATGCGGACCGGAGCACATATCGATATAATCGCCCTGCTGATAAAAGTGGAGTTCGGCATCTTTCGGCAGGTCGTCCACATGCTCCAGCTTATAGATTTCGCCGCGCTCCGCCAGCAGTTTTTTCGCCTCTTCTCTGGATAGAGAAAACGTGCGGAAGGGCAGATTTTCTTTGCAGATCCGGCGCATCTCTTTTTCAATGGCAGGAAGGTCGGCCTCTCCAATCCTGTGGTCACCCGGATCGATATCGTAATAGAATCCGGTCTCGGTGGCCGGACCATACGCAAAATGGGTGCCTGGATACAGGCGGCTCACTG
>ERZ1643249.3896-NODE-3896-length-12862-cov-6.110799_pt1 | contig 12862 bp, 12 predicted proteins | sample MGYA00579263_ERZ1643249 | MGnify/ENA primary metagenome ERZ1643249 (study PRJEB29033, sample SAMEA4952264) | chicken gut metagenome | biome: Broiler Chicken; feature: Gastrointestinal Tract; material: Caecum | place: Ireland | collected 2018 | study: Broiler...
GCCGCTGGAGGTGTCCACATACTGGGCGGGGATTGCCTCCACCGTCACCCGGGAGAGCACCTTCCCATCGCTGGGTTCAATGGTTTGCTGGGCCTTGGTGGGCGTGGCGGACTTTGTCTCCAGAGACAGGGACACAGAGCCCGTGCCATCGTGATAGCCTGCCGGGATGGTGTAAGAGGCGGTTTCCGCGTCCAGCACCGTGGCGGCGGGGGAATTGTTGGGCATGGTGCCCGTCACCTTTTCCCCGGCCACATAGGCGGTCCGGCCCGTCAAGATCTGGGCGGCGGTGGCGGTGCCGTCGGTGGTGTCCACATACTCCGCGGGGATGGCCCCCACGGTGACGCTGGAGAGCAGGCTGCCCTCGGTGGGGGTGACGGTCTGCTCCTCCTTGGTGGGGGTGGCGCTCTTGGTCTCCACGGTGACGCTGACCGTCCCCTTGCCGTCGTGGTAACCCGCGGGCACGGTGTAGCTGGTGGTCTCCCCATCCAGCTTTTGGGACACCGCCCCGTTGTTGGGCATGGTGCCTGTGGTCACCGTGCCATCCGCGGTGACGATGACCTTGTTAGCCAGCACATCTTTGGCGGTGGCGGTCACGGTGGAAACATCCTGGTACGCCTGGGGGATGGCCGCCACGGTCACGTCGGATAGGCCGTAATAGCCCGCGTCCGGGGTGACATTCTGCTGGGCCTTAGTGGGGGTAACCTGCTTGCTTTGCAGGTTGTAATTCCCGCCGCCCGCCACGCCGGAGACGGTGCCGCTGCCGTTGTGGTAGCCCTTGGGGATGGTGTAGGTGTCGCCCTCCTGTACCGTGGCGGACACAGCCCCGCAGTTGGCGATCCCATCCACGGCGGTGGCCAGGGCGTCCAGGTTGGCGGTGGACTCCGCCAGGCCGAAGTCGATCATCTTGTTGCGGATGGTGTTCCGGTCGTTGGCGATGCGGGTAATTTGGGTGGCAATGTTGGTTCCTTCTGGCATAGCGATTCCTCCTTTAAATTGTCTGCAATAGGGCGTCAATGTTTCCAATCTCCGCGTACACCGCCGCGGAAGTGATGGGCAGGGTGTTGTCCTGCTGGGCGTCCTTGGCGGTGTTCACCGAGAGCCTGCCTTGGGGGGAGAGACTCAGGGTCTCGTCCAGGCTGTTGATCTGCAGCCTGCCTCCCCCGCCTCCCACGTCCGGCAGGGGCAGGTCGCTCTCCACATACTGGTGGGACTCCAAGTCCCACAGCATCCAGAAGCCGTTCACCCCCGGCACGGGCGGGTGGGCGTTGAGTTCCTTGATGTCCGCCTCCGCCTGGGAAAACTCCGTGGGCAGGGTGGGCCAGGTGCCCGGCCCCACCAAAGTGGGCGGGATGTACACGCTGGCCACGTTGGTGTGGTGGATGGCCCCGCCGGTGTTGGCTGTCCCCCGCAGCTGGAAGGCGTAGTACCCGTCCAGGGCCAGCTGGTCCGCTGTCAGGGGGGCGCTGGCCCCGCACTCCACTGGGGACAGGGGGATGATGTTCTTGCGTCCCTGGCACTCCACCAGCATGTCCCAGGTGTACCCTTCCGGGAGCTGGCCCTGCACCACCAGGCTGTGGGCCAGGTTGTCGTACTGGCGTCCCACAATGCCCTGGGTGGCCTGAATGGTCCAGGAGTAGTATTGGAAAATGAGCTGCACGCTACCGCCTCCTTACGCCGTGCGCTTCCAAAAATACACTGTGATATAGGGGTTTAGCACACTGAAGTTCATAGAGCCGCCCACGCCGGTGTCCCCGTGGTTATGGGCCGCCCCGCCGCCAGAGCCCACCATTGGGTCGGTGGTGCCGGAAATCCGGTGGCTGTGGGTGTCGTCCCCTGTCTCGCCGGAGTAGGTGGAGGTGGTGCCCACCAGGGAGTGGGTATGAGAGCCGTCTGTGGTGGTTTGGATGTTGGTGTTGTTCCCGTTTCCCCCATTGGCGGTCCAGTTCAGCCGGTAGCCGGAGGAGCCCGGGTCCATTGTGATGGCCTGGCCGCTGCGGTAGATAATCCCGTGTTCGTGGCTTCCGCTGGAATTAACGGTCAGGTTCCCAGGCCCGTGAGAGTGGGACATGGTGTGAGAGTGGGTGTTGCTTTGGGTGTTCAGGTAGATCCCGTGAGTGTGGCTGGCCATTTCATCCAGTGTCAGCACATGATCCCCTGTGGGGTGGGTGTGCTGCATGTTTTTGACGATCTCTCCGCCCTCCTGCTCCACATGCTCAAATTCCGACTGGGTAGCGTCCACGCCCACTAGCATCTTGCCCGAGGCAAAGGTTTCCCAGGTGGTGCCCGGGAGGAATGAGCCCGGGTTTATGTTGTTTACAGAGGTGTAGATGCTCCCCACCGGATACACCAGGGCAATCACATCCGCCTGAGAAATGCCGCTTTGGCCCGCCGGGCCCGTCTGGCCCTGGGGTATCCCCAAATGCAGCACCGGGGCCTCCGCCGTGCCAGTGAAGGAGGCATTGGCCTGCTGCCCAGGCTCCAGAGTGGTCACCTCCCCCATTGTCAGTTGGGGGGTGTTTCCAACAGGCCCCTGCTTTCCTTGGGTGCCCTGAGGGATGGTAAAGTTGAACACCGCGGCGCTTTCTGTGCCGGAGTTGGTGACAGCCACCTGGCTTCCGGGCTGGCCGGTGGTCACTTGGCCCACCTGCACGGTGGCGGCTTGCCCGGGAATACCCTGCTCCCCTCGGGGGCCTTGGGCGCCCTGGATGGGCCCTAAATTGACCCACTGGCCGTTATTCCGGTAGTACACGTCATAAGGGGCAGCGCTGCCCACCAGATAGCAAGCGCCGTTCTCCGGGTCTGGCACGGACTCGGGATTCTCGTAAGGGCCACCGGCAATCTCCAGGCCTTTGCCCGGCAGGCCCTGTTCACCCTGGATGCCCTGGGGGCCAGTATCGCCCTGGGGGATTGTGAAATCGAACACCGCGGCGTTCTCCGTGCCGGAATTGACCACGCTGGCCTGGCTGCCCGCCTCTCCTGTGATGACGCTCCCCACCTGGATGGTGGCCGCTTGTCCCGGATCGCCGGTGTTGCCCTTTTCCCCTGTGGCGCCCTTCTCCCCCTGTTCGCCCTGCTCCCCTTTTTCCGCCAAAAGCTGCCAATAGACGGGGTTGGGCGGGGCGTTGCCTGTGGTGGGCTGCAACGCCACATAGCTGCTGCCGTCCTGGCTTACGATGTTCAGGGCCTTGTAAGCCGTGTTGGGGTCATATTCCCCTTTAGGGGAGAACTGGTCCATCAGCTCGTCCAGGCTGTTTTTGGCGGTGATGTAGGCGTTCTGGATTTCCTCCAGGTATTCCGGGTTTGTGATGATGTCCGCCAGGGGCCCCAGGTCGTCGGTAGAGGCCACGGCGCCCTCGATGTTGCAGGGCTTCACGAACAGGGAGATGTTGTCATACCGCAGCTCGCTGCCGTCGCTTAGGATTTGCAGGTACACCTTCTGCCAGCCCGCCGCGGTACAGGCCTGCAGGGGCAGGGTGAAGGTGACGGAGCTGGAGGTGGTTTCGCAGTCTATCACCACCACATGCCCATCGTTTTTCACCACATAGGCGTAGGCGGATTCGCCCACGCTGGCCCCCGGCAGGTGAATGGTGATGGTGCGGCTGCCCGCCTCCCCCTGCACCGCGTACAGCTTCAGGGGCGGCCGGTCGTTGCCGGGATATAGGGTGTAGGTAAAATTCATGTCAGCCTCCTTGCGCCAGACGGGCAATGGTGTCCGTCACGTCGGTCTGCCTGCGGTTGATGCCGATGCCGGTCACTTTCCCCCGCAGCACGTCGTAGCTCAGGGACACAATGTGGGCGGTGATTACTGTATGGGTGGGGGTGTAGTAGACCCGCCCCACGTTCCCCAGCTCAAACTGGTTTTCCCCCTGGTCCAGGGCCTCCACGCCGATCTCCTGGGGCAGAGGATTCCAAGGGTGATCAGAAAGCCATCTCTCAATGACCGTGAGCAGGATGTTTTGGTCTATCTCGTAATCCAAACCGGAGTAGTAGTCTCCCAGGTTCACCGCCTGGATGCGCCTCATCCCGCTGTACTCCGCCGGCAGCCCGTCCAGGGGGAACACCTGGCCCTGGTAGTCGATGATCCGGTCCGGGATACGGTAATAGGGGTAGATGTGGGTGTAAAACTCCGTGGCGTCCACACTCTCGCTGTAGCCCAGCATGTCCACCCCATAGCGGATGCGGAAGCTGGGGGCGGAGCTCTCCGGGGGATACTGCCACAGCCCCACCCCAAACTGCCGGTACTGCAGGTAGTAGCCCCGGTCCTTGATGGCGTCCTGAATGGCCTGCTTCACGCTCACCGCCTCCTCATAGGAGGCCCCGTTGAGCTCCATTTCGTCCGTATAACCGGCGATGATGTAGTTCCCCATCTGGTTCGTGCTGATGGCGTCCACCGCGGCCGTCAGGTCCTCATACCACCGGTAATAGGAGACCTCCGTCACGCTGTCGTTGTCAAAGGAACCGAAGGGCTTTGCCAGCATGGCGGCGGCGTTGTACCACAGATGGCTGCCGTGGGCCTCCAGTTCCCCGGCGATGTTCCGGGAGAGTTGGTCAATGCGGAAATACTGCATGCCCATGTCCCCGCCGCAGGGCAGGTACAGCCAGTTGTTCAGCTGGATGGCCCCGGCGTTCTCTCCCTCCCGGGGGTAGGTCAGGGAGACTTCAAAGGCCCCGTCCACGTCCCGGGAGACGGTGCACGCCACCGCATCAGGCAGGGGGCCCAGGACGTCTTCCGCGGTGGGGGCTTGGGAAAGGGCCAGATGGGCCCCGGTGTAGGCGTAGATCATAGCTCCCTCCAGTGGGGCGTCACCCCAAAGCCGGAAAGGCCGCTGCCCGTGACGGACAGGGTGTTCTCCCCGGGTTGCAAGGCCGGGAACTCCGCCAGCTCCGCCGAGGGGAGCAGCCCGGAACGGTTGGAAACTGTCTGCCGCTCGCAGTCCAGGGTGAGGATGGCCCCCGCCTGGGAGGAGGGCACCCCGGACAACACTTGGGAGTAGCTTCCTCCATCATATTGAAGGGAAAGGGTGATATTCCCGCCCCCAAAGCTGGCTCCCAGGAAAATGGAAAGCTCCGGCAGGGCGTCAAAGGCGGTGGGGTTGTACAGGGTCAGGCTCTCCCCCGCCTGGGCACTCACCTGTTCCTCCCCGCTTTTCAGGTAGCGGTAGGGCTTGCAGGAAAACTCTACGGTGGTGCGGGCAAACCGCTTCCAGTCCTGGGTCCAGTCCAACCCGCCGTTATAGGCCGCCAGGCGGTAGTGGTCCAGGTCGTAATCGTCCTCTAAACGCAAGTACTGCCCGGGCTTTCCCAGCAGCCAGGCCTTCACCGCCCCCGTCCACTGGGGGAAGTCCCAGGGCTCCGCCACCTTGAGAAAGGTCTCATAGCTCACCCGGGCGTTATCAAACCCCTCAAACTGGTACACCGTCCCATCCAGGCCGGGGATTTGATACTCGGTGAAGCGGGGGGCTGGGGCGTTGTAAATGGCTTTCCGCTCGATGCGCAGCCCCCGGTCCAGGCTGGAAACCCCGTCAAAATAAAAGGCGTTAAAAACGGCCATAGGCAGCCTCCTTCCGCTTCACGTCCTTCTGCATCTCCCGCACCAGCTCCTTGTACAGCTGCTTGCCGTCGGTGGCCTGGGTGTGGATGGTGATGGCCCCCTCCTCGATGGTGTACTGGCGGCGGTTGTCCGTGCTCTGCTGGATGATCTGCTCCCGCCTTGCGGCCCCCACCGCCCTGGCGGAGTCCGCGGCAAAGGCGTTGAGCTCCTGCCCCGCCTGATACCACAGGTCCAGGGCCCGGGAGCGGTGGTGTTCCAGGGGGATGATGGCCTCCGCGCCGTTTTCCGCCACCGTGGCCAGCTGGGGCGTGTCCACAATGCCGCCGGTCTCATAGCCTCTGGCAGCGGCCACCACGGCGCTCACGCCGCTGGCCACCGCGTTGACCGCCACGGTGATGGGGTTGTTCCAAAGGTACTGCTGGGCGCTGCTTCTGGCGTTGGCCACGGGAGTCACCATGTCCGGCGTGGCGATAGCGGGCGCTCCCAGCACTGCCGCCGAGGTAATGGCATTGGCCGCCACCACAGCGTCCGTGGCCATCGTCTCGCTTTCGCCCACAAATTCCGGGGTCTGGTCCCGCACGCCCTGGGCGGCCTGGCTCACCATCCACTTGCCGTTTTCATACACCAGGCCATACTGGTCGGCGATGGACTGTGCCAGGCTCTCCCCCATTTCCGCCCCGTACTGGTTGAGGTAATCCGCAGCCTCCGCCGCCGATTCGGCGTTGTTGGTGTTCAGCTCTGTCCACATTCCTGTGGACGCGTCCCACACCAGGCCGGAATACAGCATAATGTACTCCGCCAGGGCCTCCGGGATCTGCTGGCCGGAGCGCTGGGCTTGGGCCAGGGCCTCCATCTGGGCAGGGTTGTCCACCATTGCCTGGGCCAGCATGGAATACATGGCGTCCGTATTCCCGGTCATGGCCTCCCACAGGGCGATGTTGGACAGCCCCTCTGTCACGCTTTGGGGCACTTCCTCGCCCGCGGCCAAGCAGGAATCCCGGATAGCCTCCAGCTCCTCTTTCTGGGGCTGCAGGCTTTCCAGCATGTCCTGCACCGCCTGTTTCGCCGCCCCGGTAAGCTCTGGGAAATCGGTTTGGAACAGGGTGTTCATGGAGTTTTGCAGCTCCACGTTGCCGTCCTGGATGGCCTGGGTAAAGATGCCGGCATACCGCTGGCTCACCTGCTTTGCGGTGGCTTCCGCCTGGGTGACTTCCGTCTCAAAGTTCTCGGTAATGGTGTCGAAGGCGAAGTTGAAGCCCACGTTGATGGACTCGCCCACATTTTGACTGGTTTCCGCCTCAATGCGTTTGCGGGCGTCCTCCCGCACCTTGTCCGCAAAGGCCTTATCCACCCCGGAGTCAATCATCTCCTGGTATTGCAGTTCCACAGAGGTAAGGGCTGTCACCCGGTTCTCCTCAGCGCTGTCAATCAGCTCCTGGGTGTTCTCCGAGATCTGCTGGTTGAGCTTGTCAAAACTCTCCTTGTCGATGCCCAGGCCGCTGGTCTCATACTCCACTTGGATGTTGCTCAGCTTGGCCCTGGTCTCCGCCTCTTGGATTTGCTGCACAATCCCGTTCATTTGGTCGATGATCTTCTGGATGTCCACCCGGTCCTCAGCAAAGGTGTTGTTTTCAAAAGCCTCATTGACCATTTCGGCAAGCTGTTCACCCAGGGAATCCAGTTCCCCCTGGGCCTGGGCCAGGTAGTCCTGGGCGAAGGTTTCCAAAGAGGCGCCGTAGACGTCCCCCTCCCCGAAGGTGGCCTTCAGGGCCAGAGAGATGCTGTACCCCTGGGAGGAGATGTACTCGCTGGCACTTTGGGCGAAGCTCTCCACGTTGGCAAGGTAGGCGCTTTTTTCGTCCTCGGTCAGCTCCAGGCCCACGTCCACCTTCCAGTTCAGCTTGTTCAGCGCCTCCAGAGAGTCCTCCAGCTGGCCCTGGAACTCCTCCACCTGCTCCTTGGCCTCGATGGCGGCGGTGAGCTTCACGGTCCAGTCAGTGGTGGTCAGCCGCTGGGCCACGTCCTCCACTTCCTCGGCGGAGAGCTTGATGTCCCCAAAGGCTTCATCAATCTCGGCGTTGATCACGTCCTCCCGGGCCTTGACGATGGCCGTGCCGATGGCGGCCACCCCGGCCACCACCCCGCCGATGATGAGCCCCTTGGGCCCCAGGGTGCCCAGCACCTTGCCAAACAGGCTCATACCTTCCGTGGCCTTTCCGCCGGACTGCACCAGCTTGCCCAAATCGGAGACAACCGTGCCCGCGCCTTTGGCCAGCTTCCCCAGGCCGGTGGTGGCGGTGCCCAGGATTTTTACAGCCGGGCCCGCGGCGGCGGCGATCCCCGCCCAGCCGATGATATTCTTCTGCTGTTCCTCGTCCAGGTCGGAGAACTCATTCACCAGGTCGGTCACGGTCTCCGCGGCGTCCCGGATGTGGGGCGCCAGGGTGCGCTGTATGGTGATGCCCGCGGTCTCCAGGGCGCCGGTCATCTCCTCGATGGAGCCGGAGGTGTTGTCCAGCATGGTCTCCGCCATTTGGGCGGCGGCCCCGTCGGCGCTTTCAAAGGAGGCGGTCAGGTCCCGCAGCTCCTCCGGCCCCCGCTGGATCAGCGCCAACATGCCGGAGAGGGACTCCTGGCCGAACAGCGTCACCAGGGCGTTGTTCTGCTGCTCCTGGGTCAGGCCTGCAAACCGGTCCTGCAGCTGCTCCACCATCTGGTTCAGGGGCAGCATGTTGCCGGATGCGTCATAGAAGGAAAGGCCCAATTCCTCCATTGTCTCGATCATGGGCTTGGTGGGCTTTGCCAGCCGGGACAGGGCCCCCCGCAGCGCTGTGCCCGCCTGGGACCCCTTAATGCCCGCGTCCGACATGATGCCGATAGCCGCGGCGGTCTCCTCCAGGCTCTGGCTCATGGAGCTGGCCACGGGGGCCACATACTTCATGGCCTCGCCCATGTCCTCGGTCTGGGCGTTGGTGCGGGCGGCGGCCTCGGCGAACACGTCCGCCACATGGGAGGCGTCCGAGGCGTCCAGCCCAAACCCCCGGATGGCCGAGGCGGCGATCTCCGAGGAAGTTGCCAGGTCCGCCCCGGAGGAAGCCGCCAAATCCAGCATGCCGGGCATGGCTGCCATAATTTCATCCACCGTGAAGCCGGCGCTGGCCAGGTTCTCCATGCCCTGTGCCACTTCCGAGGCGGAGAAGGAGGTATCCGCCCCCAGCTGCAGCGCCTGGGCGTCCAGGGCTTCCATCTCGGTGGAGGTGGCCCCGGCGATGGCCTGCACCCGGTCCATCTGGGCCTCAAAGTCGTTGCCCATCGTCACCGCTGCCGTGCCGATGGCTAAAATGGGGGCAGTGACCCCGGCGGTCAGGGTGTTGCCCAGGCTGGACACTTTCCCGCCAATGCCCTGGATCTTGTCCCCGGCGCTTTGCAGCTGGTCCCCCACCCGGGTGGCGGTGTTCCCCAGCTCCTGCAGCTGGTTTTCAAAGGTGATAAGCTGCCCCTTGGCCCGTTCCAGCCGGGCCCCCAGGTCGTTGACGGTCTTGGCCTGGCGGGCATAGGCGGCCTCTGCCCGCTGGGCTTCGGTGGAGCCCTCCCCGTTCTCCTTGCGGGCCTGTTCCAATGCGTCCTCCAGGCGCTTGAGTTCCTGCACCTGCTTTTCGTACTGGCTGGTCAGCAGGTCAATGCGCTTGCGGGAGGTCTCGATGGCCTGGTTCAGGGCGTTCTGCTTCTTGGTCACGCCCTCCACCGAGCGGTCGTTCTCGTCGTACTCTTTGGAGAGGGTCCTAAGCTGGTTCTGCAGGGCACGGATTTCTGAATCTATGGCCTTGATGGAGTTTTTAAACTCCTTTTCCCCCTCAATGCCGATCCGCGGGCCGATATCGTATGCTGGCATGGGACCACCTCCGCAAAATGGAAGGGGGCTTGTACGCTGCCCCCTAGAACGTCACAGGAGATCCCACACGGAATCGTCCTCGTAATTGATGCTTTGTTTTTTCGGCGCCTCCCCTTCCTCGGCCCCGTCCATGATCTGCCGGGTGGCGATCATGTCCTCAAACAGGCCGATGGGGTAGGCCCAGAGCTCCTCGCTGGGGATGCGCAGCACCCCCCGCCAGGTCAAAAGCCAGGCTAGGCCTTGGGGGGCTTTTCCTCCGCCCCTGCCGCCCCGTTTTTTTTAGCGGGCTTGGCGTGGACAAAGCGCATGCCCCCGGCCTCGATGGTTTCCACAATGGCTTTTGAAATTGTGGCGTTGTCCGCCGGGGTGAAGATCACCTCCAGGGCCTCCAGAGTGGGAGGCTCCGGCGTTTCCTGCCCCAGCACCAGGCGGGAGAACTTGGCCCCGTCCTCCAGCAACAGGTGCAGCAGCCGCAAGTTCTGCCTCTCCGCCGAAAACCTGCCGGAGGCCTTGGCCTTCAAGGTCTCGTTGAAGTCCTGGGCGATGCGCACGGAAAAGTTCAGCGGGTACTCTTTTCCCAAAATCTCGATGTTCCCCAGCCGTTTCTCCATGCTCTCACGCCCCCGCTTTCGCCGTTACCGTGGCGCTGCCCGCGGCCATGCACAGGCCGATGGAGTCTACCTCTGCCACCACGATCATGTCCCCGGTGTTGGCGGGGATATCCGCCGAGCCATCCCAGGCCGTCCAGTCGGAGAGGTCCTGGTACAGCACGGGCATCTGCACATTGGGGCCGGTCTTGTACCGGTAGGTGCGGCCCTCGGTCAGCTCGGGGGTGACCTCCAGGGCGGTGGTGCCCTTCGCGGTGCCCGCCTGGCTGGTGACGGTCAAGTCCTCCAGAGAGGCGTCGGTGATATTCAGCACATGGCAGATGTAAGCGTCCGCCTTGCTCTCGCTGTCAAACACGGCGGTGCGCTTCCATTTGTGGGTGGTGGAGTCATCCCGCAGCACGCTGGCGGTGATGGTTTCCGTCTGCCACTCGATGGTCTCCCCCTGGGTGGTGGCGGCGTCCTCGGGCACCGCGAACTGCACCTTGGGGAACACAATGCCACGCCACTTGGTCTGGCCCCGGACGATCATCTTCTCGATGATGCCCGTGCCCAGATAGGGGCTGGCCATGCTCTCGTCATAGACCAGCTCCTCCACTGTGTCCTCTCCCACCTCGATCTGCTCGGTGTGAAGCCCCAGGATCATCTCGGAGATGGCCTGCTCCAGCTCCGCCACGGTCCAGCTCAGCTCGCCGCCAGAGAACACGCCGGAAGAGCTCTCGCCCACCTCGTTGTCGCAGTAGAAATTGTTGTCCGAGCCGGTGTCGTTGACGGAGAAGCTGTACTCCACCGCCCGGCCGGCGCGCACGCCGCCGGAATAGCTGACCGTGCCTGCGCCGTTCTCGGAATACCGGGCCACATAGGGCCTGGAAAGTCCAACCTTCGGCATCTTTCATCCTCCTTTTATTTCATGGTCTTTCGTATTTCTTCATCTACGGTCCGTTCCATCGCGTCCACGGCATCCTGCCGGGCCCCGTTCACCGCGGTGCGCACAAAGGGATGCTTCTGCCGCACGGAGCTGCCGCTCTCGATGGCCCGGGCAAGCAACGGGACGGGCAGGCCGTTGGGGTACTTCTTCGTGGCGGTGCTCTCGTCCGCGTACCCCGCGAAGCCGGCCTTGGTGTTCCAGCCCTTCCCGTCCTGCTCCATTTCTGCCAGGCCGAAGCCCTCTTGCAGGGCCTGTTTCTGGGTGGGGGAAACCCCTGTAAAGCGCTCCCCCTGCTTCAGCTTGCGGTGGCCCTCCTCCGGCAGGGCTTGGATGCCCGCCTGGATGGCGTCCGCCACCACGTCCGCCCCCTGGTAGATGGCCTGCTTGATGATGCCATCCGCGCTTTGGGAGAGGGTGGATAGCTTCAGCAGGTAGTCCTCCCCCAGCTTCAGCTCTTTGAATCTAGCCACAAGGCACCTCCCACACCCACTCGTAGTGGGTAAATCCTGTTTCCTCCTCGTACTGGACAGAGTTTAAGTACCACCAGATTTCCTGTTCATCCAGGGAAGCCTCGAAGGCCTCCTTCCAGGGGTCAAACTCCAGCTTGGTGTACAGGTCGGTGGTGCCGGTGACGGCCTTTTCCAGGTGTTTGTTCCCAGCCAGAAAGTCGTGGGCCCCGTCCTCCTGCCACACAAAATAGCGGTCAGAGGAGAGCCGTTGGCTGTGGCTGACCTGGTCCGTCACTGCGGTGTGGGCCTTCACGATGGCGTCTACCCAGCGCATGGCTTCACCTCGTATTTCTGCTCCACCTTGGCCAGGGTCAGGTCCATGCAGGGCGGGTACACATCCAGCACGTTCTGCACGCTGTCGATGCGGTACTGCTGCCCGTCCTCGGTGATGGCCACATCCTGGCTGGAGACCCCGGGCACCTTCATCACCCGCAGGATGCGCTGGATGTCCACCTGGTTCTGCCGGCCAGAGTACAGCCGGTTGATACCCAAGTACCGCTCCTGATACCGGAGCGTCCCCTTCACCACCAGCATGGGCACGGGACGGTAGCCGGGCTGGGCCCCGTCCTTCAGGGCGCAGATATCCACTACCCCGTCGTTGAAGGGCTGGGTGACCTCATGGCTGGGGCGGTTGGGAGCTTTCCAGGGCATAGTTTTTCACCAGGCTTTCATTGCGCATCGCGTTGATGAGGGATAGGTAATTGTTCTCAAACACGTCCAGGGCCCCGTCCCGGGCGTAACGGACGTAATCGAAAAGAAGCGCCCGGGGCAGTCCCGCCTCCCTGTAGTTGGCAGGAGCCCCCCGCTTCAAATCGAGATAGGCGATCCCATTTTTGATGAGGCCGCCGATTTTCCGGTCGGTGGCCTGGTCATCCCAGGTGATATTCAGATAATTTTTGACGTCTGCCAAAAGTTCCTCCATCATGGGGCAGGCCTCCCTTCCGGTTAAGATTTGGTCACGGTGACGGTGTAGGCCTTGGTGGTGGTGCCGTCCTCAGCGGTGACTGTTACAGTCAGGGTGTTGGCCCCAGGCTGCCAAGTCACGGCGCTGCCGTTGGGTACCTCCACCGCGCCGCCGGTAGTTCCCTTGTTGGTAATCACAATGGAAGCCCCAGCGTCCGCGGGGGTGGCGGTCACCGTGTTGGTGGCGTTGGTGGTTGTGGTGGTGTAGCTGGTGGTCTCCGCGTCAAAGGTGGGGGACAAGGTCAGGCTGCCCAGGGACAGGGCGGACAGGGTGGCGTCCGTGGAGGGCGCGGGCTCGTCCACCACCGTCACCTTGTAGGTCAGGGGCTTCAGGCCGGAGATATCCAGGTGCAGGAAGGAGTTGTTGTCCATCGGGAAGCCGTTGGCGTAGCCCTTGATGAGGTACACCCGCTC
>ERZ1643249.3900-NODE-3900-length-12851-cov-4.309706_pt1 | contig 12851 bp, 7 predicted proteins | sample MGYA00579263_ERZ1643249 | MGnify/ENA primary metagenome ERZ1643249 (study PRJEB29033, sample SAMEA4952264) | chicken gut metagenome | biome: Broiler Chicken; feature: Gastrointestinal Tract; material: Caecum | place: Ireland | collected 2018 | study: Broiler...
CTTTCGCTTCCTGTTTCGGATTTTCCATATCTCGCGATTTCCTTTCTCTTCTGTTTCGTATCCCTGAGTGGGCTCTTCCCGATTTCTGTTACGATTCACAGTAACAAATTTCTTTCCCTATTTTATCACACCCGATTTACATATGATATGATATTCCCTAAAATATAGTAAAACAGTTAAGGCACTTTTACATCATATGAATACAGGAGGTTCAAGGACATGAAACAAGTGTACAATCCCTATCTGCCGTCCTACGAGTATGTGCCGGACGGCGAACCCCACGCTTTCGGGGACCGCATTTATCTCTACGGAAGCCACGACCGTTTTAACGGCGGATTTTTCTGCCTCAACGACTATGTGTGCTACTCCGCGCCGAAATCGGACCTCACCGACTGGCGCTATGAGGGTGTCATCTATCGCAGGGAGCAGGATCCGAGAAATCAGAATATCCCTGCGGACGCGAAACGTATGGAATCCTCCATCCCGGGAATGGACATCGTGACAGATCCCGACGAGCAGTTGAATCCGCCGGGAATCCACGCCATGTTCGCCCCGGATGTGGTGCAGGGCCCCGACGGCAGGTTCTATCTCTACTACTGTCTGGACTGTCTGCCCGAGATCGCCGTGGCTGTCTGTGACACACCCGCAGGCGCCTATGAGTTTCTCGGCTTCGTCCGCCACGCAGACGGCAGTATCCTGGGCCAGCGGGAGGGCGATCTCTTCCAGTTTGATCCCGGCATCTTCGTGGATGACGACGGAAGCATCTACCTCTACTCCGGCAACGCCCCCATCAACCCGGATGCGGTCATCGAGGGCTTCCTTCAGGGGTCCACAGTCATGACTCTGGAAAATGACATGCTGACCTTAAAGAGTGAGCCCAAGGCCCTGATGCCCGACGTCCGCAACAGCGCCGGCACCGGCTACGAGGGGCACGAGTTCTTCGAGGCAAGTTCTATCCGAAAGATCAACGGAAAATATTACTTCGTGTACTCCTCCGTCCAGAGTCACGAACTCTGCTACGCCATCAGCGACAAACCGGACGAGGGATACACCTTCGGCGGCACCCTGGTGGATATCGGGGACGTCTTCTTAAACGGCCGGGAGGCAAGAGACGCCGTCAACTGTGTGGGCAACACCCACGGCGGCATCGAATGCGCCGACGGACAGTGGTATGTCTTCTACCACCGCCAGACCAACCGCACCAACTACAGCCGTCAGGCATGCGCGGAAAAGATTTCCTTCGACGAGAACGGTCACATTGCCCAGGCGGAGGTTACCTCCTGTGGCCTGAATGACGGACCGCTTCCCGCAAAGGGAACATATCCGGCCTATATCTGCTGCCATCTGACCATGGACGGAAGCAACACCTACTCCCATCCCCTGGCCATGGGCGACCAGTTCCCCTATCAGACTCAGGACGTAAAAGACATCACGCCCGACGGAACCGGCTTCCCGGAGACCGCGGTAAAAGATGCCGCCTTTCCGGTACAGTACGTGAAAAATATGCGGGATAAGGCTACGATGGGATTCAAGTACTTAGCCGGCGCGGCGCTGGCAAAAGATCCCTCCCACAGTTTCGGAGACATCCCCGTTTCGGTGGATTCCTCCGACTGGGTAACGATTACCGGCGAGACCACACTCCGCGACGGAGTGCACGCCCTCTACTTTACCTGCATGGATTTCGAGGGCAGCGTCGATATCGCCCAGATTTCCTTCTGAATAAAATTGCCGGTGCGGGGCGAAAAGCGCTCCGCATCCGGCAGTTGTTGTTCTTACATCTTGTAGGTTCCGGCGGACAGCGTCTCGCGTCTTCCATCCGGAAGAATAACCTCCGCCGTCACATTGGAGGGGATCGTAAACTCATAGCTTACCTGATCTCCCTCATATTTCCAGCCGCTTACGATGGTTCCCACCGGGGAGTCGTAGGCGGCTTTTGCGTACTGCAGTGCCGGATAAGGCTCCGGAGCGATGGTCACTTTGCCATTTTCCAGTCGAATACCGCAGACGCCGGAGAACAGCCATCCGCAGACTGCTCCGTAGGAATAGTGATTCAGAGAATCGTGAACTGTCCCATCCTCACGGACACCGTCCCAGGTCTCCCAGATCGTGGTGGCCCCCTTCTTTACCTCGTAGAGCCAGCTGGGGCAGGTATCCTGGAGCAGCAGCCGGTAAGCGGTGTCGAGATAGCCGTACCGGGCCAGCACCACCGGCAGGGAGGGCGTGGAGAGGAAACCGGTATTGAGATGATAATCGTTCTTGATGATCAGCTCGTTCAGGTCTGCTGCCGCCGTCTTTGCCTCCTCATCGGTCAGGAAGCCGAAGGTAATGGCGCGCACATACTCCGCCTGGCGATCGGACTCGATCTTACCGTTGTCCGTGGCGATAAAGTGGAAAGCTTTCGCCGCGTTCTCGGCAATATCCCGGTAGAAAGCCGCGTCCTCCTCCTTCCCGAGAATCTCCGCGATCTCGGAGAGCATTCGGGCAGAGCGGGAGTAGTAGGCTGTGCTGACCTTGTACTGAGGCTTCGCCATGGCCATCTGAGCTACCATGCCCGGCTCGCACCACTCGCCGTAATCCACACCGGTCTCAATGGTGTAGGTGTGCCAGGGATTGTTTTCAAACTGGCTGGGGCTGTCCGGTTTGTTTGCCCGGCTCTGCAGGAACCGCATCCACCCCTTCATCATCTCATAATTTTCCTCGAGGATCCGCACATCGTCATACCGCTTGTAGAGCGCGTAGGGGACGATAATGCTGGCATCTCCCCAGGCTACGGAGCCGGAGAGCATATCCGAGAAGAAGGTGGGTACGTTGTTGGGCGGCGCAATGTTGACCACCTTGCCGTCCTCCTTCTGGTTCAGCCGGCACTCTCCCAGCCATTTGCGGATGACGGGATAGCAGTCCTCCAGATAGATACCCGTGTCCACAAACACGCCCATATCCCCAGTCCAGGCCGCGCGCTCTCTGGTGGGGCAGTCGGTGGGCACATCGCAGAAATTGGATTTCTGGCTCCAGATGCTGTTGTGTACCAGCTGGTTCACATCGGCGTTGGAGCAGGTAAAGGTTCCCGTCTGGGCCATCCTGGAGTACACCGCAATGGAGGTAAAGGAAGCGCCCGACAGATCCACATCCGTCTCAATTTTCCCGTAGCGGAATCCCCAGATCGTGAACTTGGACTTGTAGTGGTTTTCGCCCTCCTTGCAGATGAACTCAACTCGCTGTTCGGTACCGCCCTCCTTGTTCCGCTCCCGATCCTGGAAGTTTTCCGCGGTAAAATTGCCGTTCTCATCCAGCGTCTCCCCGTGGTGGATCACAATCTTCTGGCCCTCGTGGGCGTTTACCGTAAACTCGATATAGCCAGCCAGGTTCTGCCCGTAGTCCACAACCGTATCCCCGTTTGGCGTCGTAATGATTTTTCCCTCAAAACGCTCCTGTTCCAGAATCGGCACAGAGTTGGAACATGCCAGATTGTCCGTCCCGAAATCCTCCACCTTGACCTCGTGCCATCCGGTAAGCTCCTCCATGCGGGCGTCGTATACCTCGCCCTGCTGCATGTCATCCTCCCGGATCGGTCCCTGCTGGGTAGCCTCCCAGGTCTCATCGGAAATGCACACCGGTCTGCCGTCCTGTTCCAACTGGAAATACAGCGCCACATCCTCCCCGTAAAGGTTCCGGTCGCCGTCCACGCCGGAGCAGCTGCGATACCAGCCGTCTCCCAGAATGACCTGCACGTCGTTTGCGCCATCCTTTACCAGATCCGTCACGTCGTAGGTCTGATAGGGCAGCTTCTTTCCATAAGTCCCGGCTCCCGGCGCCAGCACGAAATCGCCCACGCGCTGTCCGTTGATCCAGGCTTCATAGAGACCGTGCGCCGTGATATACAGGCGGAAAGCACCGCTTTTTTCCACGGTAAAGCTCTTTCTCAGATAGCTGGCAGGCTTGTGCACCGTCGGGTCGCACTCCAGTTCCGGGTTGATCCACTTTGCCGTGAAAGCGCTCCGATCCAGAACCCCCATCTCGAAGAAAGCCCCCTCACTCCAGTCGCCCGCTTCTCCATTCTCATCCCAGAGACGCACGCGCCAGGTTACCCGCTGACGGTCCTTTGCCTCTGTTCCCAGGAAGGCGTTCATCTTGTCGCTCTCCACTTTGCCGCTGTTCCAGATGACCGTCCCGTCCGCCTTCGCCTCGATCTCATAGGCGGTCTGTTTTACGCCTCCCTGGCAGATCCAGGAGAGGGACGGCTTTGTGATGTCAATCCCCAGGGGATTGTCCAGCTGTTCTCAGTTTTATCGCTTTCATATGTATCTTTCTCCTCCTTAAACGTTCTCCGGTTCCCTGCAATCTTCGAGGATTTTGCTGCCGTCGGATCGCGCCAGGTTGCCGGGACATTTTTTTCTGCATCAAATATATGCCGCCCTGAAAAATAGGGTGGCATATTTTTTGATTTTTTGTCCGTTATTTTGTTATGTTTTTTACTGTTTTTCTCCGACGTTCTTCACGCTCAAATTTTCCTCCCAGAACGCCACAGCCTCATCCAGCCATCCCTCGGCGGCCTTTCCGGTAGCCAGTCCCCAGCCGTGAGCATTTCCCGGATAGACATGGTACTGGCAGGGAATTCCCCGCTTCTTCAGCTCCTCCACCATCATCGCGGAATTCTGGATCGGCACCGTATTGTCCGCCTCACACTGCCAGATATAGGCGGGAGGGTAATGCTCCGTTACCTGCTTTTCTATGGAGTAAAGATCCCGAAGCTGCTGATCGGCGACGTTCCCTTTTCCGAGAATCCGCAGTCTGGAGCCCTTGTGGGCATGTTTTCCCATGGTAATAACCGGATAGGCCAGGATCATTGTTCCCGGCTTCGGCAAATCGTACTTTTTATATCCAAGGCTCTCCGTCCCGAAGCTTGCCGCCAGATGACCGCCTGCGGAAAATCCGGTTACCGCGTAACCCTCCGTCTCCACCTGAAATTCATCAGCGTGGGCCAGTATGTAAGAGACCGCATTGGCCAGATCCTCCATAGGATTCGGAAAATGGGCCTTCTCGCCTGTGCGGTAATTGACCACAAAAGCGTGATATCCCTTCTTATTAAAAGCTTCCGCCACCGGAAACGCCTCCACGAAGGAGCAGACGCTCTCATATCCGCCGCCGGCACAGATGACCACAAAAGGCGTCTTTCCCTCCACCGGGAAATGAAAGAGCACGCGCTGCTTCAGAGACGGATCTTTCTGCGCCTCCTTCTCATCATAAATCGGATAGAAGAGTTTCTCTCCCCTCTGCCGCAGGTTTTTCATATACTGAAATCCGCTGACCATGCTCTCCACGGACCATACCTTGTCGAACACCTTCAACGGCAGCATCCGCATCAGTTTGTTTTTCACGAACATTTCCGGAAAAAGAAATTCCTGAAACTCCGCGAAATCTTCATCTGCCAGTATCTCTCTTATCTTTGTCTTGTCAGTAAACATATTCTTGCCTCTCTCAAAAAATACTACCATTTTCTCGACCGTATTGTCCCTTGCTACCGGCATCGCCTTATCCTACACCCCAAGGCAGCCAATGGGAACCACATATACACCGTCCCCTCGGCGAAAGGCATAATTTCCGGTCCCGGTCAGAACCATAAGAAACGCCGGCTGTTTCATCTTATCTGTATCAATCTTATCTCGCAATTTTTTCAGCGTTTCCGCACCATGCTCCACAGCACTGTCGCCTCCCAGCTTGATCTCGATCAATCCGTAAGATCCATTTCTCAGATGAACCACTGCGTCACATTCCAGCCCCGTTTTGTCCCTGTAATGGTATACGGTTCCCCCTAGCGCGTCCGCATAGACGCGGAGATCCCGCACGCACATAGTCTCAAACAGGAATCCGAAAGTCTCAAGATCGCCGATCAGATCCTCCGGTCCCAGCCCCAGTGCCGCTACCGCAATAGACGAATCTACAAAATATCTGGTATCTGACGTGCGGACCGCTGTTTTGGATCTCAAATTCGGATTCCACGCCGCCATTTCCTCAATAACGAAAATCTTTTTTAACGCTGTAATATAGGAATAAACGGTATCCACATCCAGTTGATCCACATCGTTTACCGCCATATCGTCCCGCAGCACCCTGTTCGAAATCTGCGTACCCTGATTTCTCGCATAAGAACGCATCAGTGCTTTTACCCTCTCTGCGTTTCTGGCAACTCCATCTACACGGGAAATATCTGTATTTACAATAGCGTCATAATAATCATATGCCTGTTCCAGCGCAATCTCATCTTCATAATAAGTTGCTCTCGGCCAGCCGCCCCGACAAGTAAGAAACGCAATTTTCTTCAAGTCCAATCGATTGATTGCACCGATCTCCTGCGGTGTCTGAAACAGTTCTGACATCCGAATCTGTCCCGTTGACTCTCCGGATTCCCAAAGACTCATGGGACGCATCAAAACCCAGGCAAACCGTCCGGTCCCTGTATGATGGATTGTACTTCTATCCGCAGGAACCGCCGATCCGGTCAGGATAAACTGCCCGTCCATATCCCGATGATCCACTTCATAACGCACCGCATCCCAAAGTTTTGGCGCGATCTGCCACTCATCCAAAAGTCTCGGCGTCTCTCCCTCCAGCAGAAGTTTTGGACTGATATCCGCCAGAGAAAGATTCTGCCGCTCGTTTTCAGGATCAGACATATACAGAGCACTCGCGGAAAGCTGCTCCCCCGTGGTAGTTTTCCCACACCACTTGGGGCCTTCAATGAGAACCGCTCCCTTACCCCTTAATTTTTTTCGGATCATTTCATCCGCAACTCTACGCTTATATTCCTTCACATTACCTACCGTCCTTATTCTCACAGATATTGTGCAGCAATACTTACCATTTATACTTCACACGAAAACAATACCACAATTACACCTGTTTTTCAACGTCATTCGGTAATTTGGCTCTCTTTTATTCGGTAATTTGGCCGATTTTCATTCGGCAATTTGGCTGTCTCCCGATTCCAGCCGATAGCGTCCCCGGCCAATCTTTCGGATCCTGCCTTCCGCGAGGAGCTTGCCCAACACCCTCTGCAGCTGGCGTCGGCTGCAGCGCAGACGCAGCAGCGACTCCTCGATCCCCCGCAGCTCATGTTCCGGCGACACGCTGCGCAGGTAAAACAGCATCCGTTCCTCCACCGAGGAGGAAATCGTCTCCTCCATGGAAAAATGTTCCAGCTTGTCGGCGAAGGAGCGCAGAAGGCGATGAAGAAAACGGATATCCTGATCCAGACACGCCCGGTATTTGGCAACATCCAGGGACACACACACCGTCTCTGTCCTCGCCTCCACGAAGAAGGGAGAAATCCCGTTACAGTATTCCACATCTCCCAGCATACCGGGAGCCGTCATGAAATTGATCGGGGAAAAACTGCCGTCCGCCCGGATGCCGTAAATCTGCACCGCTCCCTCCACGAGAAACAGAAGTTCCCGCAGCGGCGCATCGGGGGAGGCGATAATCTCTCCCTTCGCGAAGCGCCGGGCCCCGAAGGACAGATCCCGAGTGTCAAATGTGTCCCGGATATGTTCCGCTTCCACCCACGCGTCAATCTGCGCTCTGTCCTTTATCTCCCGCATCCGTCCGCCCTCCTTTTTCTCCATTGTGCCACATGGCACAGAAAAAAACAATCTTTTCCACTATACTGACTGAGATAACAAAAAGAAAACGAGGAAGTACATCATGGAAAACAAACTTTTTACGGAAGAAAAAATCTCCAAAGCTTACATTCGGCTGGCCATGCCCCTGGTTATGAGCATGGTGGTGTCCCTGGTCTACAACCTGGCGGACACCTTTTTTGTGGCCCAGACCAACAACACAGCCCTGGTGGCCGGCGTCTCCCTGGGCGCGCCGATCTTTACGCTGCTGATGGCCTTCGGCAACATCTTCGGTCAGGGCGGAAGCTCTCTGATCTCCCGACTGCTTGGCCAGCAGAACCCGGATGGCGTGCGACGGGCCAGCTCCTTCTGTTTTTACGTTACCTTGATGGTCGGTGTGGTCGTTGGCATCATCATGCTGGTCTTCCGGACGCCGATCCTCTATCTGATCGGGGCGGACGCGGAGACCTTCTCCTACGCCAGCGAATATTATACCTGGTTGGCCATCGGCTCGCCGGTTGTCATGGCCTCCTTTATCCACTCCAACCTGCTGCGGTCGGAGGGTCTGTCCAAGGAATCCATGATCGGAACCATCGGCGGCGCTGTGGTCAACATCATCCTTGATCCGATCCTGATCTCCGGCCTGGCCATGGGAGCCAGCGGCGCTGCCATCGCCACCGTCATCGGCTATGTATTCTCCGATGTGTTTTTCCTCTTTATCGTGGTAAAAAAGAGCAGCTGCCTCTCGATCCGTCCCCGGGAAATCCCCATCCCGGCGCGGCACGCTTCCCAGATCCTCATCGTAGGCATCCCCGCTGCCATTACCAACCTGATGCAGAGCCTGAGCATTGTGCTGGTCAACCAGTTCCTGCTTCCCTACGGAAATGAAAAGATCGCGGCCATGGGTATCGTCCTGAAAGTCAGCATGATCGCGCTGCTGATCCTGACCGGCCTCGCTTTCGGCGGACAGCCCCTTTTCGGCTACTGCTTCGGCGCCATGGACAAAAAGCGCCTGCGGGAACTGTTCTCCTTTACCATCCGTTTCATCAGCGCTGTCGCTCTGGTTCTGACAGCCGCCCTCTTCATTCTGGCGCCCGTCCTCATGCGGTGCTTTATGGATAACGAGCAGATTGTCAGCGACGGAACCGTCATGCTGCGGTGGCAGGTTGTCTCCATGGTCTTCGTGGGCATCGTCCTCCTGATTACCATCATCTTCCAGTCCGCCGGCAAGGCGCTGGGCTCCTTCCTTCTGTCCATCAGCCGTCAGGGTGTCGTCTTTCTGGTGGTATTGATGGTGGCTGTCCGGGTGGCGGGCTACAGCGGCATCCTGGCCTCCCAGGCCATCGCGGATGTGATTACCGCCGTCTTCGCCCTGATCCTCTGCCGGACATTGCTGAAGAAAGAGCTGTTCTGAGTTTTTGGCTTGCTTCCACCCTCTCCTCCGTTTTTTCTGATTTTTTTCCGCCCCTGGAGTACTTTTTCTCCCCAGGGGCGGACTTTCCCTCTTCTGAGGCTGATTTCTCCGCCCCAGTGCCTGAAAAAGGGGAGAGAAAAACGCCCCGAACGGCTCCAATCAATCGCCCGGGACGTTTTTATGTCTTGTATTTCTTCTATGTCTTTTTATGTTTTTATGATTTTCTCTGACCACATCACTGGCTCATAGCCGCCATGGCTTCCTTGATCTTCTCCTCCATGGAGACGGTCATCTTCATGGTCACTTCCTTAACTTCCATGCCGCCCTGGGCAAAGTACAGTTTCAGATAGAAGCTGTTGTTGAAGACCGGCGGAAGATTCTCAATCTTGTAGGTCTTCCACTTCTTGTCGGCCCCGGTAATCGTTACCGTGCCGATCAGATCCTTATCCCGGAAAACAGTTACCGGAATTTGAGCCACCTCTTCCTCCCCGGCTGATGCCCGGCAGGTAATGGAAAGCTCGTATATTCCTCTCTCCTTTACGGAGGTGCTGATCAGATTCAGTCCGCCTTTGGTATTGTCCAGAAGCTTTCCGTCCAGACTTCCCTTTCCCTCATCTCCGATCGCCCATTCCAGCGTCTTCGTGACCACTTCTCCGCCCTCAAAACGGAAATCCGAAAGATCCTGATCCAGCTTGGAATCTCCGTGGAGCATCCGATCGAAAGCCGGCGTGCGCAGCAGATAATTACAGATGTTCATAGCGCAGCGCTGGTACTCGCCCCTGGTTACCTTCTTCGCCTTCATGGCCTCCAGAGCGTTGTCGCACTTCTTGTCGGAGGCGTCGGGATTGACCATGTTCAGGTCGTTCTGAGCCCGGGCCTTGGCCGCTGTGTTGATGAGCTCTCCCTTCTCTCCCGGAAGGAAATTGCCCTTGGCCCACCAGTCGGTCATAACGATGCCGGTGTAGCCCCACTCGCCCCGGAGGATGGTGGTCAGCAGGTCGTAGTTGCTGGCGGTCCAGTAACCATTGACCGGATTATAGCTGGTCATGATGGAGTAGGCGCCGCCCTCCTTAACCGCGATCTCGAAGCCCTTCAGGTAAATTTCACGCAGAGCCCGCTCGGAAACCACAGCCTCCACGCCGTGACGGTTGGTCTCCTGATTATTGCAGGCAAAATGCTTGATGGTTCCGGTCACATTGTATTTGTGCATGCCCCGAAGCTGCGCCGCCGCCATCTTGCCGGTCAACAGCGGATCCTCGGAGAAGTACTCGAAGTTTCGGCCATTTAACGGGTTGCGGTGAATGTTCATTCCCGGTCCCAGCAGACTGTCGATCTTGTTCTTCCGCAGTTCCAGCCCTTCCCACTCGTACAGTTCCGTGGACAGCTCCTCATTGAAGGTGGAAGCCAACAGCGTGCCGTTTGGCATGGCAAAAGCCAGGGTGCCGCAGTCCATACGGATGCCGCTGGGTCCGTCGGAAACTCCCGCCACCGGAAGGCCAAAGTGCTGAAGATGCTCTGTTACCCCGCCGATAGCTCCCGCGATGCCCGGCGTTACCTTCGGAGAGCACATGCCCTCGCCGCGAACCAGCGCAGTCAGATCCTCGTCGGAAAACTGCAGGATGAACTCCTCCATGGTAATCTTGCCATCCGCCACATCGGAGAGCTTATAACCCTTGTCTCCGGTCCGGCGCAGCGTCTTTGGCAGATGTTCCTGTATGCGCTGCTGCACATCCACCGTCGCCGTGGACACCGGCACCAGCTGCACGCTGCAGGTCGTCTCCTCCCCGTCAGCGGAGGTCTCCTCCAGAGGATGAATCACATTGAACTCCTCGATGGGCGCCATGGCCTCGGTCAGCTGCTCGATGACCGTAAGCCGTTTCAGTTGAGCGCTCCCCGCTTTGACGGCGCTGCGCACATCGCTGCCCACATAGAAGTCGTAGGTTCCCGCCTCCAGCACATAGGCGGATTTGTGTCCAGTCACGCCCGCGTCATCGTAGGAAGCCAGCGCGTAGGCCGGCACACCGATAACGATCTCCTGACTCTCTCCCGGCACCAGCAGTTTTGTCTTGGCAAATCCGCATAGACTTCTGGCCGCCTTACCCAGCTTGCCCTGAGGCGCAGCCGCATAGACCTGCACGACCTCTTTTCCGGGAACGTCTCCGGTGTTCTTTACCTTAACGGTCACTGTGACACCCTTCCTGGTCATGGTCTCCGTCCGAAGGTTGGTCGTCTCCATGGAGAAGGTGGTGTAGGACAGGCCGAAACCGAAGGGATACTGCACCTGATCCTTCGCGAAGGTCTCAAAATAGCGGTAGCCCACATAGATATCCTCGGAATACACCGCCTTGTGGGGATCTCCGAATCCCGCTGTGGAGGGAATGTCGTTGATGTTCCAGGGAATCGTATCCGGCAGCTTTCCGGAGGGATTGACTGTTCCTTTCAGCACGTCGAGAACGCCGTTACCGCCCTCCTGGCCGCCCTGCCACACATAGGCCACAGCGGAGGGACCGTATCTCCTGACCCAGCGCATGTCGATGATATTGCCCACATTCAAAAGAACGATGGTCCGGTCAAAGGCGTCGCAGACCAGCTCGATCATCTCCTCCTCCGTGTCGGTCAGATAATAACTGCCGGCCTCGGCCTTATTATCCTGATCCTCCCCGGCGGTCCTGCCGATGACGACGATAGCCGTGTCCGTGCTCTCCCTTGCCTGACGCAGCATCCAGGCTGCCAGGGGCATCTCCTCCTGATGCCAGGGTTCGGAAGCCCAGCCGCTTCCCGCGTCAAAGGGGTGCTCCTTGAGCCACTCTTCATAGATCGACTTCACGCCCTGATCCACTTCCAGATCTTCATCCGCCTCCAACGCATCCAAAATCCCGGTCACATAGGCGGTGTTGACCAGACCGCCGGAACCGGTGCCGCTCTTGTAGTAATTGAACTGGCTTCTTCCGAAAACCGCCACCCGGGTACCCGCCGCCAGCGGCAGCACGCCGTTTTCATTGCGCAGCAACACAATGCCTTCCGCCACAGCCTCCCGCGCCTTCGCGGCGTAGTCTGCCATAGAATACTTGCTCATTGAAAAACCTCCTTATCCTACTGATCGTCTGCTTGCTCGGGAAAAGTTTTTCCTTCTCCTTCCTGACTGTCATTATATCGGATTTGCTTCCGTTTTTCCATATCTTCCAGCACCTTCGGCATCTTTTTTTCCACATCGAAGAAAATCATCGCCAAAGCTCCCCCCAACAGACTGATCAGACCGCCTCCCACAAAACACCAGTTGAAAAAGGTCTGTACCGCCTCAGGCTGTACAATGACCTGGTCAGCCGCCTCCGGAGCGATATATCCAAAGAGATTGATTCCGCCCAGAAGAATCGACTGGCCCAGCCCCTGGGCAATCGTCATCAGAATGGACATCATGGAGGCCGAGAAGCCGTCCACACGGAAATCGTTTTTCCACTCGATGTAATCCAGTGTCTCCGCCAGCATGGCCGTCATCACATAGGTGGGCAGAGAGCCGATGGACTTGACAAAGAGGCCGCCCAGGACAAATCCCATGTTGCCCGGATGCAGCAGCACCATCAGGCACCCCGCGGCGCCGATCAGATATGCCGCCAGCGTGACCCGCCGTTTGCCGAATTTCCTCACCAGCGGCCAGAGCAGGAACACGCCGAAGCCCATAGGCGCCTGACCGATCACATTGACCATAATCTGATTGAGCGCGCCGGAATCCACCGAATTTCCCAGCACCCAGTTGCAGTAGTAGACCATGGAGCGGTTGGAGAGCTGGTTAAACAGGTTCGTCAGCACATTCATTCCCATAATCA
>ERZ1643249.3903-NODE-3903-length-12848-cov-4.125537_pt1 | contig 12848 bp, 10 predicted proteins | sample MGYA00579263_ERZ1643249 | MGnify/ENA primary metagenome ERZ1643249 (study PRJEB29033, sample SAMEA4952264) | chicken gut metagenome | biome: Broiler Chicken; feature: Gastrointestinal Tract; material: Caecum | place: Ireland | collected 2018 | study: Broiler...
ATGAAAAATATCTTTCTCCTTCAAGATATAATACTGTATCTACCATATGTTCTAAAACTCTTGGTCCGGCAATATTCCCATCTTTAGTAACATGTCCAATTATTATAGTAGTTATTCCATTATCTTTGCACATTCGCATAATTCTAGCTGTAATTTCTCTAACTTGGCTTACAGTCCCCGCCGCTGAAGTAATTTCTTCTGAGTACATTGTTTGTATAGAATCAATAATAACTAACTTCGGGTTTATTGATATAATTGCATCCTGAACATTATCAATATTAGTTTCACCTAAAAACATTAAATCTTCATTATTAATATTTAACCTATCTGCCCTTATCTTTACTTGTTCAGCTGACTCTTCGCCTGAAACATATAAAACCTTGCCATTACCTTGGACTTTATCACATAATTGCAAAATTAATGTGGATTTACCAATTCCAGGCTCGCCTCCAACCAAAACCAAAGAGCCTTTAACAAGTCCTCCTCCTAGAACTCTGTCAAGTTCGCCAATACCCGTGCTAGTTCTTGCTGCCTCTATTCCTTCAACCTCTTTAAGTTTTCTAGGTATGCTTCTTTCTTTACTAATATTACTTTTTCCTCCAGCTGTACTAAAAGTATTAATTACTTTTTCTTCATAAAAACTATTCCATTCATTACACGCTGGACATTTTCCAAGCCATTTTGCAGATTCATATCCACAACTACTACATACAAAAACTGTCTTTCCCTTCGCCATTTCACTTTCCTCCTCGTCCCTATTGCGCCAAAATGAACATTGCATGTGCCCAAGATAAGCCAATTACCCAATTAGGTTGCATTGCCCCATTGTCTATTTGTTCTCCAATGAATCCATGTTGGTTGGCACTGTTAACAATGAAGTTAATGCATTCTTGTGCTTTTGATTTTTCTCCTATTTGATTATAATACATTGCCATCCACAAAGTAGAAATTGACCATGGACTTTTGCCTTCTCTATAATGGTCTCCTTCGAATCTTAAATATCCTCCTGTATATGTTCTAAGTGTCATATTTATTTTTTCTATTGTATTTTTCACTTTCTTTTCTTTTACACTATACAAATTAAATGGCACTACTGTTCCTACTAAGCTAATGTCTGTAATATTATCTTTTTTATTTCTTTTTAATGTGTTTGTTTTTTCATCATACATATTTTCATCAATATATTTTTTTATTTCTTTTTTATAAAATTCCAATTTTTTCTCTAATTTATTTATGCTTTCTAATTTTAGTCTATTTTTTTCTTCATATTCTGGTTTTACTACTTTATACATTTCCATTATTGAACTAAATGCTGCATATATACTTGCTAGCGAATATATATGTACTCCTTCATTCATTTCCCATAAGTCATAGCTCACTGGCAATTTGTTTCTATCTTCTGTATGATATGTTTTTTCTATTTCATTTTTTACTATATCACTGTCATCATGTAAGCCTAATATATTGTCTAAATATATAAATAGAAATTTTACTGCATTTTCGCACATTTTTAATACATCTTTTATGAATTTTTTGTCTCCTGTTGCTTTATAATGCTCGCAAGCACCATATACTACTCCTGCAGTTTCGTCTATTTGATATCCCCAACATGGTGCTAATCTTCCATCTGTATAAAATCTTTGCTCCCACATTCCATTTTTGCTTTGTGTATTTTTACAAAATACTTTATAGAATTTTTCTGCCTCTTTGTTCATTTTTATTTTGTCAAATGCTCTTGTTACAAATACAGCATCACGTGGCCAGCAATATCCATATCTTCCACATTGTGTTAAGTTTTCATCTACTTCTACTGCTGCTGCTACTCCACCTGTCTCTTTATTTGTAAGCAATGGAAATAATAATATACTTCTTTTATATATCTTATTAAATTTTTTGTTATATTCTGTATTTTCTTCTTTTAATTCAATATTTATATGTTCTTTTACATACTTTTTCCAATATCTTTGAACGGCGTTTTGCTCATTTGCTACATCTTGTTTTCTGATATTTTCTATGTTTTTCCACATTTCTTCTGGTTGTACTTTTTCATTATCTATTATATATAAATATATGTCTAATTCTTTCGTTTCTCCTGGCTTTATAACTCCTATTTCATAATTAATGCTAGAATCAGCACTCATTCCTATATAATCTTTGTCATGTATTATTCCGCTTCCAATATTTTCACTACTATCATTCAACTGATGTGCATTTATGTTTTTCTTTGAAAACATACACATTGTATTGTTGTGACTATATTGTAATAGCACATTATCTTCTATTTTCGAGCCAACCATATTATTTGGATTTGATAACAGTTTTGAATGTACTAAGAAATTAACATTAAGGTCTATTACATTATCATTTTTAAAAATATATCTCTTTATTAAAACACTGTTTTTCATGGACACGAAATCAACTTGTTTTGCTTTTAAATTGAAATATGTATTTTCTATTTCAGTATTAAGCACATTTGTATCTTCTTCATAATACTGGTTATACCTATTGTTTTGATCTTCGTGTAAGTATATTATGCAGGAGTCATTCACTTTAACTCCTGTATGAAAAAAATCTAGAAATTGTCTAAAGTCAGGTGTATTATACATTAGTCTAAGAAGTTCTCCATTTTTAGTATAACTTGCTGTTATATCTTTTCCTCCAATTATTGCATCATTATAATATTTATTTATCATAAGTTTATCTCTCCTTAACTCTCCTTGTTTTCTACTATTTTTACAATTTGATTTTCTAATTCTTTTAATCTTTCCTTAATTCTTATAACATCACTATCTGCTGCATTTTTATCTAAATACTCTTCTTTAACAATAGTAGACATGTCTTCTAATTCTTCTTTTAATGTATTCATTCTTTCCAATACTTCTAATCTTAAGAATTTGTCTCTAGCTGTATCTTTTACTTTTCCTATCATTTCTAATTTTTCATTTAATTCATAACTTTCCCCAAAGTCTGGTATAGTAACTGGTATCTGTGCTTCTTGTTCTATCTTCTTTCCTAGTACTACTTGTCCTTCTGGCTCTCCATGTACTAAAAATATGTGTTTTGGTTTTGATATAAATGAATATACAAAATTCATTAACCATTCTTGATCTGCATGTCCTGAATAGCCTTCTATGTATTCAATTCTTGCATTTACTGCAATTTCTTCTCCAAATATTTTTACCTTTTTCTCTCCATCTACAAGCCTTCTTCCAAGTGTTCCTGGTGCTTGATAACCTACAAATAATATTGTACTATTTGGTTCCCATAAATGATGTTTTAAATGATGCTTAATTCTTCCAACTTCGCACATACCACTAGCAGAAATTATAATTGAAGACTCTTGACTTTCATTAAGTGCCTTAGACTCGTCTGCTGTTTTTGTAAATTTCAAACCAGAAAACTCTAAAGGATTATCTCCTGCATTTATTATTTCTTGTGTTTCCTCATTGAACAAATTCATATTATCTTTAAAAACTTCTGTTGCAGAAATTGCAAGTGGACTATCTACATATACTGGTACACTCATAAGTCTTTTATATTTTTTATAAAATTCTTCGTCGTGTTTTTCTTCTTTAATTCTATTTAGTTCATAAAGTATCTCTTGAGTTCTACCTACTGCAAATGAAGGAATTACAACAGTTCCTCCTTTTTCTAAAGTCTCATATACTACATCAAGGAATATCTTTGCTTTATCATCATTCCTTAAATGAAGTCTGTTTCCATATGTTGATTCCATTACAAGGTAATCTGCTGATTCTATCATTGTTGGAGGTGAAAGCAATGGTATATCATTGTTTCCTAAATCTCCTGTAAATACTATTTTTTCTGTTTTACCATTTTCTGTTACCCAAATTTCTATAATGCTAGAGCCAAGCATATGCCCTGCATCATTAAATCTTGCTTGTATATTTGGAGTTATTTCAATAATTTCATCATATTGAACTGGTTTAAATATTTCTAAAGATTTCCCTGCATCTTCTGCTGTATATAAAGGTGGAAGTGGATCTTGCCCTTTTCTAACTCTTTTTCGGTTTTTCCACTCAACTTCCATTTCTTGTATATGTCCACTATCTGGAAGCATAATTGAACATAAATCACATGTTGCTTTTGTTGCATATATTGGATTTCTATACCCTTCATTGTATAATTTTGGTATTCTTCCAGAGTGATCTATATGCGCATGAGTTAGTAGCATAAAATCAATATCATCTACATTAAATGAAAATGGCTGTTCATTTTCAAACTCATCCTCTGCTGCTCCTTGGTACATTCCACAGTCTACTAAGAATTTTTTTCCTGCGCCTTCTATTAAAAAGTTGGAACCTGTTACAGTTTTTGTAGCTCCTAAAAAAGTTACTTTCATATACCCTCCATCTTAAACTAAATAGTTCTATATAAATTTTAACTAAATAATTTAAACTTTTTCTTTATTTTTACATTGTCAATTTCTATTTTTAATGTATTCTCTATTACTGTATCATCATAAATCTCAACATATAAAACCTTATCTTCGTATTTACATTGAAACACAATATTTTGTAAGTAAATAATTTTAATATCAAAAATTTCTTTTAAAATTTTATATGTAAGTTCTTGATTTTCAGTAAAATTATCCCATACTTTAAATTCTTGAGATTTCTTTATAATTAGTTTTATTATTTTTTCAAATCTAGGATTTAATTCCTCTAAATCTTTAATTTTTCGTTCAGAATTAATTGGAATAAATCTAAAATATCTTATTTTATATATCCATTCTATTAGTTTATTTGTTTCTTCTATACTTAATTTATTTATAATATCGCCTACAGCATCTAAGAATTCCTCGAAAATTTCAAGCAAATCTTCTTTCTGCAAACCTTTTAAAGCAGAATCTAAAAACTCATTTTCTTTTTGCAATTTTGCTTTAAATTCAATAAATTCTTTAGGCATTATAACCCTATTGCACTCATCTATTTTGCTCAGAAATTCTTCTCTTTCTTCATGTAAAATTCCTACTAAATAACTTGCACTAAATATCTTCTGTTTATTTGGAAGTTTCTCATTTCTAGCATAATATTCTTTTTTCAATAATTCTTTATTATTTAAAATTCTATCTATTTTCTCAATTGCAGCCGAATATTCTTTTTTCTCCTCAGTTATTTTATCTAAAAATTTTTTCTTGTCTTCAAATAATTCTAATCTTTGCTTCTTTTCTTTTTTTATCTCTTTTATTTTCTTCAAATAATCTTTATCTGCAAGCATCTTTTTCACGGCTATCTTGCATACATTTGAAAATATCTTTTTATTCTTTCTACTATATATATAATTCTGTCCATTTAAAAGTAGCATTACTTGATAAACACAATTATAATCAATATCTTGTATATCTCTAGTTACTGTGTCCCAAGACCAGCCATTAAAATCTCTTATAACTTCTACATCAGAGTCAATTTTTCCACTATTCATCAAAACATTTAATGGTTCTTCTGCATATTCATATGCTAACTCAAATTTCACATCAACTTCATCTAGCTTAAATAGTGCAGTTAACATTACAAGTTCATTTTGGAAACAAACAATTTCCCCATTTGCTTTATCTACTGTATATTTTAAGTTGTTTTTTTCTAACTCTTCTCCTTCTGGTGTACCACTTTTTACTAGTATTATTTTTATGCATTTTTCCTTAATAATTCTTAAAACATTTTCAATAAAGTCTCGTTTGGATGGGACTTCTAATTTTACAGTTTCATAATCCCTATATGCATTTTCAATTTTATACAACATACTAAGTAATAAGTTTTTTACATCATAAGAAAATAATTTGTTTTCCAAAATTTTTTCTAGTTCATTGTTATAGTCTTTAATATCAATATTTAATTTAGATAAAATTTTTCTTTTTTCCATATTACTCCTCTTTAGTAATTTTTTATTATTCTCATGGAAATTTTACTCTTCATCTGCTGAGTCTTGTGTCATTTTAAGTTCTTCCCATCTTTCTTTAGACATAAGCACTTCACGTGGCTTACTTCCTTGGAATCCTGAAATAATTCCCCTTTCTTCCATTTGGTCTATTATTCTACCTGCTCTTGCATACCCTACTTTAAAACGTCTTTGTATAAATGATGTTGATGCTTGTCCTGTTTCTACAACAACATCTATTGCATCCATTAATAATGGGTCTGTGTTGTCATCTTCATCTTGACTATCTATTTCTTTGTCTGTGCTATTAGCATTTTCTATTTGTCTTAATATTTCATCATTATATGTAGCTTCACCATTGTTTTTCACAAAGTCTACTATCTTTTCTACTTCTTTGTCTGATACAAATGCTCCCTGAATTCTAGTTGGTTTTGGTGCTCCGGCTGGATAAAATAACATATCTCCTTTTCCTAATAACTTTTCTGCACCTGCCATATCCAAAATAGTTCTTGAGTCCACTTGTGAAGATACTGAAAATGCAATTCTAGATGGTATATTAGCTTTAATTATACCAGTAATAACATCTACAGAAGGTCTTTGAGTTGCTATTACAAGGTGCATTCCTGCAGCTCTTGCCATTTGAGCTAGTCTACATATAGAATCTTCAACATCTTTTGGAGATACCATCATCAAATCTGAAAGCTCATCTATAATAATTACTATTTGAGGAAGTTTGTGACCTTCTCCCTCTCCTTCTAATGCTGCATTATATCCTTTTATATCTCTAACATTTTTGCTTGCAAATAAACTATATCTGTTAACCATTTCCTGTACAGCCCATGCTAACGCTCCTGCAGCCTTTTTAGGGTCTGTAACTACAGGAATAAGCAAATGAGGAATACCGTTATACACAGAAAGTTCAACAACTTTAGGGTCAACCATAACTAATTTTACTTCACTTGGTTTTGATTTATAAATAATACTTGAAATCAAAGTATTAATACATACAGATTTACCTGAACCAGTTGCACCAGCAATTAATACATGTGGCATTTTAGCAATATCAGTTACAACCACATTGCCAGCAACATCTTTTCCAAGTGCAAAAGCAAGTTTTGATTTATGATTTTTAAACTCATCGCTATCAATAATTTCCCTTAAAGATACAATTTCATTTTCTTTATTAGGAATTTCTATACCTACTGCCTGCTTTCCAGGAATAGGAGCTTCGATTCTTATAGTTTCAGCAGCTAGATTAAGTGCAATATCATCTGCAAGATTTGCTATCTTACTAACTCTAACACCCTCAGCAGGTTTTAGCTCATATCTAGTTATAGCAGGTCCAACCGATACATTTTCAACTTTAGCTGAAACGCCAAAACTGTACAAAGTTTTTTGCAATCTCGTTGCAGTATCCGCAACAGCCTTTTTGCCACCTTTTTCGCCTTTTTTCTCTCCCTCTGATAAAAGCTGTATAGGTGGGAATTCGTAATGTTCATCTTCAACTGTAATTGTATGTTCAAGTTGTAATACTTGTTTAACCTTTTCTTCTTTTGTCTCTTGTTCAACTTTAAATAGATTTGCTTCTAATTCATCTGGATTCGACTTTTTCTCTTCTTCTATTTCTTTATGCTTGCTACCAATAAAAGGAATTAAATCTTCTCCCTTATGGTCATATTTTTTAAGCTTCTTACTCTTTTTTTCTTCATCAGCATTATCGTTCAAATTGATAGTAAGTTGCTCTGCAAGCTCTTCTGCCTGTCTCATCTGTTCTTCTTTTTCTCTTAATCTACGTTTTTTCTTTGTTTCTCTTCTCTCTTTTCTGTTATCTATTTCTTCTCTATCATCAACTTCGGCTACTCTACTTCTCCTTGTAGCTCTCATTTCTTGTCTTTCGGCTCGTCTTTCTTCTTTTTCCTCTCTTCTATTTTCAATAAAATCTGCTATCATTTCAGCTGGTTTAATTCCAAACATGAACACTAATAAAATTGCTGCAACACCTACACACAAAATTGCTGTTCCAGCTTCTCCAAGTAAATCAATAAGAACTGATGCAATGGCAGTACCAATAGCTCCACCACCATTATCAAGTTCACCTAATTCATAACCTTTTTGGACAGCAGCTTGAAATTCTAAATCTGAACTTATATTGCCATTACCAAACTGAAATACACTAAGGATAGTAGCAATACACACTAAGAAAATTGCATATTGAATTAATTTAGAAAATAAATAATCTTTATCTTCAGTGGTCATATATATAGCTATTAAAAATGTACCAATAGGAATAATGTATTTAATAGCTCCCATAATTCCACCAAGTATAGGACTTAAATGTTCTCCTATATATCCCGATTTTGTATATATTAAAATAGCAAGCAGTATACTAATTAAAAACATAAAAACTACTGCTACATTTACATCTACTTTATTTTTTTTAGCTCTTCTTCCCCTTTTTGCCAAAGTGCCTTCCTCCTTACTATCTTTTGTCTTGATTTTCCAATAAGTATTATATCACAAGGTTTTAGAAAAGCAAACATATTTTTTAAAATGTGTAGATTTTTTTGTATAGAGTAAATAATTAAGTGAAACTCGGGGACAGATTTTAAATCTGTCCCCAATGTTTCACTGTTTTATTTATGTTATTTTTATATATAACTATATGGTATTATTTTATTTTTTTCGTCTATGTTCATTTTATATATTTCATCTTAATTCGCCTTCTTTCGACTATTTTAATATTCAATATTATTATAGTCAAGTTTCTTGTCTTTGTCAGCTTGTATTTTTAGCAATACATTTTCTTCAAAAAAATTAATATTAAAAATTTTAAATATTATGTATAAGATTCTGATACTTACACATAATACTAGTGTTCTTCTCCTTATTTATATAAATAGGCAGGCTAATTATTAAACAAAAGAAGTTTTTCATTTTTTTACTCCCTTCATATAAAAGCCTGCCTAATGTATTTTTACTTTATTTTAATTCTTTTCTATTATTTTTTATAACTTTTAAAGCATCCTCTAATGCTACCTCTATACCAGCTAAAACACTATCAGCATACTCTTCTGTTCCACTTTTTATTTCTCTAGACATTTCATTTGCTGTTTCTATTATTTCAACTTTCTTCTCATATGCCTTTTTTGTAATCTCGTGCTCATCTATCATAGATATAATTCTATTTTCTGCTTCTTTTATAATATCATCTGCTTCGTTTTGAGCCTCAACTAATATTCTTTGTCTTTCTTCTTTAATCCACTTTGCTTGCTTTAACTCATCAGGAAGTTTAATTCTTATTTCCTTTATTATATCTAAAATATCCTCTTTATTCACAATACATTTACTTGAAAAAGGTATTCCTCTGCTCTTATCTAACATATCCTCTAAAGTTTCCAATAAAGTAAATATTTCCATAATCTTACTCCTTTCGATTTAAGAATATTAAATTGGCTCTACCATATTTTCTTAAATCATATACTTCTACTTGTAATTCTTCTAATTCTGATAAATCTCTTTCTAGTTCATCTGTTTCTATAATCATTATCCCATTTGGTTCTATTAAATCTAGTGAAATAATTTGCTTAATAGCATGGGCAGCAATATTTGCTTTGTATGGTGGATCAATGTATATTATACTAAACTTTTCCTTTCTTTCTGTAAGTTCTAATAAGCATTTTTTGTAATCCATTTCAAATACTTCTGATTGATTCTCCAATTGCTCCACTTCCTGCAAACAAATCCAAAATCGTAGCATCTACTATTTTATTTTGTATTATATTAAACAACGATTCTTTCACTCTGTCGAGCGTTGGTCTTGTGTCTAAACTTTCTATAGAATTTAGTTTTGTCCCTCTTGCTCTTCCACTTATTACTCTCATTTATACCTCTAATATGATATATTATATATTTTATACGATTTTTTCAATATGTCAACTATTGTTACAATATTGTAATAATAATTTAATATTTCTGTAACATTGTTATATTTTTGTAATATTGTTACATTTTTGTAACATTCCCGTACATTATACAACAAAATTACCTGAATGTAAATGTTTCAAAAACAAAAAGTGAAATGGAAGAAGGACGGATTTATATCCGTCCCCTTCTTTTCACTCAAAATCAGTGAAACAGTGCTAAAATATATATTATTTTATGTAATTCTAGTCTTTATTTACCTCTTTTAATAACTCTAATTGAGATATTAACAAAGATTCCATTTTTGCTTTATATACATCAAATTGTTTTTTCATTTCTTCTAATTCTTTTGTTTTAATTGTAATTTGCTGTTCAAGTTCCATTAATTGTGCTCTAGCTGCACTTTGTGCATCTCTAATGATTTGATCTGCTTGTTGTTGAGCTGTTTTTTTCACTTCATCAGCAGTGCTCTGAGCCATTACTAAAGTATTTTGAAGAGTCGATTCTAAGCTTCTATATTTTGCAATACTAGCTTCTAATTCTGATATTTTGTTTTCACTTTCATTAGACTGTTTATATAGTTTTTCATAGTCTAGTGTTAACTCATCTAGAAAATTATCCACCTCTTCTACACTATAGCCATTCATCATTTGTTTTGCAAATTTCTTATTTTCTATATCCAATGGTGTATACATATCTGTTCCTCCTAAACTCCTTATATAACTATATCTAATTATTTGAATTATTTCTCATCCAAGACACTGAAAGTTTATTTTTTATTTCTTCTCTTGCCATTTCATTTGTAATATCATAATTGTATGGTGCTACTAAAAATATTGAATTAGATACTTTTTGTAAGTTTCCATCTAATGCATGAACTGCACCACTAACAACATCAACTATTCTTCTTGCTATGTCTTTATTAACATACTCAAGATTTACAATAATTGATTTCTTTTCTTTTAATAAATCACAAATTGCTTCTGATTGTTCAAAAGTAGTAGGTTGACATATAACCATTTTTACTTGTTGAGTTTGTGGCATATTAACAACTTTACTCCTTCTTCCCCATATTCTTCTATCGTCTTCCTCTTCTTCTTGGTTCTCTATATCTTCATTTCTTTCAATATCTACCTCTTCTGTTTCTTCTTCGTCTTTTTCTGGTAATCCTAGCATTCCCCATACTTTTTCCATAATAGCTCCTGACATTTAAATAACCTCCTTAAATATTCGTCATTCGTTTTAAATTTTCTAATATAGTATCTTACATTTTTTTCAAATTGTCAATACTTTTTTTAGTTTTGTAATATAAATTTAATATAATTGTAATATTTTTGTAACATAATTGTAATATTTGTTTACTAGTCTATTAATATTTCATCATAAATTGCAATATTTGGCATATTTAAAATTTCTGATGATGTATATCCAAGTTCAGTTAATTCTTCACTAGTATATTTCGTTACAATTGCATATCTTTCATTCTGCTTAAGAATTTTTACAATTACTTTATCTTGATAACCTATTCTTGTTCTTGTAACATATGAAATTTCATTTCCATTCTTTTCTTCTGTATGTATAGCAGAGTTTGGTACTTTTAGACCATTTTCACTCCACCAAATAATTCCAAAAGAAATTTTTCTATAACTTATAAGCTCAGTCACATCAGTTTCTAGCTTAAAAGTAATTACATAATCGTCTCCATCTACAGTTTTATATTCAATACTTGCTTCCGCTTCTTTTCCACTTGGAAGTCTTAGCTTTAATTTATCTCCAACTTCTGCATCTCTTGCATAATTAGAGTCTAACACGCAAACAATGTAGCAACAATAATTGTCTATAATTTTTCCACTTTCACTACTTGTAGGAACTATTTGTCCAGTTTTCAAATTTAAGTCCTCTAAAAAGTCCTTAGTATATTTTCCGAAATCTTCTGTTGTAAGTATATCTTCATATCCATCTACTCTATATGATACTACTCCACTTTTACTTGCTGTTAATGATTCTGCGCCATCATTTAATTCTTTTTCATATTTGCTTCTTTCTTTAATAAGTTTGTTTAAGTATGAACCTGCAGGACTTAATTCTCCAGTAAGTTTCGCTTTTTTTGTCATATTATTAATTATTTCTTCTTTATTATTCTGAATTATTTCTAAATTGCTTTCTCTATATAATTGGTCAATTTTAGTATCAATTTGTTCCTCTAAAACTTTTGTATTGTCTGAAGACAATATTGTATCTTCTTTTGCTAAAGCTTCATCGATTTTTGCATCTAAGTCTTTTATTTTTTCAACTAAGTTTTTCTCATTATTTGAATAATATCTGAAAATTGCTTCTCCTTTAGCAACCTTTTCGCCCTCTGTTTTAATCTGCTCTATACCATTTTTATAGTTCTGCCCTTTTAATACTTCTTCATCTCTTACTATATATCCAACTGCAGATTCTTCCTCTTCAATTTGTCCCATTTCCACATAAACTGTATCTGTTGGCTTTTTTATTAGTTGAACAACCATATATATAACATAAACAATTAAGCATAGTAAAACAAGCATAAGGATTTCTTTCTTATGCACTTTTAATAATTTAATTAATTTATTCTCTTTTTTTGTTTTACTCTTTTTTGTTTTACTCTTATTATCATTATTTTTTACTTTAGTTGTTCTTTTCACTATATTCCTCCAAAATAATTTTTATATTATTTTGTACATCGTCTAATCCATTAAGCCATATCAAATTTTTGTATTTTCTAAACCATGTAAGTTGCCTTTTTGCGTATCTTCTAGTTTCCATTTTTATTTTTTCTATCATTTCATCTTTTGTAATTAAGCCGTTTAAATATTCCACAACTTCTTTATATCCTAAGCCTTGCATTGCTGTTGGAAAGTTATTATATTTCTCCAAAAGATTTTTAACTTCATCAAGCAATCCTTGATTTATCATTATATCAACACGTAAATTAATTCTCTCATAAAGTTTTTCCCTATCCATTGTGATTCCAAATAATTTATAATTGTATTTAGGCTCATTTT
>ERZ1643249.3905-NODE-3905-length-12838-cov-281.396229_pt1 | contig 12838 bp, 18 predicted proteins | sample MGYA00579263_ERZ1643249 | MGnify/ENA primary metagenome ERZ1643249 (study PRJEB29033, sample SAMEA4952264) | chicken gut metagenome | biome: Broiler Chicken; feature: Gastrointestinal Tract; material: Caecum | place: Ireland | collected 2018 | study: Broiler...
AGATTTTCTTTCAGGGTTATTTAAAGCGACGGTTTAAATCGTTCATTTTGGATACTAGACCATGGTAGTCTTGCGGGTTTTGGTATGTTCCTTTATTTCCTTTGTTTTCTTGTTTTACTGGTTTAACTATATTGTTTGTTTGATTTACTCGGTTTAAGCGGTCGACAATGTCACTAGGTTTTTGATTGAATCCTCTTTTCATCATTCCCTGCATCACTTGGTTTTTATTTTCATTATTGATTATCATTTTCCCACTCTACTTTCTCAAATATTAATTCGGTTATGTTTTTTAATAGGTCTTTTGGAAGTGGACTACCAGCGGCGTTTTTATGGCCACCTCCACCTCTTTTTTTAGAGATAACGCTTAAGTCAGCCCGGTCTTTACCACGATAACTTATTCCTCTTGAGATGTTTATTAAAACGATATAAGAGAGTTCATCATATTTTCTTATCAGGTAATTTCCAAGCTCACTACGATATCTTTCCGCATAAACTAGGCCAACTAGGTCGCCATCTAATTTGATTTTCATCATTTCTTTTTCTTTTTGTTCAAGGTATCTTTGGATTTTTTCGTTTTCGATTTTTATCAATTTTTTATCAAAGGCTGTATAGCTAAATTCTTCATGAGTTTTGATGAATCTTAGATATTTTTTGACGTATCCTTCTCTTCCATACATCGAAAAGATAATGTCTAAATCTTTGGCTTCTGGTCTGCCAACTTTTTCCCATTCCCATGTATCTAAGAGTCTTACTCTTTCGACTAGTTCTTTAGTGGAGTTTCTCTGTAAGTATTCGTTTTTGGTTAAAGAGTTTAAGTAATTATAGTAAATACTTGTTCCACATTCTTTATGACCATCTTTTTCATCTATAACGTTTATGAATGGATATTTGTTTAAACCGATATTGCTTATATGGTGATCAAATATTTTTATTTTGTTTTTGTATTTTGAATTGTTTATTTCTTCGGCATATTGTTCAGTAATGTTTAAATCGACAACGTGGATTTCATCGTAGTTAGGATTTTCAATTACTTTTTTGACGTTTTCATCGACTTCATCGACATTGGCAAGAGCATATTCAAAGTTTTTGAATACGAGTTTTCCTAAGATGACAGCGGTTAGGCCATCGGGGTCAGCAATATGAGAAATTAAAAATATTTTTTTGTCTAACATTTTCCTTCCTCCTTGTATTTTTTTATAGGTCCATAGGTTAATCTGTAACCATCGATTAATCCATATTTATTGATTGCTTCTAAATGAGCTTTGGTTGGATATCCTTTATGTTTTTTAAAGCCATATTCTGGATGGACTTTATCTACTTCATATAGCATGTGATCCCTTGTTACTTTGGCAATGACACTGGCAGCAGCGATTGTTAAGCTTTTAGCATCTCCTTTGATAATTGGTCTTACGTCAATATCTAAGTCAATTGGCATGGCATCAGTTAAGACAATATCCAAAGGAATCTTTTTTCTTAAATTTTTTATAGCTATTTTCATGGCTTCTCTACTTGCTTCATAGATATTAATTTCATCTATCGTTTTGGCATCGACTATGCCTATTCCATAGGGAATATTATTAATTAAATATTCATAAAACTTTTCACGTTTTTTTTCGGTTAATTTTTTTGAATCAGTTAGTCCTTCTAATTCAAATTCTTCAGGAAGACAGGTACAAGCAGCAACAACAGGTCCATATAAAGGCCCGCGTCCCGCTTCATCGGTTCCACCAATATATTTATATCCTTCCTTTTTTAACTGTTTTTCATATTTTAATAAATCAATATCTTCTTTCATAAGTCTAACCTTTCTTTAGTTATTATAACATATTTGAAAATAAAAAAACGATGAAAATCATCATTTTCTTAATTCATTATCGTAAATGGATCACTTATTGTTCCACTTCCACCTAAGGAGAGACTAGAGGTTAGATATACGACGGGATGAACGCTGTAAGAACGGCTCGCTAGGATGATGCCGACAAAGCCATCGCTGAGCCCCCCCAATAATGTCAACTTAAGAGGGGGTGTAATTTAAAAAAATAATTTGTGTATTTATTACATAAATTACTCTATAAAAAAAGAAAAATTATTTCTTTTCTTCTAATTTTTTAATAACTTGTTTTGACACTTCAATTACTTTTTCTTTAATGGCATTAGCTGATTTTTCAATATAAGGTGTGCCTTTTTCGATTGTATATTCAACTAAGTCATTAGCGGCTTTTTGAAGTTTTTTTGCTTGTTTTTTAGCTTCTTCTAAAACTGTTTCTTTATCTAAGTTAGCTAAACCATCTTGAATTTCAGCAATTTTAAGTTCAACAGCTTCTCTAACTTCTTCGACATCGATGTTTTTTACTTTTGCAACAAAATCATCCAGCATTTTTTTTAAGTCTTCTCTCGTTTCTGATCCTTTTTTAGGAGCGAATAAAACTCCTAGAGCGGCACCTACACCAGCTCCTAGTAAAAATTTTCCTAAACCACTTTTCTTTTTAGTCATTTTCGTTTCCCCTCTTTCTTTTGAATAGACTTCCAATTTTGTCAGCGACAAAACTGACAATGGTATCACTAACACTAACCATAGCGTCAGTCGCACTGTCGATGATGTTAAATACGCCATCTAATTTTCGCGATTTGTCCGCAACATCGTCAACTAAACGATCAACTTTGGCAAGTGTCTTAATAGTGTTTACAACGAGAACTATTAAAGCTACTACTAATATAATTAATAATATGTAAAATATTACAGATAATGACTGGATAAATATATTCATCACTTTTTATCTCCTTTTTCATACATAGAATCAATTAAACTAAATAATTCACTATCGCTAATTTTACGTGGAGTTTTTTTCGGGGCTTCTTCGGCTTCTTTATCCATTTCAGCGTTTAATAAATCAGTTAGTTCATCATTATTACTACCCACTTCTGTATTACCACCGTGACGAGGTTTTTCCCCAATTATATCGGATTTATAATCATCATTTTCAAGTGATGGAATATCGTCTTTGATTTCTTCTTTTGGTTTTGATTCTTCTTCATCGAATAATACTCTTTTTTTACCAAACAAAGTTGTTTCGATATCTGATTCTAGTGAACCATAAGCTTTGTTTCTGATTTCATCTACGCTTGCTTCTTTGGCATTGTAAGAATTTTCAGAACTACGACGAATTTCATCTTTTGGATAATCTTTATCTAATATTCCGTATACTGGAGATATTATTGGAGATGGTTTGAATACTTTCTTCTCTTCTTTTGGTGGATTATACACGTCATTGCGGTAACTTGGTTTTTTCTTATCTTTTTTCAAAGATACTGGTTGTTCCACATCTAAAGAATCAAAATCTTTGTCATCGAAGAATGGAAATTTCTTTTCTTCTTTGACTGGAATAGGATCTTCTATGATGTCAGGTTCGTCCGTTTCCTCAGGAAGGTCTGCATGTTTTTCTGAACGAGTTGCCTTTACAGGTGAAGGTATTTCTACTTGAATAACTTCCTTTTTGATTGGTTCTTCTTTTTTGCCTCTTTTTTCTTCTTTTTCTTCAACTTCTACTTCTTCAGTAAATAAGTTTTTTACTTTGTCAAATAGACCCATTTTATACACCTCTACTCTTGATCTTCATATTTTAAGAAATTGTCGTCATTGTCTTCTTTTTTGGAAGAAAAGACGTCATATGTTTCTTCTTTGTTTTGTAAAAAGTTCTCGCTCAATGATAATTTTATTATATTATGGTTGTACTTTATTGTCGATAAAATGTATGAACAGTTAAGAACGGCATTATTTATATCTTCTTCAGGGACTAAAGTTTCAATTTTGGCGTAATTATAAACAAATTCAATTAAATACAAATTATCGCGTTTAGTTATTTCTAGATAACCTTCAGTATCACCGTCTATTTTTCTCGAATAATATTTTGAATTATCTTCTTTGAAATTTACAGTTTTTTTATAATAATAACTTACTTCATCGAGATATAAATAATAATAGACACCACCTGAATATAGTTTATCATTCGAGCCAGTACTATCAATGTAGGTCATACCACGAGGAACGTAATATTTATAACCTATACCCACACGGTTATATAAAGTATTATCTTTTGATAAGACGACGTTGATTATGTTATCAATACTGGTAGTGTCAATTCTAACGATTGTACAGCCAGTAAGTAACAAGGTCATTAAGCATAAAAGGATAATCTTCTTCATATACACACCTGCTTACTTTAAATTATACCAGATTTTAAAAAGAAATCATATAAAAACATTTAGTTTACATGTCAATCTTTGTATACTCTTGTCATATATATAGGTAATCCTCGCTTAATAAATTTTTCTTCGTATTCACTTGTTTCATTTTCAATGTCATCGTGGGTTAAATCTAACGATAATTCAGATATTTTATAACCGTGGTTAACAAATGATATCAATGAGTACTCAAAAAGATGGCGATTGTCGGTTTTTTGAATTATTGTTTTTTCATCTTTAAAGATATTATCGTATTTATTTAAAAATATTTCACTTGTAAGTCTTCTTTTGGCATGTCTTTTTTTAGGCCATGGATCTGAGAAGTTTAAATAAATACATGATATTTCTTTAGAAAAAACATTTTCAACGTTACCGGCATCCATTTTTATTAATTTTAAATTAGGAATATCTTCGTTTTCAAGTTTTTCACAGGCTCTGACCATGACACTGTCAAACATTTCGATTCCGATAAAATTAATATTTGGATATTTTTTGGCCATTTTTATTATGAAATCACCTTTCCCCATTCCAATTTCTAGATGGATAGGATTGTTTTGGGAAAATAATGTTTGATATTTTCCTTTATAGGTTTCAGGGTCTTTAATTATATAAGATGAAGCTTCGATTTTTTCTTTAGCTCCTTTAACGTTTTTTAAGCGCACTTTCATCACCTTTTCCAATTATAGCACAAAAACAGGATAAACGCATATAATTTATGTAGATATTGAAAGGGGCAAAAAAATGAAAAAAGATCGTAATGCTGGTGCGATGCCAGTTTATCCTGGAATGATTCCAAATTATGGAGGAATGGTTATGCCTGGGCAGATGATACCTATGCCATATTATCAGGACCAAAGCTGTCCAATGGCCAATAATAGTGAGCTAAATTCTCTAATGACTAGGGTTAATAATTTAGAACAAAGAGTTAGAGCTTTGGAAAATACGGTTCAAGGTTCAAGTAGTTCTAATTACAATAGTACAAATTATCAAATGATGTAACAGTTCTATGAACTGTTTTTTGATACAAAAAAAGTATTAAATTTATTTTTTAATACTTTGATATATTTTTTGCAAAAGAGATGTAGTCTTAGCTAGTTTCTCTTCAAGGTCTTTGTTTTTAGCTTGAAGGTTTTCATTTTCTTTTGTTAGTTTTGTTATTTCATCATCTAATTTATCTTTTTGATCATTTGCTTTCTTTGTTTCAGTTTGAGCTTTATCAAGTTCTTTCTGAAGATTATCTATATTTGTCTGCAAATCTTTAATGGTTTCTGTTTGTTTAGTATAGTCTTTTTGAACATTATTATAGTTATCAATAAAGTTGTTGATAGTTGCAGTCATATCGTCAAATTCTGGATCAGTTTTTGGAGAAGTTTTAGTCTCTTTTTTGACGTCTTTTTCAGGAGTTAATAACTCTGATTTGTCATATTCTTTCTCGTCTTTAATATCTAAGCCTGATATTTCTTCGGATAAGCTTTCGATTTCGTCTAGTAAATCTTCGGCTTTTTTCGGAGATATTTTAGTCATTTCGGAAACAAAGTCGACGTCTTCTTCTAAATCATCGCTTTTTTCAGAAAATTCTTCAATATATTTTTCATAAAGGTTTAACTCTTTTATCTTATTCATAATGTCTTCGATGCTGACAGCATATTTATTCATAAGATTACGAATATTTTTGTCTTTAGAGTAACTTTCATAAAATTCTTCATCATCAGGAATTAAGATATTAGCACGGAAGATTTGTTCTTCTTCTTTGCCTTCTTCACCATCACTAAAATGAATATCCATTTTTTCGATAACAGATTTTATAAAATCGTCTTTATCTTTAACTGCTTTATCAACTGATTCTTTAGATAATGTTTTAAACAATTTACTATTGTCTTCTCTAATGTCTCTAGCTAATTTTTTGATTGCTAAAAATTTCTCTTTTTCTAACATATTATCACACCTCTTTTATTCTTTAGTTTTAGGCACGTGAGTCGTATTTACCTTCTTTGGTTGAAACGATAACACGGTCGGCTTCATTTATAAATAATGGAACTTTTATTGTTAACCCATTTTCAAGTGTTGCTTCTTTTGTCGCATTTGTTGCTGTGTTACCTTTAACACCAGGTTCAGTATGCGCAATAGCATATTCGATCTTTTCAGGTAAGTTAATTCCTAAAACTTCACCTTGATAGAAGGTAACTTCTACTTCTAAGCCTTCTTTTAGATATTTAGCGTCATCACCTAATGAACTTTTATCTAGATCAATTTGTTCGAAGGTTTCCATATTCATAAAGTTATAAGCATCGCCAGTACTGTATAAAAATTGCATAGGCACTTTATCAATGATAGCTTTTTCAAATTTAATGTTTGTATTGAATGTTTTTTCAATAGTTGAGCCTGTACGTAAGTTTTTCAACTTAATTCTGACAAAGGCTGGACCTTTTCCAGGCTTAACGTGTAGAAATTCTTGGATTAAATAAATATTTCCATCGATGATAACGGTCATGCCATTTTTAATATCGTTAATATTTATCATTTTTAATCACCTTATTTCTTTTCTACATGTTCAGTTGTTTTATTACATTTAGGACAATGTCTTCTTAATTTTAAACGCTCTGTTGTATTTCTTTTGTTTTTTTCTGTACGATAGTTTTCACTTTTACAGTCGCTACAAACTAGAGTTATATTTTCTCTTGCTTCTCCTTTTTTAGCCATGTTATCCCTCCTTTTCGCATTTCTGTTAGTATTATATCAGATTATTTATAAATTTCAAAGTATTTTTGAGAAACTCTTTGGGCAAGTCGTTTATTTATTGCAGATTGATGGCTAGTAGACCCATCTGGAACAGAGATATTTGGGGAAATAATTGTAAAGGCAACTTTAGGATCATCATATGGGGCATAAGCGGCAAATGTCGTTGTAATTGTTTCTTTATCAACTACTCCATCTCCATTTGTGTCGACGAAGCTTTGGCTGGTTCCGGTTTTACCGGCTGGTTTATAAGACAAATCGATATAACCGGCTCCAAGACCATATTCCAAAACTGCTTTAAAGCCTTCTTTTACACGTTCTAGATATTCAGGTTTGGTGTCGACGGTATTTAATGTTTTCGGTTCGGTTTCGTTAGTTAACTGGCCATCTTCATAGAATCCTTTTAAAAGATATAATTGTTTACGATTACCATTATCGGCAATAGTATCTATATACTGCGCTAGTTGAATTGGTGTATAGTTGTCATACTGACCGATTGAGAAGTCTAATAAGTGACCTGGCTGCTTGCTTGTCCCTTTATAACCAGTACTTTCAAGTGGCAAATCAATCCCTGTCTTGACTCCTAAACCAAATTCGGCAAAGGTGTTTCTGTATGTGTCAAAGGCAGCTGTGTCGATAGAAAGAGGTTTATTGTATTCATATTTTCCTTTACCAACGTTAATTGCCGTATAGTACTGATAAGTATTTGATGAGTAAGCTAAAGCGGTTATATCGTTTAGTTTACCAAGTTTTTTCCATGAACATTTTTCTGGAGTAGCAGCTATTTTGACACAGTTATCATATCTAACTTCACCTATTTTTAGGGCACCTGTGTTGTATCCAACTATTTGGCTAGCTCCTTTGACAACGGATCCCATAACAACTGGTGAGGTTAAGGCACCCGGAGTATAGTCGACAACAACTTTTTTTCCATCAACTTCTTTTACTTGTTTTCCGGCCATAGCTAAAACTTCACCAGTTTTAGGGTTGGTTACAATAACAAATGAGTGATCATAATATTCAGTATTGGCTTCGCTGGATGCTTGCAGAACTTCTTCGGTAAGCATTTCTTCAACAGTTTTTTGAAGTTCAATATCGATGGTTAAGACAATATCTTGACCTCTTTTTCCTTCTTCGATAAGTTTATATGATCCGTCGTTTAACACTTGATACTTGTTCTTTTTTCCTCTAAGGATATCTTCATATTGATATTCTAAGTAACTAGTTCCTACTCTATCGTCTAGACTATATCCTTTTTCTAAGTAGTAGTCTTTAAGTTCAGCTGGAATTCCAGATTTACTATTGGATACGTTTCCAAGAATGGTTCTGAAGACTGAACCATATGGATAAGTTCTTTCCCAGTCGAGTTTGGTTCCTACTCCTTTTAAATCAGTTAGATTTTCAGATATAAGGGCGTATTCTTCATCCGATACATTTTCTCCTTTTAGAACTTTTTCATCATATGAATAGCCAGTGTTCATAAGTTTATAAATATATGCGGCTTTTTTATCAGTTTCGGTATAGACAGCTAATTCTTCAGGGGTTATTCGTTCTAATTCAAGGTTATAGATATCATCGTTAGTAATTTTGCGCTCGTCAAGTTGTTTCCACTCTTCGTCAGTTATCTTGGCCCTAGCTTTTTTCTTGTTATTTTTAATCCAGAAGTCCCTAAGGTCATTATCTGATAATGACGAATAATCGATGTCGATCATTTCGGTAAGTTTGTAGGCAACGGACATTTCTTCTTTCGTTGTTACATTGCTTGGCTTTTTATAATATATTACTTTGGTTGGGACATTATCGACAATGAGATTCATGTTGCGGTCGTAGATACGGCCTCGTGGAGCTGTTTCACCATCGACAGTAGTTTGAGTTAAGGTTTCAAGTTCAGCTTCGTATTTTTCTTTTCCAACAATTTGAATAAAGAATAGGAATATTACCAGGACAAAGAGGATTAGGATAACAATAAATGTTAAAATGTTATATCTTTTTTCAATTTCAACTTTAACGTCTTTAAAATTACGATATGTGTTTAAGTTGTTATAGCTAAGTTTGCTTTGTCTTTTGCTTATCTTTAGAGAATTTTGACGTTTAGTTTTAATGTCTTTAAAAAAAGAAACAATTTTATCTATAAGTTTCATTTGTTATCACCTCACTTCAGGACAATCATATAATTTTATTAAGGGGGTTTTTATGAGATTTATAATAGAGGGTTATGTTAATCAAATTAAGAGTGATGATATTATAAAATTTGCATCTTCTAACAACATTTTGATTAGTGAAGAGGAAGCTTTATTTTTAAAAGGGTTATTAAAATCTCATTTAGATGATGTTTTAAGTGGAAATGATGCAGAAGTATTGCAAATAATCGAGAGTCATTTTGACAATTTTCGATTTACGAAAATGAAAAATTTATATTTGATTTATAAAGATAGATATAAGACTTATTTGTAATAATTTCTAATTTCTGTTAAAAGTTTTGAGTCATATTTTTGATTTCTGATCATTTCAATTTCAAATTTATATGGTGGATAGGTACGATCTTTGCCACCATCCATACTTACATAAGGGGTTTCTAAAAGCATAGGAATTCCTTTTAATTTTTTATGGTAAATTATTTTCATTAAATTGTCAAAGCCTATTTTACCAAATCCTATATTATCGTGACGATCTTTATGAGCATTTATTTCGTTTTTACTATCATTTATGTGCATGCATCCTATTTTATCTATGCCGATTATTTTATCGAATTTTTCTAAAACTTCATCAAAGTTATTTAAATCGTATCCAGCGTCGTGAATATGGCAGGTGTCAATGCAAACCATAATTCTATTTTGGTTTTCAATGCCATCAATAATATATTTTAAGTCTTCAAAGGTTGTTCCCAGTTCGGTTCCTTTGCCGGCCATGGTTTCTAAGCAGATTACTGGACCATCTTTTTCATCTAAAACGAGGTTTAATCCTTTGATAATATTATCAAGTCCTCGCTCTTTACCTAGACCAACGTGACTTCCCGGATGAAGAACGATAAGGTTTATTCCTAATTTTTTAGCTCTTTCGACTTCACCTTTTAAAAAGTTTACGGCAAAATCAAATTTTTCTTCTTCTTTGTCGTTGGCAAGGTTGACGATATAAGGAGCATGAATTACAACGTTTTTGATATCAATATTATTTTCTTCCATCAGTTTTTTTGCTTCACGCACAACGTTTTCATCTATGGGGCCTCTTACAGTGTTTTGAGGGGCACCTGTATAAAACATAAATGTATTAGCATTATAGCTTAGGGCTTCTTTGACTGAGCCGACGAGTCCTTCCTTTTTATTATAAGATACATGGCTTCCAATTACTAGGTCTTCCATATTTTCACCTCTAGCTAATATAATACCACATTTTTGGTTATTCGCCTAGGAGTTTAGAAAAAAGTTTGAAGCTGCCAGTGATGATTTTTTGGACATATTTTTCGGCGGTTTCGGATACTTTTAGACCAGCTTTAGCTATAGTGTTGTCGTAATTTTTAGGTGGAGTTACATAGTTATCAATATCGATGTTTTTGCCTTCTTTGACATCTTCTTCAAATTTTTTTATTTGGTTTTCGGTAAGGGTGGCTTTTTGTTTGTTTTGAAACTCGAAGTAACCTGTACTTTGAGAGACGTAAAGAGCCAAGAAGGTGATAAAGAAGACAATAAAAATATATTTAAAAATTTTGTTGAGGGTTTTAGTTTTCATTTATGTACTCCCCTATTATCGGAGCAATTAGTTCGATTGTATTTAAAACTTCATCGATAGTGTTTTCTTGTCCACCTATTTCAAGAAGGGTCATTTTAGGGCTTAGATCTTGGTTATAGATTCCATTATTGCCACTTCCTTCTTTACCAATAACTCCTCTTGTCAGTTCAGGATATTTGGCTTTTATTTTATCGTTTATTTTATTTGTCATGTCTAGGTTACTTTGATAATTTGAATTTTCTTTACCGATGACAAAAATAATTTTAGCGCATGATTTATTATTGATAATGGTTGTAGATTTATCTTTGGATAGGGCATCACGATGAAGGTCGATAATAAGTTTTAAGGTTGGCGTATTTTGAATCGTTTCAGTTATGAGATTTCTAGCTGCTTGATAACTTTTGTTGTAACTCATATTGTTTAGGTTCATATAGTCAACGAGGTTATCTTCCATAACGAGTGCTTTTACGCCGCTTTCAGCAAGTTTATCTTGTAAAATATAAGAGGCCATCATGACACCTGGTTTAATGTTGTAATTTTCTAAAGCTTCGCCTTGGTATTCTTCAGATTGATGAGAATTATAAATATAGACTGTTGGATCGGCTTTGAGATCATTTACTTCACTGAAATTAGGATTACTTACATAAGTCATTGCTTCTTCTTTTTGAGTAAATGGCAGACTTGTTTCTAGGATAGATAATGGTTTATTGATATTTAAAACTCTAGAAAACATCTGGGAAAATAAATTACTTGCTTTCTTTTCGTATAACAAATGATAATTAGAATCGGATATTAGGGCTTTAACAAAGTCCTCGTTACTTCTAACTAATTTAAAATTCATAATTATGTTATAAGATATTTGATATCCTATAAAAACTAAAAATAGATAAAATAATATACGATATTTAAATCTTCTTTTTTTCACTAACTTCATTTTTGCCATATAATCCCCCATTTCTATGGTTAATTATATGCCTTTTAATTCAAATAAAATGTAGAAAAAACTAGTCATTTTATGAAATGCATTCCTTTGGGTGGACATTTATAAAAAACTAGTTTTAATATTGAATTCGTAAAGTTGTTAGTTTAGAGAAAAATTTTTATCATTAATGAATGAGTAAAAAGATATTTTAGTTTTATTAAAAAGCATTAGAGTTTTCTCTAATGTTTTGGTTTATAAACTTTTTGATAAATTGTTTATTTCTTTTTCAGTAAGACCTGTTCCTTGGGCAATATCTTTAACACTTAGGCCTAAATTTAAAAATCTTTTTGCTGTTTCAATTAGGGCATTTTCTTTACCTTCTTTAAGGCCTTCTTTTTTACCTGCTTCTTTACCTATTTTATAACCTTCTTCATGTGAGTCTTCAAGGTTTATTTGATTCACATAATCCTGCATTTCTTTTTCATTGTAAAGACCTATTATTTCATCATCCCTACTTTTCTCTTCGATTGTTTCTTTTAACTTCATAAGATCTTCATCTCCTTTCGAAAGTTCTTCTAAAACTTTTTTATCATCGGTGTACATCATGACAATGGCTTTTTCAAATTTGTTTAACCTATTGTTATTATAATACTTATAGACTATTTTTACCATACTTATATGATGAATTATATAATTTTCATCCGCACAGGTTTTTCCGTCACGACTTCGCATCATATATTCTGAAGATAATTCATTATCAAAGTTTACAGAAGCATTGAAGTTAATTTGAATTAGTTTGTTATATTTACCATTTGTTTTTGAAGTTTCAATGGCTAATTTATGAGCATAGCCATTGTTTTTCTTTATTCTTCCTTTATCTGGAGTTTTATTCATTTCTAAATTAAATAAAGTTTTAAGAGAGGTTATTAATAAATCGGTGATCATTCCTTTTTCCTTAAAATTTGCTTTAGGAAGTTCAGTGTTTTTAAACACCATATTATTATATAATTCTTTTTTATTTAATTTAGTAATAAAGCTAATCATATATGATAAAAGATTTTTGTTTCTTTCATCTTGCCAAATAGATTTAAAGATTTTGTCAAAGGTTGCAGGAATTACTTTGTTTTGTTCAAGTAGTTTATATTTATGTGACATATTTTCACGTATAATCTAATTATGTGATTTTTTCACATATATTAGAAACTCCTTTCT
>ERZ1643249.3906-NODE-3906-length-12829-cov-14.427666_pt1 | contig 12829 bp, 12 predicted proteins | sample MGYA00579263_ERZ1643249 | MGnify/ENA primary metagenome ERZ1643249 (study PRJEB29033, sample SAMEA4952264) | chicken gut metagenome | biome: Broiler Chicken; feature: Gastrointestinal Tract; material: Caecum | place: Ireland | collected 2018 | study: Broiler...
AAAATAGCTAAACTCTTTGACGAAGAATTTTGGGGTACGCAATGACGAAGTCAGGCCGTTACATAAGAGCCGTAGAAAATCCCGGCTAAAAAGAATAATCCGGTCCAGGCATTATCCTGGAACATCACCTGTCCTGTTCCTTTACACAGGATTTTCCAAAAACCAAAAGAAAATACTCTTGGCAAAGTTGCTGCTTGTGTTTCCATAATTTTTGTTTTTCATTTTTATCTCCAGGCAAACTCTTCAGGTAAAGGTTTACCCTTGACTTGCATTCGTACAGTTGAACAAAATTGCCGGACAACTTTCTTCACCGGAGAGGTTTCTTTCCCCAACACTTTGAATATCAACCCACAGTCATTCGGCAGATGACTTATTCCGACTGCAATATCTTCCTGACGGTCGATATAAGCTTTTGTCTGCTCATAAATCCGGGAAGTTTCCTGAGGAGGAGTCAATACAACGACATTGGCAAAAACATCATAATCATGCATCGTTCCGATAGCCCGTACAGGATTCAGGAAAGGCTCGGCAACCAATTTCTCACGGAACAGAAGCGTACCGTCGGGTCGGTGGGCCCGTGTACAAACCGACAGCAAGTCGTATTCGAACAATTCCCCTTCTCCGTAATATTTCCTTCCTCCCATATAGATCTCCGAATAGAATAAAGTCGCAGTCGGATCGATTTCGATATCCGTATCAGTAATATAACGACTGTGACGGCAAGGGATAGTCGCTTCGGGCATATATTCAAGATAGGCATTCTCTTCCAATACAAAGCACTGTTTCAGTCCTGAAAAATTATATACCATCTCGGCAATTTTCGTTGCTGCACCGGTAGATATACAGGCATAAGCATCCTTACGGACGGTAAAACGGTTTTCATAGCGGTCCCCATCCACATTCGGCCCTCCTGACGACAGAATATAAACACAGGGCATTTCAGGCATCCCCTCGTCAAAGTACAATTCTTGCTGTACAATGAGCGGAGCCCGCCTGTCCCAATGCCGCATAATCGACTTCTTGTCTTTATCCAACTCGAATACCAGATCCAGCGAACCGAATTTTCCCGGTGCACCTAAACGCATCGCCTTCGTCGGTTCGAGATAAGGCTTCAATTCTCTACATGTCGTATAATCGTTCATACTTTCATCTCTTCAACCTCTTTTTCCGAAACACGGTCGAACAAGGCCATATCCCGGATCAGAGTAACCAACTCTTTAATACCTTCACCGGTCATACAATTGGTGAACACAAAAGGCTTTCCCGGACGCATCAATTCAGAATCACGGCGCATTACTTCCAGATCGGCATGTACATAAGGAGCCAGATCGGTTTTATTAATGACCAGTATATCCGAATAGGAAATTCCGGGACCGTCTTTACGCGGGATTTTATCACCGGCAGCCACATCGATCACATAAATAAAAAAGTCCACCAGCGCAGGACTGAAAGTCAAAGTCAGGTTATCTCCTCCCGATTCGATCAATACGACGTCGCTATCGGGAAATTTAGTTTCCATTTCCTCGACAGCGGCAATATTCATCGAAGGGTCTTCCCGTACGGCCGTATGGGGACAAGCACCGGTCTCGACACCGATAATCCGTTCTTCTGCCAGATAACCTTTCAACATTTTACGGACATGTTTGGCATCTTCGGTGGTCACGATATCGTTGGTAATAATCAAAACCTGTAAACCCAATTTCAAAAAATAAGGAGTAATGGCTTCGATCAAAGCTGTTTTCCCGGAACCAACCGGTCCGCCGACGCCAATTCTGCATGTATTGCTCATAATAATTTCAATTTTTTAGATTTTAATTCATAAACATCCTCATCTTCCCTTTTTCATGCAGCGAAGCGATGACGTCCATTTCGGGGGCAAAAGCCTGCATATCTTCAAAGTTCAGTTCACGCACGATTTTATAATTTTCTGCCGCCTCCGTACAAAGCCGGTAAAGGATAGCCTGGGTCTCATAGTGGGAAACTTTGACACACCGTAAAGCCGCATTGAGAATCATATTGATCGCTCCATACTCGATAGCCACGAACAGATCTTTCTCTGTAGAACCATTTTGCTGAAAATAAATCGCTTGTGCTACAGGATAGGTTCCCGGTGTTCGTTCTGCCCGAATATCTTCCAACCAACGGCTCATCCAGGGACTATCGGTAATCTGAGTACAAATTTCGGCCATTTTTTTCCCCATACGGATCAACATCAGCCGGGCTTCCGCATTCATTTTACAAAGGATGATTTGCCGGTCAGCCTCCAGAATCGTCTTATAGTTTCCGCCGGCAGCAGCCCGAAAAGCGATCAGGGCCGCTATAGCATCACTGTAAATGGTCTGACGGAGAGCCGTACGGGTATATTGTTCAAGCGTTTGAGCATCGTATACGATCCCTTCGAATGCAGCCGTTTCCAGCCCATTAGAAAAAGAAAACGTTCCCACCGGAAAAGCAGAATCCGAAAATTCAAGTAAACGCATCAATCGGGTAATCTCATCAATCATCATGTTATATTTTCAGGGTTAAGATTTCGGTAGTTTGTATAGTAATCATGAATGTACCTCCCCGTATTCATGCCGGTGGGAATGTTCGTGATCGTGTGTATGATCGTACCCGTGTACGGCATCGTGATGATGGGTGATCTCCTGCGAACTTCCTCCGAACAGTTGCCTGATTTCATGTGGTGCCAGAAAAGGGATCACTTCCAACCCGGTCTGAAATTCATAGGTAATATCTTCAAAATGATGGGTATCCATTACACTGGTCATCACCTTCTTGTCTACAGTCAAAGGGATATATAATTTTGTACCCTTCACGATAGCCGGCCAATGTTGGTTACCAACGGCATGCCCAAGTTCGACACAACGACGAATAATCTCTTCAGGTGTTTTCGCTGCAATCTTTTTCAATTCGACGACCAATACCGGTTTCAATGCGATACGTATCACGATGGCCACTTTCCGCTCCGGGTCATATTCGAGTATATCCCCATTTTCGATCTGACTGTGACGCTTCAAAGCGACGGCATATTCCTGTCCGTCCGAACCTTTAGCAATGAAGCGACTTTTCTGAGCCGTCCATTGATCCAGCTCCAGGTATTCGATTTTTGTGTTTTTCAATTTCTCCGCCCATTGCGGGTCAGTTGTCATATTTCCTATGACTTCAGAAAATATTTTCATAAAAAGAATTTTATAGAGGAAGTGCAATCGAAAGGTTACAAAGGCACTTCCTCATCGGTGAATAAATTGTTCGATAAACCTTCGGATCAACTAAACCAATAGAGTTGTGCCAAAGAGAACTTCTGTGCCGGTTTAACATAAGCCTGCCGGCCATCGATAAACACTTCAAAAGTCTCGGGATTGACATCGATCTTAGGCATATTTCCGTTGAGTACCATATGTGGTTTACCGATCTGACGGCAACCGTGTACCGGATAAACGATCCGTTGCAACCCGTATTTCTCTTTAATACCGGCATCATGAGAAGCCCGGGATACAAAAGAAATACAGCTCTTCGGCATAGCCGAACCGAAGCTGCCGTACATCGGCCGGTAGTATACAGGCTGTGGTGTCGGCAAAGAAGCATTCGGGTCACCCATATTCGCCCAGTTGATCATTCCCCCTTTGATGACTAATTTAGGTTTAGTACCGAAAAATGCCGGTTCCCACAATACGAGGTCGGCCATTTTGCCTTTCTCGACAGACCCTAACACTTCCGAGAAACCATAAGTCAAAGCCGGGTTAATCGTCAATTTTGCCAAATAGCGTAATACCCTGAAGTTATCGTTATCAGCAGAATCCTCTGCCAACTTTCCCCTCACCTGTTTCATATAACTTGCCATCTGGAAAGCACGTAAAAAGTTTTCACCTACACGTCCCATAGCCTGAGAATCGGAAGAAATCATCGAGATAACCCCCAGATCGTGCAGTATATTTTCAGCAGCCTGAGTTTCGGGACGTACCCGGCTTTCTGCAAAAGCAACGTCGGACGGAATTTTCGGATTCAGGTTGTGACATACCATAATCATATCGAACAACTCAGCCTGGGAATTGATACCGAACGGCAGCGTAGGATTGGTAGAAGACGGAAGTACATTTGCCAGAGAAGCCACCTTCAACAAGTCGGGAGCGTGTCCGCCACCGGCACCTTCAGTATGATAAGTATGAATCGTACGTCCATCGATAGCAGCGATCGTATCTTCCACATATCCGCCTTCGTTCAACGTATCGGTGTGAATAGCCACCTGAACGTCGAATTCATCCGCTACAGCCATCGTAGCCCGAATAGCAGCAGGAGTACTTCCCCAGTCTTCATGAATTTTAAAACCACAAGCACCGGCTAACATTTGTTCAACCAACGGACGACGAACAGAACAGTTACCTTTGCCCAGAAAACCGTAGTTTACAGGCAGGCCATCGATGGATTGTAACATCCGTTTCATATTCCAGGTACCGGAAGTAATAGTCGTACCGTTGGTACCGTCGGTCGGTCCGACACCACCACCGACAAGCGTAGTGACTCCATTACTCAGGCAATGGTAGGCTTGCTGCGGTGCGATCATGTGTACGTGACCGTCGATAGCTGCAGCTGTCAGAATCAGATGTTCTCCCGAAATGGCATCGGTAGCAGCTCCTGTTACCAATTCAGGGGTAACTCCCCGCATGATATTCGGATTGCCGGCTTTACCGATTCCGGCAATTTTACCGTCTTTTACTCCGACATCCGCTTTGATCACCCCCAATATCGGGTCGATAATCGTTACATTAGTAATGACTAAATCCAACGTACCCCCTTCTGAAGTCGTAGTATTCGCCAAACCCATACCATCCCGTAAGGTTTTACCACCTCCATAGACTACCTCATCGCCATATACACAAAGGTCTTTTGTAATTTCAACATACAGATCGGTATCTCCTAAACGGATTTTATCACCTACGGTAGGGCCGTAAAGGTCGTTATATTGTTGTCTTGATATTGTTGCCATAATTACTTTGTTTTTTGATTCTTTTTCTGGAGGTCAGCTTCTGCACTGGCTTCATCTATGATTTTAAAACCCAAATTTTTTGCATTCCCGATGGCCTGAATCCGTTTCGGATAATAAGTCGGAGCATCTTCATCTCCGGTAAATCCTTGTACCAACCCATTGAATCCCATAACATACTGTTTACCGGAATAAGCGACGACTTCAACCTCTTTTTCATCACCCGGTTCAAAACGTATAGCTGTTGTTGCCGGAATATTCAGGTGACAACCGAAAGCTTTTGCCCGGTCGAATTCGAGATACCGGTTCACTTCGAAGAAATGGAAATGCGAACCGACCTGAATCGGACGATCACCCGTATTGTGGACAACAATCTTTGCTGTATACCGACCTTCGTTGTATTCGATCGGCTCTGCACTCAAAATCTCCCCTCCGACTCCCACATGTTGTTTCGGAGTAAAACCCGGTACAATGGGTGCTTGTTTCGGAGTACCTGCCTTATTCATATCTGCCATAATCTTACTATTTAATCGGTTGATGAATACTTACCAGACGGCTACCATCGGTAAAAACCGCCTCTACCTGAATCAAAGAGATCATGTCGGCCACTCCCTCCATCACATCATTTTTGGTCAATACTTTTGTGGAATCGGTCATCACCTGTTCCAGGGTTTTTCCTTCGCGAGCTCCTTCCAAAGCTGCCGAACTGATGTAGGCTACAGCTTCCGGATAATTCAGCTTCAACCCTTTTTCCTTACGCCGTGCGGCAATTGCACCTAATGACAATAACATCAGCTTGTCAATTTCTTTCGGTGTTAAATGCATAGTTTTCCGTTTTTAAATGTTAAATAATATTTTTTAATACAGAAGGAGTATCTTTTTTCCTTCCGGCCTTAACACGAGAACTACGCTGGAATTTTAAAGTTGTTTCAAAAAGAGAAATGTTATTCCGGTATTTAGACTACCTTAACCTTAGAGAGCATATGTCGCAAATACATATAGCATTCATTTTCATGTATATACATTCACATCTATCCATTCATAATCCGATAAATATTAAATTACTTTAATTTCCGGGGGAATAAAACCAAACCTTTCCCGGGTGCGTATGAGTTTAAGTAATCTAAACAAAACACGATGAATTCAAAAAGATCAGGGGCTGTCCGGTTACCCCTAAAGGAACCCGTAATCCTAAAATCCGAACACGATCCTTTCCTGTATGGCAACATTGCCAAGAGAGACGTGATAGAAACTATCAGCAGGAAAGCCATATCGTCTCTCAGTAAAGAAATTTCAGAAAATTATAAACCAGGATCACTTCTGTCATTACCAGGTATCACTTTTAAGCTACAGGCCCTCAATCTGCCAGCGCCCTTATTCCCTGGAAGAAGTTATCATTACGGGGTTCCGAACGCAATCCCCCTCTCATACAAAACCCGGGAAGTATCAGCGTCATCTTCCCGCCAGTGACCGATTACAGAACCGACACTCGTTTTTATACTAAAACCGGTCGGTTATTCACTCACGTTTCAATTTTTCTGAAATTTCAATGTATTTTCTTATGACAACTCTAAAATTAATTATACTCTTATGCTGTAGCTCAACGGTAGCGATAAGTTATGGCCAGACTTCAAAAGTAGATACGACTTTACGCCTGGAAGAAGTCGTCGTTACGGGCTCGGGAACCGAACGTCCGATCAGTCAGAGCCCCGGCAGTATCCATGTCGTCACCCCTTTGCTCCTGCGTAACAGTCCGGCCCAAAGTGTCGACGACATTCTTTCGATGCTCTCAGGAGTGAACACAACACGTAGTGACGGGATCAGCAATATGCACACCAACGTCAGTATCCGGGGATTGGCCGGAGATGAACAAGGCCGCACGCTCGTCCTCTTCGACGGCATTCCCATCAATACTTCGGACGAAGGCTCGGTAAACTGGAATAGTATTCATATAGACAATGTGCAGCGTATCGAAGTATTCAAAGGTCCGGGATCTTCCTTATACGGCAATAGCGCTATGGGCGGAGTCATCAATATCATCAGCAAAAGACCGGTTTCGCCCTTCTCGCTCAACACCTCGGGTTCCTACGGGAGCCTGAATACCTGGAAAACCGATCTGGGCCTATCCAGCCGGATAAACGACAAGTTCGCCATTTTTTTATCCGGTTATTACAACAAAAGCGACGGCTTCAACAACATCCCGGATAGCCTCCGCACAGAACCCGACTATAGTGTCGCCCGCTTTATGAAAGAAGGGGGATTATATGCTAAGGTCCTCTACAATCCGACAGCCCTATTCAATGTCGATTTAGCCTATGACCTGTACAGAGACAAACGGGGCGAAGGAGAAAAAATCCAAGCTCCCGACGGCGAGTACCGCCATTTCAATCACAACCGGGTCCAAAGTCGTTTTTACGGGGAAAAAGGAAAATTTTCTTACCAGGCAGCACTTTATTTTCAACGCCAGGATTATTTCAAATTGGACGAACGGATAAAAGGCGGAGATTATCAGCGTTTCGATGTAAAATCTCACCGGGACGACTGGGGAGCGATCATGCACCTGCGACTCGAAGGACGTCACAATGCTTTTGCACTCGGCGGAGAATTTAAGAATGGAAGCATCGACGGAGGAGACCATTACGTCACTTCGACCGATGAAGTGCTCAACAAAGGCTCCATCCGTATCCTCTCTGTATTCGCCCAGGATGAACTCAGTCTTTTCAACAAAAAAATCTGGTTACAGGTTGCTTTACGTTACGACAATGCTTATTTTCATAAAGGATGGTTCGAGGCTAACGGAGAAAATGTCTCCGATTTCAACACTTACAACGGAAAGCTAAAAAATAACCGTTGGGAACATCTCTCCCCCCGGGTAGCTCTGCGCTATAACCCCACCCGAGCCATATCTGCCTATATTTCTTATTCTCAAGGTTTCCGGGCATCTATTCTGGACGACCTTTGCCGTTCAGGATGGATGTGGGTAGGACCTAAGATCGCCAATCCGGAATTGGGACCGGAACAGATCGATAATTATGAGATCGGCGGTACGTTCCGGCTCACCAAAAACTTGTCTTTCTCCCCTTCTCTCTACTATGCTAAAGGAAAAGACTTTCTGTATTATGTAACTACAGGAGAAAAAATGTGGGGAAAAAGAGATATATTCCAACGGCAGAATGTTTCTAAAGTCGATGTAAAAGGCATTGAAGCCGACCTGAATTATATCCCGTTCAATGGTTTGAAAATCAACCTCAACTATTCGTATAATAACCCGAAAGTCAAAGACTTTAAAGAAAAACCGGAACTGAATAATAAAATACTGACCTATGCTCCTAAAAACCAGATAAAGGGATATGTGCTGTGGACCGGCGGGATTACAGATGTCATGTTCCGGGGACGATATAAATCCAAACAATATACCACCGAAGATAATTCGGCAGCCATCGATGGCTTTACGATTTGGGATGCACAGGTATCCAAATGGTTTTTCGACCACCGGCTTTATGTCGGTGGGGAAATCATCAATATGTTCGACAACAGACACATGAACACCAAAGATTATATGTCCGCCGGTCGTTTAATGAATATCAAAGTGGCTGTTAACATCAACCGATAAAAATCACGATATATGAAATGGTTGCACTATTTATTTATTGTCAGTCTTCTCCTGTTTTCGTGTAAGGGGCAGAACGTTAAAAACAAGCGTCCTACCCGGCTTTTAACCGATGCATTACAAAGGGAAGTGGCGCTGCCCGATACGATCCGTCAACTGGTCTGTATCCGGTCTTCCGCGATCCGGTTGGTTACTTATGCGGGAGGAGCCCCGTTGATTTGCGGAGTGGAAGAACAGGAAACACGTCCCAATGAATTTACTCATATTTTCGCCCATCCCGATCTGGCCAGGCTACCGATCATCGGTCCGGGTATGGGGGGAGATCCAGAACTCATTATGGCAGCCGGACCGGATGTGATATTTATGACTTCGACCACTGCCGGAGAGGCGGATGCTCTGCAGAAACAGACGGGAATTCCCGTATTTACCATTGAATACGGTGATCTGGGTAGAAACCGTCCGACATTTTACAATTCACTTCAACTGATCGGCCAGGTCCTGCATACCGAAGACAAGGTCGATTCGCTGATCGGTTTTATCGATGAGCAGATTGCAGATCTTCAAGCCCGAACTGCCGGTACAGATAAATCTGCCAAAGTCTATGTCGGCGGCATTTCCTATAAAGGACAAAAGGGTATCACTTCTACAGATCCTTATTATGCTGCCCTGGATTATCTGGAAGCCGACAATGTGGCTTCTGAACTCGATTCGACCTACGTATCCCCGATAACAGGGACCTATATCGACTGGGAACAACTGATCGACTGGAATCCCGATGTGATCTTTATCGATGTCGGCGGTTGGCCATTGGTACAGGAAGATTTTAAAACCCGTCAGGGACTCAACCGCCTGCTTAAAGCCTATGAAAACAAACAAATTTATACCCTTTGGCCCTATAACAACCATCATTCCAATTTCGACGTCATGCTAGTCAATGCCTGGTATGCCGGTAAAGTACTTTTCCCGGAACACTTCGGGGAAATAACGATGCGCGGCAAAACCGACGAAATTATGACGATGTTCGTCGGAGCTCCGATTGCAGATTCTTTGATCCAACATTGGGGTCCCTACCAAAATATTTTCGACGGAAAAGAAAATCATGAGTAACGAAGTTTTAACACAATATAAAAGGTACCGGGCCAGAAACCGCCGCTTTATCTCTGCGATGGTTTTATTATTGGCCGTTACCGGTATCGTCTCCCTGATCATCGGTTCACACCGAATCGGTTGGCAGGAGCTATGGGCGATCGTACAAAACGAAGGCACGGAAATGAACCGGCAGATCTTGTTAAATATCCGGTTACCACGTATGCTGGCAGCCGTAATTACCGGGATTATCCTATCGCTATCAGGAGCGATCATGCAAATTTTGTTACGCAATCCCCTGGCCTCCCCCTATACGCTGGGGATATCCAATGCAGCAGCCTTCGGAGCCTCGTTCGGGATTGTATTTCTGGGAGCCGGAGCCGGCATTACCCGGTCTTCAGACCTCTTTATGATCACCAATCCATATGTCATTACCCTTTCAGCCTTCTTAGGCAGTCTGTTGGGATTGGCTATCATTCTGATCATCATCAGGGGCAAACAGGCCTCGGTCGAAACGATCATCCTTTCGGGAGTGATCATTAACTCCCTGTTCGGTGCCGGCATTGCGGTCATGCAATACGTAGCGAACAACGTACAGTTGGCTTCGATCGTTTTCTGGAACTTCGGCGATCTGGGACGTAGTGACTGGTCGAAATTACTCTTTTTAATCGTCGCACTGATTCCGGCCCTGATCTACTTCTATCTGAAACGCTGGGACTATAAGGTGCTTTGTTCAGGCGACGATTATGCACAGAGTATGGGTGTCTATCCGCAACATACCCGGATGACCGGGATGGTCGTCACCTCGCTGATCACTGCCGTAGCTGTGTCTTTTTTCGGAGTGATCGCCTTTGTCGGACTCGTCGTTCCCCACATCGTCAGGAAATGCATCGGAGATAACGAAGAATTTTTAATTCCCGGTTCTGCAATCTTCGGAGGAATGTTTCTGTTACTGTGTGACACGGTCGCCCGCACGATCCTCTCCCCGATCATTCTACCGGTCGGTATACTGACCTCATTTTTAGGGGTTCCTTTGTTTTTATTCCTCCTGACCCGGAAAAAAAGATAACTCAGTAAAATCTAAAGATATGATACAAATTAAAGTCTAAGACCTATCGTTCAGTTACAGTGGCTTCCGGGCATTACAGGATATCTCCTTCGAGGCAGGAGCAGGTGATATGCTGGCGATCATCGGACAAAACGGCTCGGGGAAAAGTACTCTCCTGAAATGTATCAGCCGGATATTGAAAATCAATACAGGCCATATCGAAATCGGGAATATTTCCCTCTCAGCCCTTTCTGCGTCGAAACTCTCCAGGATAGTCGCCTATATTCCCCAATCAACAGACTCGATCAGCGGGATCAATGTGTTCGATACGGTACTATTGGGACGTAAGCCGTATATTCACAGCAGACCGGCTCCGGAAGATATGGAATTGGTCAGCCGGCTACTCACCCGTCTCGAACTGGATGAAGTCGCTATGCGTAATCTGAACACCCTGAGTGGCGGACAACAACAAAGAGTATTCATTGCCAGAGCTTTAGCCCAACAGCCCTCCATCCTGCTATTGGACGAACCTATCGCCAACCTGGATATCAATCATCAGATGAAAGTGATGAAACTATTGCGGCAACTGACCCAAGAAGGTATCCTGGTTATTATTACCATCCACGATATCAATATGGCTGCCCGCTTTTGCAATAAGGCACTTATGCTGAAACAGGGCCGGATCTTCGCCTCCGGTATGCAATCCGTCTATACTCCGGAAAATATAGAAAACCTTTACGACATCCAGGTCGATATCCTCCGTCATAACGATTGTATCTGTATAATACCTCAATAAAATAAAAAATAATGAATTTTTTACATTTTACCACGAATCTTTTACCTATTGTGACTATGATTGTTCTAGAACCTATCGGTTTCGTACATAATACATGTACCACCAGCCAAGCACCTGAGTTTATAAAAAAAGAAATTTCAGAAATCGAGATTCTTCCCGAATATTCGGAAGGTTTACAGGATATAGAACAAGCTGAATACCTCGATCTTGTATTTTCTTTTCATCATGAAAAGCGTACCGAACTGGTCACCCGCATCCGTTCCGGTGAAATGAAAGGTGTATTTGCTTCCCGTTCCCCCAAACGCCCGAACCACCTGGGAATAACTACCGTAAAACTGATTCGGCGGGAAGGTGGCAAATTGTATGTCGAAGGAGCCGATGCTTTAGACGGTTCTCCGGTGATCGATATTAAATATTGCGATACCTCTGTCTTCGACCAAAAACATGTTCACCAAACCATTCAGGCAGATTCGCCCCGCATCGACATTGTCCGAAATATCATGCAGAATGAAACCGATGAGTTATTATTAAAAGCTGCACAATTCCATGGACATATCTGTCCCGGCTTAGCTTTAGGAGTTTTGGGGGCAACTCAGGTAATGCAACAATTATACAATCAGCAGGAAGATCCCCAAGCGTATACTTTAACGGCAGAAATGCAAAATTGTCCGATCGACGGAGCGATGTTTATCACCGGTTGCACACCGGGTACACACCGTTACCAGCAAGGCGATCCGGAAAACATGTGTTTTTACTTAAAAAATAAAGCCGGAAAAGGCTGGAAAGTCAGTTTCGATCCCAACAACCGGGAATATATGAACCGTCATCTCCCCGCCGACTTGTCAACTTCCGCGAAAGGTTTCGCCACCCTTAAACTCGATCCTCACCAACTGTTCACCATCGAAACACTATAGTTCACGGGGGAGGGAAGCGATTGATCGCTAAAGAGCCGCCCCTGGATGTCCGAAAAAAAAGCGAGTCACTTTCGTAACTCGCTTTCACAATTCGGCGCCAACCTACTCTCCCACCATAAGGCAGTACCATCGGCACTCAGGGGCTTAACTTCTCTGTTCGGAATGGAAAGAGGTGGATCCCCCCGGTTATAGACACCTTTTAATATTTTCAATTCTATGATTACGTACCATCGAACACTCTTGCTCTGTAATCTTTAGTTTGGTAGCGAGAGGCGGGCTTGAACCGCCGACCTCATGATTATGAATCATGCGCTCTAACCAGCTGAGCTACCTCGCCGTTTTGACATTTACACCGGAAAGATAAAGAAGAATATACTCCGCTTAAAGTAAACAT
>ERZ1643249.3907-NODE-3907-length-12828-cov-34.201519_pt1 | contig 12828 bp, 10 predicted proteins | sample MGYA00579263_ERZ1643249 | MGnify/ENA primary metagenome ERZ1643249 (study PRJEB29033, sample SAMEA4952264) | chicken gut metagenome | biome: Broiler Chicken; feature: Gastrointestinal Tract; material: Caecum | place: Ireland | collected 2018 | study: Broiler...
AAAGGCTTGCCGAGATCCATCTCCACGCCGTTGTATACGATCTTCGTAGTTCCCAGAACTTCCTGCGCCACGAAGCGGTACAGGTTCTCTGTAAGATCCATCATGCCGTTGTAATCCGTATACGCCTGATAAAGCTCCATCAGGGTAAATTCCGGATTGTGGCGGGTGTCAAGACCCTCGTTTCGGAACACACGGCCGATCTCATATACTCTCTCCAGACCGCCTACGATCAGTCTCTTAAGATAAAGCTCAAGAGAAATACGAAGTTTCAGATCCTCATTCAGCGCGTTAAAATGTGTCTCAAAAGGACGGGCTGCCGCTCCTCCCGCGTTGGATACCAGCATGGGAGTCTCCACTTCCATGAACCCCTGGCTGTCCAGGTAACGGCGCACGGCGCTGATGATCTTTGTACGCTTGATAAATGTATCTTTTACTTCCGGATTCATGATCAGATCCACATATCTCTGACGGTAACGGAGATCCGTGTTGGTCAGGCCGTGGAATTTCTCCGGAAGCACCTGAAGGCTTTTGGACAGAAGAGTGATCTCGGAAGCATGGATGGAGATCTCTCCTGTTTTCGTCCGGAATACCTGGCCCTTTACACCGATGATATCGCCCACGTCCAGTTTCTTGAAATCTTTATACGCTTCTTCACCCAGACTGTCTCTTGCCACATAGGACTGAATGGTTCCCTTCAGATCCTGCACATGACAGAAAGAAGCCTTTCCCATAACACGTTTGGACATCATTCGTCCCGCTACCGTAACGGTCTGGTTTTCCAGCTCCTCAAAATGATCTTTAATATCCTGGCTGTGATGTGAAACATCGTATTTTACGATTTGAAAGGGATCCTTCCCGTTTGCCTGAAGCTCGGCAAGCTTCTCCCGGCGTACCTTCAGGATCTGGTTCAGATCCTGTTCCTGCTTCTTCTGTTCTGCCACTTTTGCGCCTCCTTAATTTGTTCATCCTCATAATACAGCGCCGGAGCGCAGAAGGATTTCTTTCCGCGCAGCGACGCTGCAATTTCTTTTCTGTCTTTTTCCCTGTTTCAAAATAAAATCTTATTTATACTGCTTTGCCCGGCTGACGCGGATCCCGGATCAGACGTTTCTCTGAATCTCAAGCACTTTGTACTTCATGATGCCGGAGGGCATTTCCACTTCTACCACGTCTCCTGTGTGAGCGCCCATCAGAGCTTTTCCCACCGGAGATTCATTGGAAATCTTTCCTTCCAGACTGTTGGCTTCTGTAGATCCCACGATCTTCAGTTCCATATCTTCTTCAAACTCATAGTCGTGAACCTTCACTTTGCAGCCAACGCTGATCCGGTCCAGATCTACCTCGTCTTCCACTACGACTTCCGCGTTCTTCAGTATCTTCTCAATTTCCTCAATTCGTGCCTCGATATCTCTCTGCTCATCTTTCGCCGCATCGTACTCTGCGTTCTCGGACAGATCGCCCTGCTCTCTGGCTTCTTTGATCTTCTCCGCTACTTCTTTTCTTTTTACCACTTTTAAGTCATGCAGCTCTTCCTCTAATTTCTGAAGTCCTGCATAAGTCAGTAAGTTCTTCTTTTCTTCCATAATACCTTACTCCCTTTCAACATCCAGATGATACCCGTTCAGCATCGCCCTTCACATGTGTTCCCAGATACATCATACCACCGTGAGGGCAGTATTATTCTAGGATATTCACAATTTCTGTATTATACCCAAAAGCCTGTCTGTTGTCAAGCGCAAAACGCTGTATTTCCGCAGGTTTCAGGCAAAAATCACATTTTATTTTCCTGCTGGGAAAGACGGTCCAGAAGGGCCTTCAGCTCCTCGTAGCCGGAGATGAGATTTGACTCTCTTCTTATCCCCGCGCTGTGCCGCATCCCGGCCGTATACCAGGCCACATGCTTGCGCATTTCGCGGATTCCGGTATATTCGCCTTTCTTTTCTATCTGATGCCTGGCATGACGGAGGATCATTTCTTTCAGTTCCTCAACAGAAGGCCGGGGAAGCAGTTCACCCGTCTCAAAATAATAGTTCATTTCCCGGAAAATCCAAGGATTTCCCCTTACAGCCCTTCCGATCATCACTCCGTCGCAGCCAGTCTCTTTTAACATGGCTTCCGCCTTTTTTGGGGAATCCACATCGCCGTTTCCAATCACAGGGACAGAAACCGCCTCTTTGATCTTCCGGATCGTGTCCCAGTCTGCTTTTCCGGAATAATACTGCTGCCTGGTCCTTCCATGAACCGCGATTGCAGCCGCTCCGGCGTCCTCCATGATCTTTGCGATCTCCACCGGGTCTACGTCCGCCCCCTCAAATCCAATGCGCATCTTCACTGTTACAGGTTTCTTAACAGCCCGGGACACTGCCGAGACGATCTTCCTGATAAGCTCCGGATCCTTCAGAAGAGCCGAACCCTCTCCATTATTCACCACTTTCGGCACCGGGCAGCCCATATTGATATCCAGAATATCAAAGGGCTGATCCTCTATGCTCCTTGCCACCTCAGCCATCAGCTCCGGCTCGCTTCCAAAAATCTGAAGCGCTACCGGATGCTCCTTTGGGCTGATCTCCATAAGAGGGATCGTATTTCTGTTCCGGTAGGAAATCGCCTTTGCGCTTACCATCTCCGTGTACAAAAGCCCTGCCCCCTGTTCCTTGCAGAGCATACGGAAGGGCAGATCCGTAATTCCCGCCATAGGCGCCAGTACAAAGGGATTTTCTATATCCACCGGACCGATTTTCCACCGTCTCGTCATATTTCAGTCTCCATTATCCACATTTTTCCCCACTTCCTCGGGGATTTCTCCCAGGAAAAATACGCGGTAGTACATTTCCAGGGATTCCAGCAGTTCTCTCTTTTCCGTCTGAAGCTTCTTGATCCTCAGCACGCTGCCGATTTCGTCATACATGGCGTCCGCATCCAGCGCCTCTGTTTTGAACTGCAGATTTCCCTCTTCGTCGAACTCCAGGGTAAGTATCCCGCCGATCTCCTCGGTATAAAGCACGCACATGATCTGCAGCTCTTTTTTTACCGCTTCGGGCAGTGAATTAAAATCCTGGTTAAAATAATATTTCTGCTCATAGGCGCTGGCGCCGCAGAGCACGATCCTGTCCTGATACATGTTTTCCTCCCCTATCTTTTTCCGGCAGACAAAAACCGCCGTACTTTATTTCTGCCTACACATAACTGTACAGTCCTCTCACAGACACTTCTCCTGCCCGGACAGCGCATATTTTTTCCGCTCCGGTCCGCACCAGAAGCTCCCCTGCCTCATTGATTCCCAGGGCTGTGCCTTCAAAGGGCTGGTTTTTGTCAAGAATCCGTACCTGTTTCCCTTTGTTTGCCAGAAGCTTATTATAATCTTCCATCATAAGGCTGAGATCACAGGTACGGATGAACTTCTCGTAATTATTCTCGAATTTTTCCATCACAAGACCGATGAGCCTGTTCCTGTCAAATCTTTTCCCTGTTTCCAGAAACAAGGAGGTGGCTTTATCCTGAAGTTCCTCCGGAAAAATCTCCGTATTTACGTTGATCCCTGTGCCAATGACCACTTCCCGGATCCTGCCCTCTTCCAGCCCCATTTCTGTAAGTATCCCGCATATTTTTTTCCGGGAAACCACAACGTCGTTCGGCCATTTGATGGATGTCCGGATATCCAGGTCTTCTACAGCCTGCGCAACGCTTAATCCCATGACCAGAGTCAGCATGGAAGCGTACTGGGGAGCGAAGTCTGGCCGCAGAAGGAGAGACATCATTACAGAACTTCCCTCCGGCGCCTTCCATACGCGTCCCATTCTCCCTTTTCCCGCAGACTGAAATTCTGCCGCCGCAAGAGTTCCATGAGGAGCGCCCTGCCGCGACAGATTTTTTACCCAGTTATTTGTAGAGTCCGTTTCTTTTGCAAAATGGACGGTTTTGCCCGCCCATTTCGTATGTATTGCTTTTGAAATTGTATTCTGATCGTACATAATCTTCTCCGCCGGAAAATTCCGCATCATATCTCCCGCCGTCCGCCTTTCGGGGCGGATAGAGGAGGCGTCAGTTCTCAGGTTCTCCCAGAGTAGCCACCATTACTGCCTTAATCGTATGCATACGGTTTTCCGCTTCATCAAATACAAGAGACTGGGGAGATTCAAACACCTCGTCTGTAACCTCCATATCTGTAAGATGAAAACGCTCTCCCATTTCCTTTCCGATCTTTGTTTTCAGATCGTGGAAGGACGGCAGACAATGAAGGAAAATCGCTTTTTCTCCCGCGTTTTTCATTACGTCCATTGTCACCTTGTAAGGCGTCAGATCACGAATACGCTCTTCCCATACCTCATCCGGCTCTCCCATGGATACCCACACGTCCGTATAGATCACATCGGCGTTTTTTGTACCTTCCTCTACGTTTTCCGTAAGAGTGATAGTGCCTCCGGATTCCTTCGCCCATCCCTGGCAGAGGTTTACCAGTTCTTCATTGGGGAAGTACTTTTTCGTTGTGCACGCCACAAAATGCATACCCAGCTTGGAGCAGGCGATCATCAGAGAATTTCCCATATTGTAACGGGCGTCTCCCATATATACCAGACGGATTCCCCTGAGACTTCCGAAATGCTCCCGGATGGTCAGCATATCCGCCAGCATCTGAGTGGGATGGTATTCGTTGGTAAGACCGTTCCATACAGGTACTCCCGCATATTTCGCAAGCTCTTCCACGATCTCCTGGCCGAATCCTCTGTACTCGATTCCATCGTACATTCTGCCGAGAACTCTGGCTGTATCGGCAATGCTTTCTTTTTTTCCGATCTGAGAACCTGAAGGATCCAGATAAGTGCTTCCTATTCCAAGATCGTGAGCTGCCACCTCAAAAGCGCAGCGTGTTCTGGTACTTGTCTTTTCAAAGATCAGGGCGATATTTTTGCCCTTGTAATATTCATGAAGCTCTCCGTTTTTCTTTTTTGCTTTCAGTTCTGCGGAAAGATCAAGAAGATAATTGATCTCCTCCGGTGTAAAGTCCTTCAATGTCAGGAAATTCCGTCCTTTTAAGTTCATAATAATCTCTCCTCTTATTTTCTGCAAAAGCCGGGTTCAGCCCCGGCCTCCGCGTCTTGTCCTTCTCAGTGTTCTGTTCCGTCTTTCTCTTCTGTAACGATCTCCTTCAGTGATGAGGCAAGTCCTGCCAGCCCCTGGATCTCCGAAGGGATAATGATCTTCGTAGCTCTTCCGTCCGCGGCCTTCATAAATGCCTCAAGACTCTTTAATGTCAGCACCGCCTGGTCTGCCCCGGCTTCACGGATCATGCGGATTCCCTCCGCATTGGCATTCTGTACTTTCAGAACCGCCTCCGCCTGACCTTCCGCTTCTTTGATCATTCGCTCCTTCTGGGCCTCTGCCCGGAGGATCGCCGCCTGCTTCTCAGCCTCGGCGTCAAGAATAGCGGACTGTTTCTTTCCTTCCGCCACAAGAATGGTGGAACGCTTCTCACCTTCTGCGATGAGGATCGCTTCACGGCGCTCACGTTCCGCTTTCATCTGTTTTTCCATAGCGTCCTGGATAGCTGCCGGCGGAATGATGTTTTTCAGTTCCACACGGTTTACCTTAATGCCCCAGGGGTCTGTGGCAACATCCAGAGAGGCGCGCATCTTTGTATTGATGACTTCACGGGAAGTAAGGGTTTCATCCAGTTCCATGTCGCCGATGATGTTACGCAGTGTAGTTGCGGAAAGATTCTCAATAGCCATGATGGGATTTTCCACTCCGTAAGCAAAAAGCTTAGGATCTGTGATCTGGAAAAATACAACTGTGTCGATCTGCATCGTTACGTTATCTTTGGTGATCACCGGCTGCGGGGGGAAATCCACGACCTGTTCCTTTAAGTTCACCTTACGGGCAACGCGCTCAATAAACGGCACCTTAAAATGAATTCCTGTATTCCAGGTAGTCCGGTATGCTCCCAGCCTTTCCAGGACAATGGCATACGCCTGGGGCACGATTTTAATACAGGACGCCAGCACCCACAGCACCAGTATGCAGACAATGATCAAAAAAACAATTCCGATTCCCATGGTTTAATCCTCCTTTTCCTTTTCCACTATAAGCTTTACGCCTTTTACCTCCTTAATGACTACAACCGTTTTCTCGGGGATCGTGCATTCGTCATCTGCGGTGCGCGCCATCCATTCTACATCATTGATCTTTACCTGTCCTGTCTGGGCAAGATTATTGATCTCCTGGATAACGACCGCTTTTTTTCCGATCAGGCTGTTGACATTAGTCCGGGAAATATCCCGGTTCATATACCTCACGGCCAGAGGTCTTGTAAAGATCAGAAGCACAAGGGATACAGCCAGAAACAGGATCCACTGGACAGCCTGTCCCGCTCCCATCCAGGCGGCGATCGCCGCCACAAGCGCTCCTCCGGCAAACCATACAGTCGTCAGTCCCACAGTGACAGCCTCGATCACCAGAAGGACCGCTACAAGAGCCAGCCATACAAAAGGCCCCATTGCCAATTCCATAAGTCTGTATTCCTCCCTTCTGTTTCTTTAGATTCCTCTCTGCCGGGCAGCCTCATACATCAGGATTCCCGCCGCCATAGCCGCATTCAGAGATTCCACCTGACCGCACATGGGAATACGGATCAGGCTGTCGGCCTCCCCGGCGGCCCGGTCTGTCAGCCCTTTTCCTTCATTCCCGATCATAAAAGCAGTTCCTCCCTGATAGGATTCCTCATAATATGCCTTTTTACCCTGCAAATGAGCTGCAAAAAGACGAATTCCTCTTTTTGCCAGGATTTTTTTCAGAGACGGCACGTCCTCCACATACGCAAAAGGCATCCTGTAGACTGATCCCATTGTAGCACGTATCACCTTGGGATTTGTAATGTCCACACAGGTTCTTGTAAGAAAGACTCCGCTGACGCCGGCGCCTTCTCCTGTGCGGAGGATCGTTCCCACATTCCCGGGATCCTGAAGATCCTCCAGGATCATCAGCAGCGGATTCTCTTCCTTTAAAAGGTCCTCTTCCCGGTAAAACGGCGTATGAAGAACCGTCAGGATACCCTGAGGCGTCTGCGTGTCGCTCATCTGGCGGAAAACAGTGTCTGTCACCGCTTCCCATGGAAAAAGCCGCACTCTTTTCATCAGTTCTTCGTCTTTTTCCGCGGATTCCGATACATATACCTTGTGGATCCAGCCGGAGGGCGCTTCCAGGAACATCTTTCTTCCTTCTGCCGCAAACAGCTTCTGCTCTCTGCGCTCCTTTGCCTTCTGATTCAGTTTTATGATGTTTTTGACCTGAGCGTTCTGTAAACTGGTGATCATGCAGACTCCTTTATACATAATGGAGACCGCCTGACGGTGGTCTCCGGAAAATTCTGCGCAGCACGGCAGACGCCTCTGACAGCATCTGCCGGACAGCCTTTTATTTTTTATAGTTATGAGAAAGGGAATTGCATACCTCCCACATATACGGAGATACGTCTTTCTTCATAGCAAGAGCTTCGTTGATATCAAAATCCATAAACTCTCCGTGACGGTATCCTACTACACGGCATGATTTTCCCGCTACAAGAAGATCCACCGCAAGGGCTCCCATCATGGAAGCGTATACGCGGTCTTTACATGTGGGGCTTCCTCCCCGCTGCATGTGTCCCAGGATCGTTGCCCGTGTTTCAATACCGGTAGCCGCTTCGATCCGTTTCGCCATGGCTTCGGAATGGCCGATGCCTTCGGCGTTGACGATGATATGATGTTTCTTTCCCGCCTTACGGCTTTCGATAATATTATTGATCAGCTTCTGCTCGTCATAGTCATATTTCTCCGGAATCAGGATATCCTCGGCGCCGTTGGCGATGCCGCACCACATGGCAAGATATCCCGCGTTTCGTCCCATGACTTCGATGATACTGCATCTTTCATGAGAAGTAGATGTATCGCGGACTTTGTCAATGGCTTCCATAGCTGTATTTACCGCTGTGTCAAATCCAATGGTATATTCTGTACATGCAATGTCCAGGTCGATGGTTCCGGGAACACCTATGGTATTGATTCCAAGATTGGCCAGCTTCTGCGCTCCGGCAAAGGAACCGTCGCCTCCAATAACGACCAGGCCGTCAATGCCGTGTTTCCTGCAGACTTCCGCGCCTCTCTGCTGTCCTTCCGGAGTACGGAATTCCGCACAGCGGGCCGTATACAGGATCGTACCGCCTCTCTGGATCGTATCTGATACATCCTTGGCAGTCATATCTATGATCTCTTCATTTAACAGTCCGTTATATCCCTTATAAATACCCTTTACATTCAGTCCGCTGCTGAGGCCTCTTCTGACAACAGCACGGATCGCGGCATTCATTCCCGGCGCATCTCCGCCGCTGGTCAGCACGCCGATGGTTTTTATCTTCTTTTCTGCCATGATTCCATTCCTCCATATTCCGATTTTCCGCCTGGAGCGAAAAGTCAATACTTATCTGTTCTACACATATTCGGTTATAGTTTAAAGCATTTTCAGAAGTTTTTCAATACTCTTTGCACAACTTTAACATTGGATTCCCCATATTTTTTCCTGAGCTCCTCTGTGCAGGAATCGCTGATCTGTACGTGAAATCCCGCCGGAAGACGCTTCATAGCGTTTACATCTTTCAGATAGATCACTACGCTGTCCTGTCCATGATAGCCGCTTAAGAATTTCAGAAGTCCCTGCTCCTGGCTGCCGTAATCTTCTTTATCTCTGAACTGGATCCAAAGCTCTCTGGGTATGTCCTCAAAGGATCTGACTTTTTCCATGATCAGCTTACTGGCTTTGTCGTCCTCCGCGCTTACACGTCCCTGGACAAAAATCCTGGCCTCGTCTGTCAGAAGGACATTCCATTTTTCATAGTCTCTCGGAAAGACAACGATCTCCACTGTACCAACCAGATCCTCCAGCGTCAGAAAAGCCATTACCTTATTATTTTTTGTATATTTGACAGTTTTATCCGTGATCATACCGCCGACGATCACCTTCTGACCGTCCCGCACCTTTACTATTCCGGTATCTTCTTCCGGCTGGAAATCTGTAGTGCGGGCGGTAATGATTTTTTCCATTATTTCCCTGCACTGCTCCAGCGGATGTCCGCTCAGATAGATTCCAAGCACTTCTTTTTCAAAAGCCAGCAAAGTGTCCTTATCATACTCTTCCACATCCGGCATACGGATCTCAAAATCCTTTTTTACATCCTCTCCGGCCAGATCAAAAAGACTGATCTGCCCTGCAATGTCGTTTTTCTTTTCCTTGGCGATACTGTCCACAAGCTGCCCGTATATTGTCATCTTCTGGCGTCTGTTTCCCTCCAGGCAGTCCAGGGCTCCCGATTTGATAAAGTTCTCTATGGCTCTTTTGTTTACAACTCCTGAAAGACGCTCCACAAAGTCTTTCAGAGACAGAAATTCTCCCCTGTCTTCTCTCTCTTTTACAAGAGCCTCTATAACAGGCCTTCCTACGCTTTTGATCGCTGACAGACCGTAGCGGATAGCGCCGTTGTCTACAGAAAAGCCGTAGGTTCCCCTGTTTACGTCAGGAGGAAGGATCTTAATATTCATCTGGCGGCATACCAGAATATATTCCGCCACTTTGTTCGGCATTTCGATCACGGAAGTCATAAGCGCCGCCATAAATTCCACCGGATAATAGTATTTCAGGAAAGCGGTCTGATAAGAAACGACTGCATAGGCAGCGGCATGTGATTTATTAAAGGCATACTTGGCAAAGTCGATCATTTCATCATATATCTTATTTGCCGTTTTCTCCGGAATACCGTTGGCAATACAGCCGGGCACCCCCTCCGCTTCATTTCCGTAAACAAAATTCTGCCTCTCTTTTTCCATTACCGAAGCTTTCTTTTTGGACATGGCGCGGCGCACCAGATCGCTTCTTCCCAAAGTATATCCCGCAAGATTCCGGACGATCTGCATTACCTGCTCCTGGTACACGATACAGCCGTAGGTAGGCTTCAGGATCGGCTCCAGCTGGGGGCAGTCGTAGCGGATGGTATCCGGACGGTTTTTGCCCCGGATATACTGCGGAATAAAGTCCATCGGTCCCGGGCGGTACAGAGAAATGCCCGCGATCACATCCTCCAGGCTCTGAGGCTTCAGCTCCTTCATAAAGTTTTTCATTCCGGCGCTTTCCAACTGGAATACCCCGTCGGAACGGCCGGTTCCCAGAGATGCAAGAACCTTCTTGTCATTATAGTCGATCTTCTGCAGATCCAGACGGATTCCGGTGTTCTTTTCCACCTGATGAACGGCGTTCTGGATCACTGTCAGGGTGCGCAGCCCAAGGAAATCCATTTTCAGAAGCCCCAGTTCTTCCAGAGTAGTCATGGTAAACTGTGTGGTAATGGAACCGTCCTGGGCTCTGGAAAGAGGAACGTATTCGTCTACGCTCTTCTGGCTGATCACCACGCCCGCCGCATGCATGGATGTATGGCGGGGCAGTCCTTCCAGTCTCTTCGCTGTGTCGATCAGTCTGTGGATATCCTCCTGTTCCTCATAGGCTTTCTTAAGCTCCGGATTCATTTCCAGAGCCTTGTCGATAGTCATGTTCAGCTCCTGGGGGATCATCTTGGCAATGGCATCCACCTGGGCGTACGGCATATCCAGTACTCTTCCAACATCACGGATCACACCACGGGCAGCCAGGGTACCGAAGGTGACGATCTGCACCACTCTGTCCTTGCCGTATTTACGCACTACATAGTCGATGACCTCCTGTCTTCTTTCAAAGCAGAAGTCTACGTCAATATCCGGCATGGACACACGCTCCGGATTGAGGAAACGCTCAAACAGAAGATCGTATTTTATCGGGTCAAGCTGGGTAATGCCAAGGGTGTAGGCCACCAGGCTTCCCGCCGCCGATCCCCGGCCCGGTCCCACCATAATATCGTTGTCTCTTGCGTATTTGATAAAATCCCAGACGATCAGGAAATAATCCACATACCCCATGTTCTTGATCGTAGAAAGCTCATACTCCAGCCGTTCTTTCAGTTTATCCGTAACAGGCTGATATCTTTCCTCAAGTCCCTCATGGCAGAGTTTGTTCAGATATTCCCAGGAAGTATAACCCTCCGGCACATCATATTTAGGCAGCTTTGTCACGCCGAATTCAATTTCCACATGACATCTTTCCGCAATTTTATGGGTATTTTCCAAAGCTTCCAGCGCATAGGGAAAAAGACGCGCCATCTCTTCCGGCGACTTTACATAATACTGTCCTCCCTCATAGCGCATACGGTCCTCGTCCGTCAGCTTTTTCCCTGTCTGCAGACAGAGGAGCACATCATGAGGCTCCGCGTCCTGGGCAAAAGTATAATGCACGTCGTTGGTAGCCACCAGATCGATCCCTGTTTCTCTGTGCATCTTCAAAAGCTGCTGGTTCACCGTCTGCTGCGCAGGGATCCCATGATCCTGCATTTCCAGGAAGAAATTTCCCTCTCCGAAAATATCCCGGTAGCGGAGAGCTGCGGCCTTTGCCTCCTCATACATCCCCCGGGTAAGGAATCTGGCCACCTCTCCCGCCAGACAGGCGCTGAGAGCAATGATCCCCTCGTGATATTCTTTCAGGAGCTCCAGGTCCACTCTCGGCTTATAATAAAAGCCCTCTACAAAGCCTTTGGAGACAATTTTCATCAGATTGCTGTAGCCCTGATTATTTTCCGCCAGAAGCACAAGATGATAATATCTGTCCTCGCCGCTTCCCGCCTCTCTGTCGAACCTGGAGCCCGGAGCCACATAGACCTCGCAGCCCAGAATGGGATTGATGCCGGCAGCCTTTGCCGCCCGGTAAAAATCGATCACGCCGTACATCACGCCGTGGTCCGTAATGGCCGCGCTGTCCATTCCCAGTTCCTTTACTCTGGATACGTACTCCTGGATCTTGTTGGAGCCGTCCAGAAGACTGTACTCTGTATGAACATGAAGGTGTGTAAAATTCATAATAACATCCTTTTCTATATGGTTGGTTCAAAGTATCTTCTGTTCTGCACGCTTTCTTCAGCATCCATACACGGAAACATTATTCCTCCTTCAGGTAGATCCTGCGTTCACGGATCTCGATCTTTCCTTCCTTCAGCAGATGTCCCACAGCGCGCTTAAAGGCGTTTTTGCTCAGTCCGAATTCTCTCCGGATCACCTCCGGAGCCGCTTTGTCGTCAAAAGGAAGAACTCCTGCGAACTCTTCGATCACCTGAAGAACATTCTTCGCGTCCTCGTCGATCTGAAGATATGCCTTCTGACGGTCTGAAACGTTCAGTTTTCCATCCTCTTTTACCTCTGTGACCCGAAGATCGAGAACTGTTCCCGGACGGTATTTTCCTGTGGCTTCCCTGGCCGGGATCAGCGCCGAATATCTGTCGTCCACTGCTACAAAAATCCCGAAATTATCGCTGGTCTGATATACTCTTCCTTTTACCTGATCTCCTTTCTGATAAGGCGATTTCTTTTCAAGGTAAGGATATACTTTCATCGTAGCGCAGAGACGGCTGCTCTTGTCTACGTAAAGAGCCACAAGACATTCCTGGCCCTCATGCACACGGACTGTCTGTTCATGATAGGGCAGAAGCAGGTCTTTTTCCAGCCCCCAGTCAAGAAATGCGCCGATCTTTGTTACCTGGCGCACCTTTAAGACAGCGGTCTTTCCTACTGTAAGGACCGGTTCCCTTGTAGTCGCAATAAGGCGATCCTTTGAATCTTTATAAATAAACACTTCCATCCGGCTGCCTTCGGCCGTATTTTCCGGTACTTGTTTTGCAGGAAGCAGAACCCGGTCTTTTGCGTCCGCATCCATATTTTCCGCCAGATATAC
>ERZ1643249.3908-NODE-3908-length-12824-cov-5.000861_pt1 | contig 12824 bp, 10 predicted proteins | sample MGYA00579263_ERZ1643249 | MGnify/ENA primary metagenome ERZ1643249 (study PRJEB29033, sample SAMEA4952264) | chicken gut metagenome | biome: Broiler Chicken; feature: Gastrointestinal Tract; material: Caecum | place: Ireland | collected 2018 | study: Broiler...
CATTAATGCTGTAAATATTTACTTTAGATACACGGCGGTATTCAAACAGCCGCTCCTTATCATACATTCCGTGTTTATGAAACAGCGCCACCGCGCTGTCCGTATGGATGTTGCGCTTATCAATGGGGATATTTTCCTCCGAAAGCTCTCTCATACGGGCTTCCACTTTCTTAAGGAAGTCTTCCGTCAGCTCCACATCGCCCTCCACGGTACAGTAATATCCCTTGTCCACAGAGAAATGCAGCCGCACACGCTCGATCTTGTCATGCCCTGCCACATCATGGACCGCCTTTACAAGGAGAAAGCACATACTTCTCTTATACGTGGCATGCCCAATAGGATCTGCAGTGGTGACAAAACGCAGTTCACAGTCATCCTTTACAGTTTTTCTCAGCTCTCTGAGGCGGTATTTCCCTACAAATACAAGCACGATCTGGTGCTCATACCGGGGCTGGTACTCCTCCGCAATCTGCTGATATGTCGTACCTTCCGCATATTGCCTTGTCTCTCCGTCTATGGTAACCCTGCACATACGCTCAGCCAAATCAATCCCTCCTTATATCACCTGAAACGGGTGGATAACCGGAGTTGCCATCACTTGGAGCACCGGAAGTTTATCCTCAAGAAACCGCTTCATATCATCAATAAAAATATATTCTGTCCCATAGTGTCCCGCATCAATGACCGCAAGTCCCTGCTCTACCGCGTCCAGTCCTTCATGATGCCCGATATCCCCTGTCACAAGGACGTCCGCGCCCTTCGCGATCGCCGCCCCAATCACAGACTTGCCTGATCCCGGCGATATGGCGAGCCTCGACACTTTTACGTCCATATCTCCAAACACTTTCAGACTTCCCAGATTCAGTTTATGCTTGATATATATACAGCATTCCTCCAGTGTCATAGGATGTTCAAGACTTCCGATTCTTCCGATACCCTCCGGTATCCCCTCTTTCTCCATAGTAATATCCAGCACTTCTGTATCACGGATGCCCAATATCTGTTCTGAAAGTTCTGCCATACCCAACACGTCATAATTTGTATGCATCGCATAATATGAAATATCATTTTGGATTAATTTTACAATACGTCTGCTGATAAAATTTTCGTCCGTCACTTTTTTAAGCGGCGAAAAGATCAGCGGATGATGTGTGATCAGCATGTCCGCCCCTTCCTTGATCGCACGGTCAATGACCGCGTCCGTGGCATCAAGAGCAATATACACCCTGTTCACTTCTTTCTCTAATCTTCCGGCGAGAAGACCTACATTGTCAAAATCAAGCGCTGCCTCTCTCGGATAAGTTGCCTCAATAACCTGAGTGATTTCTTTACACAGCATAACTCATCAGCCCTTTCTCTATGTATTCCAGTTCTTTTTCCAGTTCCCTGCGCCTCATAAGGATTCTCCGGGAATCCTGTCCCTCAAGGCTCTTTAATATATCTTTTTTTATCCGCTGTTCCCTCTCCAGATACCGCCGGAGCACAGGATGTCTGTTTTGAAGGAGATATTTCCCGTAGCGCAGTTCCATCTCATCCCAGACAGCCTCACCGCAGACAATATCTCTGCTGTCCGGTCCGGCCCCTGTCCGGTCTGCCTTTCTCTGCGGCGGCGCCACCTTCATCATCGGATAATATTTCCCGTCTTCCTCCACCATATCCTCTGCAATAAACAAAAAACCTTCCTCTAAAAGAAAGGCTCTCACTTTTTCAATTTCAGACTGGGGTTGCAGGATACACTCCTTCAGCGCGCCCACCACACGCTCCCCTTCTTTCAGGATACGGATGGTCAGACCACCGCCCATCCCGGCAATGACCACACTCTGCGCTTCTCCCTCCCCCAGGGCGGCAAAACCGTCAGACAGCCGTGTACGGATCTGAGCCGAGAGTCCGTGTTCACGGATATTCTCTTCCGCGCGCTCCAGCGGCCCGCGGTTCACATCCATAGCTATCGCCTGAGGAATGTGTCCTGTGCGAACAAGTTCGATCGGGATATAAGCATGGTCAGTCCCAATATCCGCCAACCTGTACCCAGCGGTCACATAAAATGCGACCGCCTGAAGTCTCTTCGATAATTCCATAGTTTCCTCGCTTCTTTATAAAAGTTCAGCCGCGCCATTCGCAAAGCCGCACTTTCATGGCCGGACTTTTAGTCCAAGTAGTCCCTTAGTTTTCTGCTGCGGCTTGGATGGCGGAGTTTTCTGAGTGCTTTCGCCTCAATCTGACGGATACGTTCTCTTGTAACATCGAATTCTTTTCCCACTTCCTCAAGTGTGCGCGCCCGCCCGTCATTCATGCCGAAGCGCAGACGGAGCACTTTCTGTTCTCTCTCTGTCAGCGTATCCAATACCTCGTCGAGCTGTTCTTTCAAAAGGGTCTGTGCTGCTGCCTCCGCAGGAACAGGCACGTTGTCATCCTGGATGAAATCTCCCAGATGGCTGTCTTCCTCCTCACCGATAGGTGTCTCAAGGGATACCGGCTCCTGAGAAATCTTAAGGATCTCACGCACGCGCTCTACCGGCATGTCCAATTCCTTCGCGATCTCCTCCGGAAGCGGTTCTCTTCCCAATTCCTGAAGAAGCTGTCTCGACACGCGGATCAATTTGTTGATGGTTTCCACCATATGCACCGGGATACGGATTGTTCTGGCCTGGTCCGCAATTGCTCTTGTGATTGCCTGACGGATCCACCATGTCGCGTAGGTACTGAATTTATAACCTTTATGATAATCGAATTTTTCAACGGCCTTGATAAGACCCAGGTTTCCTTCCTGGATCAGATCGAGGAACAGCATTCCCCTTCCCACATAGCGCTTGGCAATGCTGACGACAAGACGCAGGTTTGCCTCGGCAAGCTCCTTCTTCGCCTCCTCGTCGCCCTCTTCCATTCTCTTCGCAAGCTCGATCTCGCGCTCAGCGCTCAGAAGGGGGACTTTACCAATCTCCTTGAGATACATACGCACCGGGTCTTCGATGCTCACACCTTCCGGAACAGACAGGTCGATATTCTCCATATCGACTTCTTCCTCATCGGAAATAATGTCGTCGATATCCACATCCGCATCGTCCACATCCGCACTGATACGCAGGACGTCGATATTATTCGCCTCCAGATAGTCGAACACCTTTTCCATCTGTTCGGGGTTCAGTTCCATATCTGCAAAGAAATCATTGATCTCCTGAACATCGAGTATGCTTTTTTTCTTCTTTCCCAAAGCCACCAGTTCATTCATTCTTTCCAGAAATTTCTGTGTGTTTTCTTCCATGTGTCCATCCTTCCTACGCCGACGCGAAAGCGCGGGCTATCTTGTTTTATTTTATCCATGATCAATAGAAATATGCAGTGTCTTTAGGTTCTCCAGCTTGCGTTTTTCCTCCATAAGCCGCTGTAATCCTGCTATATCTGCCGGATCCAGCTCCATGGTGCGCACATCAATGCTGTGAGCCTTTACTCTGAGTATAATATCCCTGAGAGCCTGTTCCTCTTCTTCTTTTGTCCTGAGCTGCCGTATCTTTGTGTGAAACAGGGCTGCCGCTTCCCTGTGTTCCTCCTCATTTGTGAAATGATTGAGTATCTTCGCAGGATTCAGCTCCCCCTTCTCATGCTGCTCATACAGAAGCTCTGCTACTGTCTGGTATATCCCGCCGGTAAAATCTTCGGGGCTTATGTACCGGCTGATCTTTCCGTACAGCCTCTCATCCTCGATCATCCACGTAAGGAGCGCCTTCTGAGAGGTGAGGATGCCGTCCTCTTTCGGTTTACCCGGACCATCCGCCCGTTTCGGACGCGCGACCGGCTTCGCCATTCCGGCGCTCACAGCCGTCTTCGTGACCAGCTTCTCCAGACTTTCCCTGCTTACCTTGTAGGCGGCGGATACAGCCTCTATATAATTGTTCCTCTCAAGCTCGTCCTCAAATCCGAGCAGCCGCCTTGCCGCTTCTTTGAAAAACTCTGTTTTCCCTTCCGGAGAAGCCATGTCATAATCCCGCTCCAGCATCTCCAGTCCGAACATAAAACCATTCCTTGCATTTTGAATCCGTTTCTCATATTCTTCGGCTCCCAGATTTTTAATGAATTCATCCGGGTCTTTGTAAGGATCCATGCGGATCACCTTTGCGGAGATCCCTGCTTCTTTTAAGATCGGTACGGCGCGCAGCGCCGCCCTCGTCCCGGCATCATCACTGTCATACGTCAGATAAACCTCCTGCACATACCGTTTGATAAGCGAGGCATGTCCTGGTGTAAGCGCGGTTCCAAGAGACGCTACCGCGTTGGTAAATCCCGCCTGATGGAGCGAGATCACATCCATATACCCTTCACATAAAAGAAAATACGGCTTCCGCGACGTTCTCGCACGATTCAGCCCATACAGATTACGGCTCTTGTCAAATACGACCGTCTCCGGAGAGTTCAGATATTTTGGTTTCGCATCTCCCATGACGCGTCCGCCGAAGCCGATAACTCTGCTGTTCACATCCATGATCGGAAAAATAACTCTGTTCCAGAACTTATCATACACTCCTTGTTTTTCATCCGTGTTGATAAGCCCTGCCTGCCGTATCAGCTCTTCGCTGTATCCCTGCGAACGAAGATACCTGTATAGATCGTCACTGTACTTGTTCGAGTATCCCAGACCGAACGCGGTGATCGTCGCCTCTGACAGACCTCTGTCTTTTAAATATGTATATGCCTGTGTCCCATACTCAGATTTCAACTGTATATAAAAATACTTTGCCGCAGTTTTATTGATCTCAAGAATCGATGTCTTTAAATCTGCTTTTTCCCTTGCCTCTTTTGAGTATTCCACCTCAGGGAGCTGTATTCCCGCCCTGTCTGCGAGAAATTTCACGGCTTCAACAAAAGAAAAGTTCTCATATTCCATAAGGAATGTGAATACATTGCCTCCTGCTCCACATCCGAAGCAATAGTACATCTGCTTTTGTCTGCTCACGGAAAATGACGGAGACTTTTCATTATGAAAAGGGCAGAGCCCAAAATAGGAGCTGCCCTTTTTCTGCAGCCGGACATATCCTGATATTATATCTACAATATCATTTCTTGTTCTTATCTCTTCGATCAGTTCATCTGGATAATACATGCCAGCCCTCCATAAAAGAATACCCTATATTATATATTCGACAAAAGTTTTTGCTTTCCTTTATTTTTTTGAAATTTAAGAGTTCATCCGCGGATATAACGTGGAGGAAAACATGCTTGCTTCTTCAGATTTTCCATGCGCCCGGCACAAAATATTCATGGAACTTTTTCACGGCATAGGGATCTGTCATCCCGGCGATATAATCGCATACGATCTGTTCCTTCGTATTGTCTGTCTCTGCCAGGGCATCCTTAAACTGCTTCGGGAGCGCCCCCGGATGCCGGACATAATATTCAAAGAGCTGCTCGATCATATGTACTGCTTTATCCTCTTCCCCTTTTGCTTTGGGGTTCAGATAAACATTCTCAAACATGAATTTTCGTAAATCTTTCATTGCCCTGTCAACACCTGGAGACATATGGACTTCGGGACTGCCCATGCTGTTCGTAATCACATCATGGATCATGGTATTAAGCCTTGCCTTACAAGAATTTCCAAGGATATCCCTGATATCTGCCGGGATATCCTCCTCTGTCAGTATCCCGCCCCGGATCGCATCGTCCATGTCGTGATAGATATAAGCAAGCTTATCGGACAGGCGCACAACCGCTCCCTCCAAAGTGCCTGGCATACCCGCGGTCTGATGATTTAAGATGCCGTCTCTGACCTCCCATGTCAGATTCAGCCCTCTTCCCTCTTTCTCAATATAGTCCACCACGCGAAGGCTCTGCTCACTGTGCGAGAAATGATACACGTTGTTGAGGGCCCGTTCCCCTGCATGTCCAAAAGGTGTGTGTCCCAGATCATGTCCCAGCGCGACCGCCTCCACCAGATCCTCGTTCAGCCGCAGAGCCTTAGCGATGGTGCGGGCATTCTGGGATACTTCCAGTGTGTGCGTCAGACGTGTTCGGTAATGGTCCCCTTCCGGAAGTAGAAACACCTGCGTCTTTTGTTTTAAACGGCGGAAGGCCTTGCAGTGCAGGATGCGGTCGCGGTCTCTTTGAAATACCGGACGCAAATCGCACTGCGGCTCTTCACGCTTTCTTCCTTTTGAATCTCTGCTTCTTGCAGCATAAGGACTTAAATATTCCATCTCCCGTTCTTCAAGCTGATCCCTTATTGTCATTATCATCTCCCCTTTTTATGTTGCGTATCCTCTCGAACCTTTACTCTGTACTTTATCTCAGATTTCATTAATCTTCTTCCAGACGCTTTTCGATGGCGTCAACCACTGTTTTTAACACTTTAACCCTTGCATAATATTTGTTATTGCCTTCCACAACAACCCACGGCGCATAATCCGTGGAAGTACGCATCAGCATCTCGTTCACCGCATCTTCATACAGTTCCCATTTCTCCCTGTTCCTCCAGTCCTCCTCCGTGATCTTCCACTGCTTCTCCGGATTCTGCTGACGCTCGGTAAAACGTCTCTCCTGCTCATCTTTGTCAATGTGCATCCAGAATTTAATCACGATCGCGCCCGCGTCATAAAGATCCTTCTCCATATCATTAATTTCTTTATAAGCGCGCTTCCACTCCTCTGTTGCACAGAAACCCTCAATCCGCTCTACCATGACGCGCCCATACCATGTACGGTCAAAGATTGCCACATGTCCGTCTTTTGGCATCGCTCTCCAGAATCTCCACAGATAATGGTGTGCTTTCTCAATATCATTTGGTGACGCAGTAGGATTCACCACGTATCCACGAGGATCCATCCTCTCCGTCAGCCGTTTGATGGCGCCGCCTTTTCCTCCTGCGTCCCATCCCTCGAAACCAAGCACCACAGGGATTCTTCTGCGGTACAGTTCGCCGTGGAGTTTCTCCATTTTCTTCTGGAGCTTATCTAACTTCTCTTTATATTCTTCTCTTGTGTAGCTTAACGACAGATCCGCTTTTGAGAGAATAGACACCTGAAGCTCCCTCATATCCTCGTCCATCTGCGGAGCGCCTTTCTGCTTCTTTTCTTCTGTTTCCTGCTTCACCTTCTCTATCTGTTCTTCCATCGCTTTGATGACTGATGTGTAAATCTTCAATGTCGCAAAACGTTTATCCATTGATTCGATGATCGTCCACGGAGCATAATCTGTATCTGTCTTGAAGAGCATGTCCTCCATCATCGCGGCATACTCGTTATAGCGCGCATTACGCTCCTTGTCGCCCTGAGTCACCCTCCATGCAGTCTCTTTGTTCTTCTCCAGCTTTTCAAAACGTTTCTTCTGTTCTTTTTTGTCAATATCAAGAAAGAGTTTGATAATCAGATTTCCATCGTCTGCAAGCTGCTCCTCAAACGAGTTGATCGAGTGGAACACATCTGGAAGGTCTTTGTTCTTCGTTCTTTTTTCAAAACGATCGATGAGCACCTTCCTGTACCAGCTTCCGTCAAATATAACGATCCTGCCTTTTGCAGGAGTTTTTGTCCAGAATCTCCACATAAAGGGATGCATCTGTTCCTCTTCTGTTTCATTTTTGATCGGATAAACCTCAAAGCCTCTCGGATCCATACTCTGAATAAGACGCCCAATCTGAAGACCTTTCCCTGCTGCGCCGAATCCTTCGAAGACGATCATAATCGGAATCCCGAGCGCCTTGCATTCCCTCTGCAGGCTTCCTAATTTTGCTTCCAGCCGGGGCATCTTCTCCTTATATTCTTCCTTGGATATTTTTTTTGTCAGATCAACTTTTTCTAACATAACTCTTCCTCCATCTTTCTTATTCTGATATTATTAACTGGTTTTTCCGAATTATTGTAATTATAGCATATAATAAGCAAAAAAAGAAAAAATCCTCGGAAGATTCTTTCTTTTTGTCTTATTTTTCATTATTTACTTTGTTGTTCTTCTAATTGCCTCATCAGACATTTTACAAGCTCCTGGTTTGTCTGGCTCAGCCTCTCAAACGAATGAAAGAAATCGCGCCCTCGCTCAAGCTTTCTCTCCACCTCAATCCGGTACTCTTCTGTTACTCTTGTATCGGATAATTTTAATATGTAGTCTGCTGACACATGAAAAACTTTAGACAGATGGATCAGGATATCCGCCGGAAAGGAATTGATTCCGTTTTCTATTCGGCTGATCGTCTGTTGGGAAACATTGATCTTTCCGGCAAGATCTGTTTGTCTGAGCCCTTTTTCATTACGCAATTCTCTGACCCGGTTATCCAATCTGTTTCACACCCTTTAGTATTTTACATTTTCTTACATTTATTTTATCTTATCTATCCGGGCATGATATCCAAATGCAATGTATCGTTGCACTCATATTCTGGATATAAGCTCTTTTTCTTTAAAATTGGTGCTAGAATCAAGGAAACAGCTTTCACATACAAAAGATACTATGGAAAATGTACTATGAAAAGTATACTAGGGGAAAACATCAAAAGGCTGCGAAAACAGCGCGGTATCAATCAGGCCGTGCTTGCTTCCGTGCTAAATATCGGACGGCAGACGATCTCTGCTTACGAATGTGGGATCACTCTGCCCGATATTTTTGTGCTTATTCAGATTGCGGATTATTTTGAGGTGACATTGGACGAGCTGGCAGGAAGGGAGGCGCTGGTGATAGAAGGAGAGGAAGAATAATATACTTGCCCGGCAATACCTGCGAAGTAATAATCAGGCGAAAACAGCGGAGAGACATTTCCGCTGAATGAGCTTTGGATAATGTCTCTCCGCTGTGTCCGCACGCCGTCCGGCCGGATGAGCCGTTCCGTCTTATTCCTCAAAGGCTTCTTTTACTTTATCCATAAAGCCTTTCTTTTTCTTCTTTTCCGTCTTTTCCCCGCCGGTGCTCTGCCGGAGGGTGTTGCCTGTCAGCTCGTCGAACTTTCTAAGCGCTTCTTTTGCCTCTGCACTTAAGCGATCGGGTGTCTGGATAACAAGGGTGACATAATGGTCTCCTCTCACCTGTGAATTGCGGAGGGAGGGGACGCCCTTTCCTTTCAGGCGCACCTTTGTATCTGTCTTAGTCCCTGGTTTCACGGTGTAAATCACGTCGCCGTCCACTGTCGGGATACGCACGTCGCCGCCAAGAGCCGCCACTGCGAATGAAATCGGGACTGTGGAGAAGATGTGCACATCCTGTCTCTGGAAAACAGGGTGTCTGGAAACATTTACTTCCACCAGAAGGTCTCCCCTTGGTCCACCGTTCACACCCGGTTCGCCTTTGTCCCGGATACGCACGCTCTGGCCGTTATCAATTCCCGCAGGGATGGATACCTTGATCTTCTTCCTGCTCGCCGTATATCCTGTCCCGGAACATTTCGTGCATTTTTCCTTAATGACTTTTCCTGAGCCGCCGCAGTTCGGACAAGTCTGCACGTTCTGGACTGTGCCGAAGAAAGACTGGGATGTGTAGACGACCCGCCCTCTTCCGCCACATTTTGAACAGGTCTCCGGGGATGTTCCCGGTTTTGCGCCTGTGCCGTGGCAGTCCTCGCAGGGGTCTTTTAAGACCAGATCCAGTTCTTTCTCACAGCCGAATACAGCCTCCTCAAATGTAATTCGGATGCTCTTTCTGATATTCGCGCCCTTCATAGGTCCGTTTCCTCCGCGGGCGCCGCCTCTTCGCGCGCCCCCGAACAGATCTCCGAAGATATCTCCGAAAATATCGCTGAAATCCGCGCTGCTGAAATCAAATCCACCGAAGCCGCCCGCACCACCTGCGCCGCCCTCGAATGCCGCATGGCCGAACTGGTCGTACTGCCGGCGTTTGTCAGGATCGCTCAAAACGGCATACGCCTCGGAGGCTTCCTTGAACTTTTTCTCCGCCTCCTGATCTCCCGGGTTCATGTCCGGATGATACTTCTTTGCGAGCGCGCGATATGCTTTTTTAATCGCTGCGTCGTCGGCATCTCTGCCTACGCCGAGCACTTCGTAATAATCTCTCTTTGCCTCTGCCATAAAGTGTCTCCTACTGCGTACATACGCTCTTTATAATCTCAAGAAAATTCTACGAAGCCGTTTTGGCGGCCCCGTAGAATCCTCCTTTAAACTTCTTTGTAATCTCCATCTACCACATCGTCGCCCTGGAAGCCTTCCGGCGCCGGACCTGCTCCCATGTCAGGACCTGCTCCCGGGTTCGGGCCGCCTGCCGCCGCGCCCGCCTGCTCATACATCTTTGTGAACAGCTTCTGAGCGCTTTCCATGAGTTTTTCTTTTGCAGCTTTGATCTCAGCTACATCGGCCTCGCTTGTGTTCTCCGGGGTGGATTTTGCAAGCACATCTTTAAGCGCCTGCATATCTGCCTCAACTGCCGCTTTATCATTTGCATCCAGCTTGTCGCCTACTTCTTTGATTGCCTTCTCTGTCTGGAATACCATTGCGTCAGCTTCATTTCTCGTATCAATCGCCTCTTTGCGCTTCTTGTCCTGTGCCTCGAACTCAGCAGCTTCTTTCACTGCTTTGTCAATATCAGCGTCAGACATATTGGATCCGGCTGTGATCGTGATGTGCTGCTCTTTTCCTGTTCCCAGATCCTTAGCGGATACATTTACAATACCGTTTGCATCAATATCGAATGTAACCTCGATCTGCGGGATTCCGCGCGGAGCCGGCGGGATTCCGTCCAGTCTGAACTGCCCAAGAGACTTGTTGTCTTTCGCGAACTGTCTCTCGCCCTGTACGACGTTAATATCTACTGCTGTCTGGTTGTCAGCAGCCGTAGAGAAGATCTGGCTCTTCTTTGTCGGGATCGTTGTGTTTCTCTCGATCAGCCTTGTAGCCACGCCGCCCATGGTCTCGATGGACAGTGACAGCGGGGTTACGTCCAGAAGAAGGATGTCGCCTGCACCTGCGTCTCCCGCGAGCTTACCGCCCTGTACGGAAGCGCCCAGTGCCACACACTCATCCGGGTTTAATGATTTGCTCGGCTCTTTGCCTGTCAGCCTCTTAACTTCTTCCTGCACGGCCGGAATACGTGTAGAACCGCCTACCAGAAGCACCTGGCCAAGATCAGCGGAAGTAAGTCCTGCATCAGAAAGCGCACGTCTTACCGGTTCTGCTGTCTTATCAACAAGATCTCTTGTAAGCTCGTCGAATTTTGCTCTTGTCAGGTTCATATCAAAGTGCTTCGGCCCCTCGGCTGTCGCTGTGATGAACGGAAGGTTGATGTTTGTTGTCGTTGCGCTGGAAAGCTCTTTTTTCGCCTTCTCTGCCGCCTCTCTCAGTCTCTGGAGAGCCATCTTGTCTGTAGACAGGTCAACACCCTCTTTTGACTTAAAGTCAGCCAGCATGTAATCTGTAATCTTCTGGTCGAAGTCATCGCCGCCCAGACGGTTGTTTCCTGCTGTGGAAAGAACTTCGATGACGCCGTCACCGATCTCGATGATAGATACGTCGAACGTACCGCCGCCGAGATCGTATACCATGATCTTCTGCTCTTTCTCATTATCAAGTCCGTATGCAAGCGCAGCCGCTGTCGGTTCGTTGATGATACGTTTTACGTCAAGTCCCGCGATCTTGCCTGCATCCTTTGTCGCCTGACGCTGCGCGTCGTTAAAGTAAGCCGGAACTGTGATAACAGCTTCTGTTACTTTCTCGCCCAGGTATCCTTCTGCGTCTGCTTTTAACTTCTGAAGGATCATAGCGGAAATCTCCTGCGGAGAATATTTCTTGTCGTCAATGTCTACTTTGTAGTCTGTGCCCATCTCTCTCTTAATAGAAGAGATTGTTCTTCCTGCGTTTGTCACTGCCTGACGTTTCGCCGGCTCACCTACAAGGCGCTCGCCTGTCTTTGTAAATGCCACAACAGAAGGGGTTGTTCTGGCGCCTTCTGTATTCGCGATGACTGCCGGCTGTCCGCCTTCCATAACAGCCACGCAGCTGTTTGTTGTACCAAGGTCAATACCAATTATTTTTCCCATAGTAAAGTTCCTCCTTTAAATGATTGTTTGTTTTATTCCATATATTGGTAAAATCATCTTAGTTTGCTACTTTTACCATGCTGTGCCTCACAACACTGTCACGGTACAGGTAGCCTTTCTGGAATTCCTCGGCGATGATGTTTTCGCCCAGCTCCTCGTCCTCCACGTGCATCACTGCATTGTGAAAATCGGGATTAAATTCCTGACCTACTGCCTCGATCGGTTTCACGCCGATGCCTTCCAGTGTAGTCATAAGCTGTTTGTAGATCTTCTCCATGCCTTCTGCAAATGGAGTTGCCTTTTCCTCCTCGTTCATGGACGCGAGCCCCCGCTCGAAATTATCCACAACCGGCAGGATCTTTTCTATGATATCTTTCGCGCCAATCTCGTACATCTGGGCTTTTTCCTTTTCTGTACGTTTGCGGAAGTTATCAAACTCTGCCATCTGACGGGTCAGACGATCTGTAAGCTCGTCGATCTTCTCGTCCTTTTTATCTTTCTTATTCTTCTTTCCGAAGAGTTTCTTTTTCTCTGCCTTAGGATTATTCTCCTCAGCGGAATCCGTTTCCTGAGGATCCTCCCCGCTGTCTTCCGCGTCAGCGGCGCCGTCGTTTTCAACACTTTCTGCAGCGTCCGCATCGCTTTTGGCTTCATCCATGTTTTCAGATATTGTCTGCGTATCTTTCCCCTCAGCCTCACCTTCATTGTCCTCGGGGTTTTCAGTCTTCGCAGCTTCCTCGGCAACTTTTGCCTTTGCCTCTTCGACTGCTTCTTTCACCATATCTTCCTTGCTCATCTGTTCACTCACCAGCTTTCCACCTTCCTATTCTTTCGGGTTTTTATTGTAAATCGCGTCCAACTCGCTTTG
>ERZ1643249.3909-NODE-3909-length-12823-cov-4.604637_pt1 | contig 12823 bp, 10 predicted proteins | sample MGYA00579263_ERZ1643249 | MGnify/ENA primary metagenome ERZ1643249 (study PRJEB29033, sample SAMEA4952264) | chicken gut metagenome | biome: Broiler Chicken; feature: Gastrointestinal Tract; material: Caecum | place: Ireland | collected 2018 | study: Broiler...
CTTCCACGTCCGAAATCTGGACCATTTCCACGGGGGTGTGCATGTATTTCATGGGAATGGACAAAAGTCCGGTGCGGACCCCGCCGGCCGCTACGGAAATTTCGTCGGCGTTGGTGCCGGTACGGCCCCCCATAGCTTCCAGGGTGTAGGGGATTTCCCCTTCTTTGGCCAGGTTTACCAGCTCGTCGAACATGCCCCGGTTTAAGATGGGGGAAATGCCGATCATGGCCCCGGTGCCCATATCCGGGATATGCTGCTGCTTCAAATCGGCGGTTTTGGCAAAGCTTACGTCCACCGCAATGGCTTCGTCGGGGGCGATGCGGAAGGCTGTGGTGGCAGCCCCGGTTCCGCCCACTTCCTCCTGGACGGAGAACACGATGACCAGGTTATAAGACAGGTCTTTCCCCTTTATCTGCTCCAGGGCATAGAGGATAGCGGCCACGCCGGAACGGTCGTCCAAGGATTTGGAGGAAACCCGGCCGTTTTGCATTTCCAGAAAATCCCCGTCGTAGGTGACCCGGTCGCCGGGGCAGACCAGTTCTTCCAGTTCCTCTTTGGTATAGCCCACGTCAATGGCAATATCCTCGATTTCCGGGACCTGCTTGGTTTCCTCGGCGGAGGTCAGGTGGGGGGGCTTGGTGCCCACAATGCCCACCAAGGGCTTCTTGCCGTGGACAATGACCTGCTGGGCTAGAAGGAGCCGCCGGTCCACGCCGCCGCAGCGGCTCACCCGGAGGAAGCCCTCGTCGGTAATGTGGGTGACAATCATGCCGATTTGGTCAATATGGGCGTCCAGCAGGAGGGTGGGGCAGTTCTCCCCTTTGCCGGGAATCCGGCCGATGACGCTGCCGAAGCTGTCGATTTCCACGTTATCGGTGTAGGCCCGCAGAAGTTCCGCCGCCTTTTCCGACGCGGAAAATTCCTCCCCTGCGACGCCTGTGGCGCCGCAGAGTTCCTTTAACATTTCCAAAGTTGTCATATTGGGACAATCCTTTCTATATTTTACTTGAGATCCATAACCAGACGCTTAAAGTGCCGGCCCCGTTCCTCAAAGTTGCGGTACAGGTCAAAACTGGCGCTGGCCGGGGAAAGGCTCACCACATCCCCGGGAAGGGTGTTTTTCCGAGCAATCTGCACCGCCTCCTCCATGCTGGCGGCGTGCTCGATCCGGATGCCGGAATCTGCAAAGCCGGGGCATTCCCGGACGGCCTTTTCGATTTTGGGGCCGGTGGCCCCCATGACGATGAGGAGTTTCACCTTTTCCAGAATTTTTGGGGCCAAAGGTTCATAGGGGATTTTTTTGTCGTAGCCCCCCACGATGATGCAGATTTTTTCAGGGAAGGAATCCAATCCCGCAATGGTCCGGGTGGGGCTGGAGGCGATGGAGTCGTTGTACCATTCCACCCCGTCCAGAACCCGTACCAGCTCGATGCGGTGCTCCACCCCGCCGAAGGTCCGGACCACTTCCCGGATGTCCTCCAGGGAAACTTCCCCTTCCACAGCGGCAATGGCCGTCAGGACGTTTTCCACGTTGTGCATCCCCCGGATGAGGATTTCGTCCTTGTGGAACAGCTTTTCCGCCTTCCCGTGCCGGGCAAAGCAGAGAAAGCCATTTTCGTCCAGGAACGCCCCGTGTTCCGGCTGGCTCTTCATGGAGAACCAGGACAGTTCCCCCCGGACTTCCGGCGCAAAGGACCGGGTAACCGGGTCGTCCAGGTTCAAAACCGTCCGGGAAAAGGCGTTTTGGTGGAGGTAGACGTTTTTCTTGGCGTTTGTGTATTCCTCCATGTCCTTGTGGACGTCCAGATGGTTGGGGGTGACGTTTTTCACCACCGAAACATCCGGGGCGCAGCGCATGGACAAAAGCTGAAAACTGGACAATTCCACCACCGCCGCGTCATCTTCCCCGATTTCTTCAATTTCCGGCAGCAGGGCCTTGCCGATATTGCCGCCTAAGTGGACAGTGCGGCCGGATTTCTCCAAAAATTTGGCGATGAGGGTGGAAGTGGTGGTTTTGCCATCGGAGCCGGTGATAGCGTAAAGCTTGCAGGGGCAGAGTTCACAGAAGCACTCCATTTCGGAGGTGACTACCTTCCCGGCCTTCCGGGCCTCCTGCAAAGCGGGGGAGAGGTAATACATCCCCGGGGTGCGGAAAATCACGTCGGCGTCCTGTAAGGCGTCCAGGTAGTTTTCCCCCAGGCGGAATTTGGCGCCCAAAGCAGAGAGACGCTCATAATCCTCCCCCAGCTGTTCCGGGGAACGCTTGTCGCAGACGGTGACGGAAATCCCTTTTTCAATAAGCCGGGTGTGGCTGACGCCGATGCCGATAAACAGCACCTGCTTCTTCTGCAAATCCCGGTACCACCGGGAAATAGATACTGGCATAAAATCGCTCCTTATCATAGAATTACTTTACCGCCGGATAGTAAAAACGCCGGAACAGAAGGTGATTTTTTCGTATTCCAGATTGGGGACCAAGGGTTTTAAGGTTTCCTCCACCATGTAAATTTCGTCCTCGTCCCAGCTGTCCCCGCAGGCGGCTCTGCATTCCGAAAGCTCCGTTTCCGTCCGGAAGGCCACGTCGCCGATGAGAAGCAGGCCGTTTTCCGACAGATGCGGCGTCAGTTCCCGGATGAAAGCGGTTTTCTGGAGGGTGTCCAGGTGGTGGATGGCGTAGGTGCAGACCATAAAATCAAAGGTTCTGCCTTGAAAATATTCCGGGAAGCCTTGGGAAAAATCGTGGCGGATTAAATCCGCCCCCGGCATCTTTGTTTTGGCGATGGAAAGCATCTGCTCCGAAAAATCCATGCCGGAAATCTCGTACCCGTCCGCGTAAAGCTTCTGGGTTAGAACGCCGGTGCCGAAACCGATATCCAGCACCCGTTTTCCGGGATTTTCCCGGATGGTTTGATAGATGGTTCCCAGCACCTGCTTATAGCCCGCAAAGGGGTAGGAATTGCTCTCCTCGCTGAGCTGTACGTCCTTGTCGTAATCATTGGCCCACAAATCGAAGCCCTTGCTGTTTAACATCCTGTATCCTCCCGGCAGTTCAATTCGTTTTTAGTATAATGCTTTTCACCCGGATTATCAAGGGGTTCCCCTAAAAAGGCAGGCCCTTCCAAAGCAGGAGGGCACAGGCCGCCAGCCACAAAAGGGAAAAAAGGGGAATGAGAATCCGGAAGGACCAGCGCCGGATTTTGTGGTGAAAGCAAAACATCCCCAGCAGAAAGCCCCAGGCCCCGCCCAGTCCGGAAACGAGAAACAAAGTTTTTTCCGGGATGCGCCACCGGCCTTTCCGGGCTTTCCCCTTGTCAATCCCGCAGAGCAGGAAGGCCAAGAGGGACATCCCGGCCAGATAGCAAAGCAGCCATTTCATATTGGAATTCCTTTCCTTAAAATCTTATACGCCTTGCCGCAAGAAAAGCACTCCCCATGCGGGATGGGGAGCGCAGACCACAGCCGGTTAAATCCGGACCAGCTTTTGAATCAGCAGATCCACGCCCAGCCAAAGCAGAAGATAGCCGCAGAGGACCGGCGCTGAGAATTGGGACATGGATTCCATCACCGCCAGCATCAGCACCAGGCCAATCCCCAGAAAAACGCTGACCAGCTGGATAATGTTGCTGACCATCATCATGACCCGCATCCGGCGGGAAACCATGAGGGAGGCCGCCATGGAGAGGAAGCTGCCGTTGTTGGCCAGGGTGGCCGGCTTCATTTTTACCAAGGTGCGGCGGCTTTTCCATTCCTCCTCCAAGCGGGTTGGCAGGATCTTAAAGCAGGACGGCTCGCAGTAATAAAGCTGGGCCAGCCGTTTTTTGGTCACAATGGAGTCCACTGTGTGGACTGTCATGAGAATATCGTTTTCTAAAAGCATCTGGATGGCGTTGTCCGCGTCCTGGGAAGGCTCCAGGGTGATGACAAAAACCGCCGTCAAATTCCCGGCGGAGGACAGATAAACCAGGTCGCAGCCCTCTTCCCGGAATTTCTGTTCATAGGCTTCGCTGGGAGTGCGGACCCCGTGGCTCTCCAATAAATCCCGGTTGCCGATGAGCACCCGTTTTTTGCCGATCCAGGCGGTAAGCCCCATGCCGTCCTCATAGGAAATGGAATCCACCTTCCGGAGCAGGTCCTTCCGCCCGCCGATGATTTCTAAGAAAATCTCCGACAGGATGCTGCCGGACTGGACCAGAATGGAGGCGGCGTCCAGAATCGCCTCGTCAATCCGCATTCCCTTGGAGGTTTTGATGCCGCTTAGAGTGACGCTGGAAGGAGGGAGCAAATCCCGCGCGTCAATGACCACGGCGTTTACCTCCCCGCCGTCCTGGGTGCACTGCTCGCTGTTGGCCAGGGCGCTGACCCGGTTTAAGAGCCTTGCGCCTCGCCGCAGGGGATGGGCCGTGGCAAACAGGTTGGTCATGGGGGCCAGGACTAAGAGCATTGCCGCAGCCGCCGTCAGGGCCAGGTTTTTATGCTGAGTAAAAAGGAAAGCAAACCCGGCCACGGCGGCCCCGGCCGCGATTCCGATAAGCCCTAAGGTGCGGCCTGCGGAATCGCTGCTGTCCGGCCCCAGGGAAATGGGGAGAAAATCCCCCAAAAGGTCCGTGGGGCGGTTGATAACCGGCACGCTGTACCCTTCCATAAGCCCTTTGGTCATGTCGGCGGCCAGGCGGCTGTTGTCCACCGGCTGGCACACATATTTGTCATAATCGGACAGGGCGAATTTGGCGTTGACGGCGGCGGTTTTTAAGACCACGGCCCGGCTGAGCCAGCCAAATCCCAAAAGCATGAGCCCTACGGGCATGTAAAACTGGATATTGACGTTCACAAGCCCTTTGGGGAACAAAAGCTGCCCCAAGGTTTGCAGCAGGCAGACAATGTACCCCACTGCCAGCGGGACTTCCCGGTTGGGTTCCAGCTTAAACAGGGAAGGGATGCCGCTTGCCAGAATCTCCCAGCTCACCGCGCCGCCTGCCGCCCCAACGGCCAGCAGAATGCCCAAAGGCAGCCGGCTGGGGACGGCGCCGGGGTTCTGCGTCCGCCCGATTTGCAGGGTGAGGACAAGCCCCAGGCAGCAGACCGCCGCCGCCAGCAGGCAAAGCCCTAAAATCATGGCGCTGCGGGAAGCCCCGCCCAGCATCCCGGCCTGGGCGGAATAGGGGGCTTCCTTTAACCGCTGTCCCAGCCTGCGGAAAGCCGGGGCAAACCGGGCGGAAACACTGTTCTGCACCGGTTCCAGGGGCTTTTCCCGGACTTTTTCCGCAGGGCGCACCCGGGGAGGCTCCTGGTCCTCCGGCAGCTTTTGGGCCGGGATTGCCTGGGGGGCCGGCTGCTCCGCCCGGATTTTGTCCACGTCAATTTGGAACTTTCCGGATTCTTCGGATGGGGGCGTATAGGTATTTTGAAAGTTTTGGAAAATAGGGGGGAGGTTTGCCGCCTGTTTTGGCTCCGGCCGAGGCTCCTGGACCGGGGTTTTGGGGGCGGTGCGCCGTTTGGCCCGCTGATAAAAGATTTTGGTGGGATCTTCCTCCGGCGGGCGGTTTTCCTTGGGCTTGGCCGCAGGAGGGGATTTTTTCTCCTGGATTAAGCTGGCCAGCAGGGAGTCCACGTCAACGTCGTCTGCCGATGGGGCAGAATTTTCCCTGGCCCCGGACTCAATGCCGGCCTCCAGCAGGATTTCTTCAATGGATTTGTTTGAGGAGTCCATGGGGTGGTACGCATCCTTTCTGGGCCGCCGGATTTAGTTCCGGGGGTTTTTGGCGGTAAGCCCCAGGCGCTGGCGGGCAACCTCATACATGATGATGCCCCCGGCTACCGAGGCGTTTAACGAGGTGATCTGCCCCTGCATGGGCAGGGAAACCATGACGTCGCATTTTTCCTTCAAAAGGCGGCTCATGCCCTTCCCCTCGGAACCGATAATCAGGGCCACGCCGCCGGAAAAATCCGTTTCGCACCAGTTTTGGCCTTCCATATCGCAGCCGTAGACCCAAAGGCCCTGTTCTTTCAGTTCCTCCACTGTGGAAGCCAGGTTGGCAACCCTTGCCACCGGCAGATGGGCGGCGGCCCCGGCGGAGGATTTAAAGACGGCGGCGGTGAGGCCCACGCCCCGGCGTTTGGGAATAATCACCCCGTGTGCCCCGGCGGTTTCGGCGGTGCGGATAATGGCCCCTAAATTGTGGGGGTCCTCAATGTCGTCGGCGATGATGACAAAGGGCTTTTCCCCTTTTTCCTCGGCTTTTGCCAGGATGTCGGCAACTTCCGCGTATTCCACGGCGGAAACGGACAGGACGACCCCCTGATGGGCGGTGCCGCCGGACATTCCCTCCAGCTTCTGGGAGGTGACCTCTTTAATGGGGCACCCGGCCTGTTTGGCCAGGGCGATGATTTTGGACATGCTGCCGCCAGTCTGGCCTTTTTCGATGAAAACCGTGTCGGCGCTGGCGTTGGCCTTTAATGCCTCCATAACGGCGTTGCGGCCCGCAATAAAGGCGGTGTTTTCGTCTTCCAGCCGGACGCGGAAATCCTCGTCGCTGTCTTTGCGCAGCTGGCGCATGGGGTCGGGCTTGCGGTTCAGATTCCTGCCGCCGGAACGTCCGGCGGGTTTATAGGAGGGCTTGCCGCCGGGGCGGCGCTTGTTGTCGTAACTCATGGCAAATCCTTTCCTTTTATAAAATTCTGTTATGGCTTGGGCGGATATTTCCCGGTAATTTCCAAGAGGTTGCCGTCGGGGTCTTTGATGTTGAAATACCAGTAGGGCATATGGACGTTGACATACATCAATGGAGAAAGCTCCCCGATTTTTAACGCGCGGAGCCGGGCATATTCCGCCGCTAAATCTTCCGTTTCAAAATTAAAGATCACCTGGTTATTCTGCTTGGGGCCGGTATCCCTGCGGAAATCCTCCAGATAAGCTTGGTTGAAATGGGAAGCCGGCGCTGTTTTGATAAGTTCTTCGTCAAAACGCTTGTTGTAGAGGGAGAGGCAGTTCCCGCAGGCGAAGGTCGCCCAGCGGCTGCCGTTTTGCTCCACGGGTTCCCTTTGGAGCAGGGTTTTATAAAACGCCAGGGATTTTTCCATATCCTCAACGCAGATATAGGTGGTGCCAAGCTGCATTATTTTTTATTCCTTTGCATAAATCATTTTAACATGTCTGGTGTGTGGGCGGATGCCCACATCCGCTCGTAAATTTTGCGCTTTCTGTAATTGGGACGATGCTGTGCTGCTGCGTCGAAAATTCCAGCGGGGGTATCCCGCCCGCTTAGTGGAGAACAAAAAATTCTTCATACCAGAGAATGAAGCTGTAAATGGTCCAGATTTTCTTCATGTTGAGGGCGACGCCGGATTTGTGGTCGTTTAAGAGTTTTAAAATGGCTTCCCGGTTAAAGAACCGGTCCGCAATCTCCCCTTCGAATTTCTCCAGCACCATGTTGTAATACTTGTCCTGCCGGAGCCAGTCGTTTAAGGGGACCGGGAACCCCAGCTTTTTCTTGTTGGCGGTGCGCTCGGGGATCTGCTTGATGGCCGCACCCCGGAGGGCAACCTTGGTGGTATTGCCGTCGATGCGGTAGCGGGTGGGAATCTGCACCGCCAGTTCCAGCATCTTTTTATCTAAGAATGGCACCCGCAGTTCCAGGGAATTGGCCATGCTCATCCGGTCGGCCTTTTGCAGGATGTCGTAGAGCATCCAAGTGTGGATGTCCGCGTATTGCAGCTGGGTGGGCTCGTCAAAATCCTTCATCTGGTCGAAGAAGGGCTTGGCATATTCCACCGGGTCCTTGGCCGGGATGCGCTTTTTCAGGTACTGCCAGCGCTCGTCCCGGGTAAAGACGTAGTTGGCCCGCATGAACCGCTCATACGGCTCCATCGCCCCCCGGACGATGAAGTGCTTGCCCTTGAAGTCCGGCGCACGCTTGGCCAAGGCCGCCGCGCCTTTCCGGAGGAACTTGGGGATGCGGGAATATTTCTCAAAATGCCCGCCCGCCAGATACATGGGGTAGCCGCCGAACAGCTCGTCCGCCCCTTCGCCGGAGAGGACTACCTTCACATATTTGGCGGCGTTTTCCGCTAAGAAATAAAGGGGCACTTCGGAGGGGTTGGGCAGAGGCTCGTCCATGTACCACTGGATTTTGGAGGCCATGCGGAAATAATCGTCCGCCGACACTTTATTGGAGATATTCTGCACCCCGATGGTTTTGGAAAAATCCTGGGCGTAGGGAAGCTCGCTGTATTTTTCCTCCTTGTAGCCTACGGAGAAGGTTTTCACGTCCTTTGTGACCTTGGAAACCTCCTTCACCACATAACTGGAATCCACGCCGCTGGACAGGAAGCATCCCACCTCCACGTCGCTGATTTTGTGGGCTTCTACCGATTTGGTGAATTCGTCGGTAATGAGCTGCTCCCATTCTTCCAGGGACTTGCTCTCATCGATTTTATACTGAATGTTATAATACCGCCAGATATTCAGCTTCCCGTCCTTGTACTCAAAGCAGTGGGCCCCGGGGAGCTTGTAGACGTTTTTAAAGAGGGTTTCGTCGCAGGGAATGTACTCGTAACACATATAATCGGGGAGCCTTTCCTCGTTGACTTCCCGGACAAAGGAAGGGTGCTTCAAAAAGGACTTGATTTCGGAGCCGTACAGGAAGTTTCCGTCCTTTTTGTAGTAATAAAAGGGCTTGATGCCGAAAATGTCCCGGGCGCCGAAGAGCTTCTGCTCCGTCTTGTCCCAGATGACAAAGGCGAACATCCCCCGGAGCTTCTGAAGGAGCTCCGGGCCGTATTCCTCGTAGCCGTGGAGCAGCACCTCCGAATCGGTGGAGGTTTTGAAGACGTGGCCTTTTTCGATCAGGTCTTTCCGCAGTTCCCGGAAATTGTAAATTTCGCCGTTAAAGGTGAGGACCTTGGCGCCGTCCTCGTTCAAAATGGGCTGGGAGCCGCCTTCCAGGTCGATGATGGACAGCCGCCGGAAGCCCATGGCAATGCCCTCGTCCACATAGTAGTCGTCCTGGTCCGGCCCCCGGTGGATGATCTGGTCAGACATGGCCTTGATGACGGCCAGACGGTCACCGGTATAGCCGTTGGTGGTAAATCCTGCAAATCCGCACATGGGAAGAATTCATCCTTTCTTGGGGTTATCGGGTAATTAAAGAGAGATAGGCCGGCCGCAGGGGCTTTTCGCAGTATTCGATGGAACGTTTGGCCAGCACTTCCAGGGCGTCCAGACAGCCGGGGCCTACGGGGAAATCCCGCTTAATTAGGGAAAGCTCGGTGCAGCCTAAAATCATGCACTCCGCGCCCTTTTGACGCAGCCCGGCGCAGACCTCCTGAAAAAGGGGCAGCTCCGGGGGAAGCCCGGCTTTTACATTCTCATAAATCAAGTGCATGACCTTTTGCTGGCCCTCCTCGTCCGGCACAGCCCAGCCGATGCCTTCCGCCTCCAGGGCCTGCTGGAAAAGGCGGGTGGAAACCGTCCCGCTGGTGGCTAAAATCCCGGCGGTTTTCACGCCGTTTTCCTTTAAATGGGCGGCGGTTTCCTTCACCAGGTGGATAAAGGGGATGGACACCGCTTTTTGCAGCTCCCTAAAATAGTAGTGGGAGGTGATGCAGGGGACGGCAATACAGGAGGCCCCCAGGCTTTCCAGGGTTTTGGCCGCTTCCGCCATCATGGGGACGGGGCTTTCCTTGCTTTTTCCCAAAATACAGGCGGTGCGGTCAGGGACAGCGGGCCGGTTTAAAATGGTAATGTCCAGATGCTCCTGGTCGCAGGAGGCCTCGGTCATTTTGACAATCAATTCCAGAAAATAGGCGGTGGCCATGGGGCCAAGCCCGCCGATGACACCTAAGCTTTTCATCAGTCGGTTAATCCTTTGTTTCCAAAATAGCGTTTGTACTTCTGGTAGTAGTGGAACTGGTTTTTGAGCCACCCAATGCGCCGTTTCATGGACATATCCGGCTTATAATAGAGGGACTGGCAGTATTTTCCTTCTTGAATCAAGGCTTTTGCCTGGGCTTTTAAGGACTCGTCCGCCACATAGCGGTAGATGACCCCTTTGGGGATGATGCTCCACAGAACCTTATTGTCGGCGATGGTCAGGGGCTGCTCTTTGCGGTAAATCACGTCGTCCGCCAGCCATTTGGCCAGGTTGTAGCCGGAGGCGGTGACGAAAAAGCTGGAGCGTCCCTGGCGCAGGTTCATTTCAAAGAGCTTGTATTTGCCGTCCCGGGGGTCCAGCTTCATGTCGAAGTTGGCAAAGCCCACATAGCCGATGCCTTCCAGGAAATCCTTCATCTGCTGGGCCAGGGCGTCGTCCCGGGTGTTGATAATGGCGGCGTAGCTGCCGATGCCCTCCGGGGAATGCTCCTCCAAAAGGGCCTGGCCCAAGGCGATGAGCTTTACCTTTTTGTCGGAACCGCAGTAGCAGTTCATCACCCGCATCTGGGAGTCGTCGCCGGGGATGTATTCCTGCAAAATCAGGTGGTCTTTATAGGAAGAACCGTAAATGGCATTGAGGATAGCGGTAAATTCCTCCTTATTTTGGGCCACGAACACCTTTTTCTTGTGGGGGAACTTGCAGTTCCAGTAGGCCACCGAGTTGGAGGGCTTGATAATCACAGGGAAATCAAAGGGAAGCTCCACGTTTTTGTAGTTTTCATAGGAACAGGCCGTAGTCTTGGGGAAAGCGAAGCCGTGTTCGGTGCAGACTTCGTAAAAGCTCTCCTTAATGGACAGCCGCATCAGCAGCTCCTCGCTGATGCACTCAAAGCGGTAGTAGGGGCGGAGCTTGTCCTGGTTGCGGACTAAGAGCTTGATGTAATTGTCGCCGCAGGGGACCAAAAGCAGGGTCTGCTCCTTGGGGTAACGGCCGGCAAAGTCCATGAGGGTCTTGCAGAAAACCTCGTCGTCCTCCAAATTTGGCTCCACAACCTCCACCGAAACAATGCGGCTGTTGGAGGTGGCGTTTAAGCGGCCCTTGCCGATGGCCACAGAGGGAATGCCGTAGGCCTCGTGGAAGGAACGGGCCATGCCGTATACATTGACGTCGCTGCCCAGCAGGACGGGGATAAAATCAGTTTTGGACAAAAGAATCGGTCCTTTCCGGATGTTTTTTGATGGAGAAAAAGAGAAAACTATATCCCTTCTATTATACACAGATTTTGCGGGAATTACAAGGAAAATCCGAAATTTGGCGGAGCCGCCCCAATCAAGACTGCCGCATTTTGGCCGCGGCCAGGAACCGGCCGGTTTCCTCCCGGCTTGGGATGGAGGAGGAAGCCCCCATGCGGGATACCGCTATGGCGGAGGCCGCCGAAGCCAGCTCCAAAGCCTCCGGCCCGGAAAGGCCCTCCCCGATGGCTGTCAGGAAATAGCCGGTGAAGGTGTCGCCTGCCGCTGTGGTGTCCACTGCTTTTACCGGGAAAATAGGCTGGAAAAAGGTCTGTTCCCCGTCAAAATAGCAGGCCCCCGCTTTCCCCAGGGTCAGGACGATTTTTGCCCGGGGGAACCGGCGTTTCAGCCCTTCCAGCATCTGCTCCGGGGAGCCTTTTCCCCCAAGGGCCGCGCCTTCCACCTCATTTACCAGGAAGTATTCCACATTGTCAAGCGGGAAATGTGGAATATCCGGCGTAATGGGGGAAGGGTTCAGGGCAATCCGCATCCCTTTTTCCCCGGCGGCCCGCAGGATTTCTTCCATGCCGCTGATTTCGTTCTGCAAAAGGAGCCAGTCGCCGGAACCGAAGTGGGACAGGACTTCCTCAATAAATCCGCCGTCCGCCATCCGGTTGGCGCCGCCGTAAAGCAGGATGCAGTTCTGGCCGGCGGCGTCCACCTGGATGACCGCGTGGCCAGTCCGGGCGTTTGGCAGGGTTTTCACAAACCGGGCGTCCGCCCCGGCGTCTATGAGCTGCCGCCGCAGCATTTCCCCGTCCGGCCCAATGCAGCCGGCGTGGAAAACCTCAGCCCCGGCCCGGCTTAAGGCAATGGACTGGTTTAGCCCCTTGCCGCCCGGGAAGGTTTGCAGTCCTTCCGCGGAAAGGGTTTCACCGGGCTGCACAAAGTGCGGGACAGTGTAGGTAAAATCCAGGTTTAAGGAGCCAAAATTTAAGATCCGCATAAAATCCCCCTCTCTGTTTCCATTATAAAAGACTGGGGTTAAAATTGCAAGGCTGGGGAAATAATTAGTAAGTTTATCATTGATGAAAGCGTATGTAAAATACAGGTAAAATCTAGCGGCGAAATGTCAAATCCCTTGTAAATCCGTGACGCAACATGTTATAATAGTAAAAGAACTGAAAACAATTTGAAAAGTTTATTCGGCGGAGGAAAATTATGAGTATTTTTAATGTCATCAGCCTGGGCGGCGGGCTGGCCTTGTTCCTGTTCGGAATGAACATCCTGGCCAGCGGCATGGAGAAAATGTCCAACGGCCGGGCTGAAAAAATGCTGGAGCGGATGACCGGCAACATCTTTTTCAGCATTCTGCTGGGCGCAGGCGTTACCGCCGTGGTGCAAAGCTCGTCTTTGACCACGGTTGTTGTAGTGGGTATGGTAAACGCCGGCATTTTAAAGCTGCAAAACGCGGTGGGCGTAATTATGGGCGCCAATATCGGCACTACCGTCACCGGCCAGATCCTGCGGCTGGGCGATTTGGAAAATAACGCCAACGCCGGTTTGATTATGCAGATTGTCAAGCCCACTACCCTGGCCCCTATGGTGTCCATCGTGGGTATCATCCTGCTTTTAATGGCCGGCAAAAACACCATGCAGAAGCTGGTGGGCGAAACCTGTCTGGGCTTCGGTATCCTGTTCCAGGGCATGTTCGCCATGGAG
>ERZ1643249.3911-NODE-3911-length-12820-cov-4.597180_pt1 | contig 12820 bp, 13 predicted proteins | sample MGYA00579263_ERZ1643249 | MGnify/ENA primary metagenome ERZ1643249 (study PRJEB29033, sample SAMEA4952264) | chicken gut metagenome | biome: Broiler Chicken; feature: Gastrointestinal Tract; material: Caecum | place: Ireland | collected 2018 | study: Broiler...
GAAAGGCGCCAGAGTTATTTTAAGTGAGCCTTTAAAAGAGAGAAGAGATAAAGCAAAAGAGCTTGGATGTGATGACGTGATCGATCCGATTGCCTCAGATCCGGTCGAAGAAATCAAAAAACGGACGGATGGAAGAGGAGCGCTGATGGTATTTAATACAACGGCAATCCCGGCTGTAGCAGCACAGGCAGTGGAAATGACTGCGAAGACAGGAACGACTGTGATGTTTAGTTCCATGCATCCAAATGATCCGGTTCCGGTAGATATGGGAGCAGTACATTCCTATCAAAAAACAATTACGGGAGCAGTAAGTCCGACGATTCGGTCGTTTCATCAGGCAGTGGAATTAATAGGAAAAGGATTGGTTGACCCTTCCGTGTTGACGGAAGAGATCTATGATTATCAGGATTTTGATCAGGCAATCAAAACTGCGTCAAGACCAGATACTTATAAAGTGATTTTGAAATTTGGAGAATAATCAATGAGATATTATATTGGAATTGATATCGGTACATCTTCGGTAAAAGTTACCTTGATTGATAAGAACGGCAGGATTACAAAAGAAACCAGCAGGGAGTATGACATAGAAGAACCAAAACCGGGTTGGAAACAGATTGATCCGGAAGTTTGGATGAGAGGAACCGATGAAGCAATGGTCCGGCTCCTTGAGGGGTGCGACCCTCAAGAAGTGGATGCCATCGGAGTCACAGGGCAGATGCATACCGTCGTATTCTTGGATGACCATGGCGCATCCATACGTCCTGCTCTCATGTGGAATGATACCAGAACAAAGGATATGGTGTCAAACTTAAAAGAAAAGATTTTAAAACTCCCGAAAGCGTCCCATATCGCCAATATTATTTCAACCGGAAGCCCGGCGGCAAATCTGCTGTGGCTGAAGGAAAAAGAACCAGACAGCTTTCATAGAATGAAGAAATTCCTGATTGGACCAGATTATATTGTATACCGTCTTACTGGTACGATGCAGACAGATTATTGCGAAGCGTCGACATCCTCACTCTGTGATTTGACGACAGGGAAATGGTCTCCGGAAATCCGGCATATGCTGGATTTTCCGGAGAGTATCTATCCTGAGATCAGAGGAACGGCAGCGACGGCAGGGACTGTCTTGGAGGAATGGAGCCGGAAATACGGGTTTCACAAGAATGTCCAGGTCATTGTCGGGACAGGAGATAATCCGGCAGCGGCGATTGCTACCGGATGTTTTTCCGGGAGATATCCGGTATTGTCCCTTGGTACATCCGGAGTTTTGATGGTGCCGAAAGACAAAATAGATTTTAAAGCCAAAGGCAAAAATATTCTTTTTTCAATGGACGGGGAAGAAATTTCTATTCTTGTACAAGGTGTGATACAATCAACGGGAAGCAGTCTTGGATGGTGGGTGAAACAGGTTCTTAAGACGAATGATTTTGCCAAAGAAACCGAAACAGAGGAGATAGAACATCTGGGTGAGAGTCCTCTGATCTTTTATCCTCATTTGGCAGGAGATAAAACCATTTATGCAGATCCGAATCTCAGAGGAATGTTTCTGGGGCTTGGTACAGATACAACGCGCAAAGAAATGACCCTGGCGGTAATGGAAGGGATCTGTCTGGCGGTGAGGCAGCTTTCAGAGGTTATGTGCCTGACAAAAGAGGAATTGAAGGGGCTTAAAGTAACCGGAGGCGGTTCAAAAAATCAAGTGTGGATGCAGATGCTGGCAGATGTGCTGGGAACAGAAGTCCAGCAGATGGAGAGCGGAGCCGGCGCCGGGTATGGGATTGCCCTTGCCGCGGCAGGAAGTCAGGGTGAGATCTCCATGGAAGAGATTTTGAATCATACGGTCAAAATCAAGAAAACATTTTTTCCGCGGACGTATAATCAGAATCTGTATGAAGAAAAATATCAAAAGTATCAGAAAATTTATCAGTGTTATCAGGAGATAATGGGGAAAGAGTGATATAAAAAACGTTTTATTTATCGAAAATCAAGCAAGGAGGGATTGGAATGAAGACCTGTGATATCTGTCATAAACCGATTGGAATTTTCAATAAATTCCGTTGTGTGGACGGGTATATCTGCAAGGATTGCTATAAGAAAGCAAGCCGTAATTATACGGAGACGATCGCCGTAAAAACATTGGATGAATTGAGAACGTTATTTGAGCAATCGGAACAGTTAGAAGAAGATTTTGAGGTGACAGGAAGAATCGGGAATTATTTATTGGCAGATCAAAAGAATAAGAAGATATGTGTTTTGAATAATCGAATGACAACAGGGCAGGTCTCTGATCCTGAATTTTATGCGGCAGAAGAGATTACAGAGTGTTTTTTAGACTATCAGCCGAGGATAGCACTGGAAGAACTAGAAGAGAAAGTCAGGCGGAGAGAAGAAGGAACGGTCGATTTCTTGAAAGTTTGTATAAAACTGAAACATAATAAAAGGAAAGAAATTTCATTGATTTCCAATCCGGTGCGGATCAAAAGTTATGCGTTTCGGCAGTCTTTTACATTTGCAAAGAGAATCAAGGAAGAAATCAACAGCCTGATAGAGGAACAAGAGACGAAAGGAGAATAGCTATGGAGCAGTTTGACTTTGTCGTGGCGAATCCGGTAGGGATTCATGCACGCCCGGCGATGCTCCTCGCCCAGGAAGCTCGCAGGTTCCAAAGCCGGATCCAGGTGGAATACGGCGGCAGGAAATCCAATGGAAAGAACATGGCTTCGCTTCTTACTTTGCGGGCGTATCAAGGGGCAAAAGTATCTTTTTTGATCGAAGGCGAGGATGAGAAAGAGGCGGCAAAGCATCTTAACGATTTTTGCATTCATAATTTATAAGGAAAAAAAGAAACAGTATTTTTATCAGTGAAACAAGAGTCTCTGATAAAAATGCTGTTTCTTTGTGCAGGTGTGAAAAATTGGGGGAAATAGGGAAAAAGCGTGCAAATACTTGATTCAAAAAGGGCGAAGTGGTATATTAAATAACAATAAGCGAGGAGTGAAGAATGGAAGAATTAAAGAGAGAAATCGAACAATTAAAGAAAGATAAGAACGCAGTTTTGATGGCACATTATTATGTAGATGATGATGTCCAGGAGATTGCAGATTATGTCGGAGATTCTTATTATCTGGCCAAGATGGCGCTGAAAGAATCCAAAGATGTCATTTGTTTTGCCGGCGTGAAATTTATGGGAGAGAGCGCTAAGATTCTGAATCCGGAGAGAACGGTCGTGATGCCGGATGCGAATGCTGACTGTGCAATGGCACATATGGTGGATATCCGGAAGATCCAGGAGATCCGTGATCAGTACGAAGATCTTGCCGTTGTCTGTTATATCAATTCAACTGCCGAGATCAAGTCATATTCTGATGTATGTGTGACGTCAGCGAATGCGCTGAAGGTCGTTCAGGCACTGCCGCAGAAGAATATTTTCTTTATTCCGGATGAGAATTTAGGAAGATACATAGGATCTCAATTGCCGGAGAAGAACTTTATCTATAATGACGGCTATTGTCCGACCCATAAGGAAATCACAGCACAGAAGGTAGCCAAAGCAAAAGAGATGCATCCGCAGGCAGAAGTTGTGGTTCATCCGGAATGTACGCCGGACGTCACGGCAATGGGAGATTATATCGGAAGTACCTCCGGTATTATCAACTATGTCACATCGTCTGATGCGAAGGAGTTTATTGTTTGTACGGAACTTGGGGTGCTCTATGAACTGCACCAGAAGAATCCGGAGAAGACATTCTATGCAGCCGGTCAGAATCAGTTCTGCGGCGATATGAAGAGAATCACGCTGGAGAATGTCAGAGATGCGTTAAAAGATTTGAAAAATCAAGTAGAGCTGCCGGAAGAGCTGAGACTGAATGCGAAGAAAGCGCTGGATGAGATGCTTCGTTTGGCAGAATAGGAAAGGGACAAAAGAACTATGAGATCAGCAGATGTGGTCATTGTGGGAACAGGGGCGTCCGGATTATTCCACGCACTGTTTCTCCCCCGTGATTACAAAGTCATTATGATTACAAAGCGCGAGGTGGAAGAAAGCGATTCTTTTCTTGCGCAGGGAGGAATCTCCGCTTTAAAGAATAAAGAAGATTTTGATTCTTATTATGAGGATACGATGAAAGCAGGCCATTATGAGAATGATAAAGGCGCGGTCAGGAAAATGATCCTGGATTCACCGGAGATCATCAAAGATCTGAGAGAATTTGGCGTGAGATTCGACGAGAAAGATGGGGAAACGCAATTTACAAGGGAAGGCGGACATTCAACGTTTCGAATTCTTCATCATGAAGATCTGACAGGCAAAGAGATCACCAGTCATCTTTATGAGGAAGTTAAACAGAGAGAGAATATCGAGATCCTTCCTTATTGCACAATGATCGATGTAATAGAACAGGATGGCGCCTGCCGAGGTATTGTTTACCGGGATGCAGAAGGGAATCTGGATGTCATTGCGGCATCGGATACGGTTCTTGCAACCGGCGGCCTGGGAGGTCTTTTTAAGAATTCTACGAATTTCCGTCATTTGACGGCAGACAGTCTGGCTATCTGCCTGCGCCATCATATTGAGCTTAAGAATATTAATTATATTCAGATTCATCCGACAACATTTTATTCCAAGAAGCCGGGAAGAAGATTCTTGATTTCCGAGTCTGTTCGCGGAGAAGGGGCTTATCTGCTGAATAAAGACGGAGAACGTTTTACAGACGAACTGAAGCCGAGAGATGTGGTTACTGCGGCGATTCGAAAACAGATGGAAAAAGATGGAACGGATCATGTGTATCTTTCTGTGACTCATTTAGATGGGGAACGGATTAAGAAGAGATTCCCGAATATTTACCGTCAATGTCTGGAAGAAGGATATGATATGGCGAAGGACTGGATTCCGGTAACGCCTGCCCAGCACTATTTTATGGGAGGCATTAAAGTGGATTTAAGAAGCAAGACGTCGATGGATCATCTGTATGCGGTCGGTGAGACAAGCTGCAACGGCGTTCATGGAAAGAACCGATTGGCCAGCAACTCCCTGCTGGAAGCCTTGGTATTTGCCAAGGCAGCGGCTAAGGATATTGCAAAACATGCCAGGGAGATAAAAGAAGTCGAAGCAGACTTGGAATCCTATGGACAGGAAGAACAATTGGCCAAAGAGAACAGACGTCTGGTTTTAGATGAGATAAAGAGAAAGGACAGAGAGTTTTATGATCACTGGTGTAACGATGAAGATTAACATTGATGAATATCTGCTGAATGCCTTAAAAGAAGATATTACTTCAGAAGATGTCACGACCAATGCGGTCATGCCGAAGGCAAAACAGGGAAAAGTCGATTTGATCTGCAAAGAAGACGGAATCATCTGCGGATTGGAAGTATTTGAGAGAGTATTTAAACTGCTGGATGAGAATACGGTATTTGAGACGGATCTTCAGGATGGAGACGAAGTAAAAAGCGGAGATCTCATGGGCGTGGTCAAAGGAGATATCCGGGTACTGTTATCCGGAGAGAGGGTAGCCCTTAACTACCTTCAACGTATGAGCGGTATTGCAACCTTTACGGATTCTCTGGCAAAGGAACTGGTTGGTTCCGGTACCAAGCTGCTGGATACGAGAAAAACGACACCGAATATGCGTCCTTTTGAGAAATATGCAGTGACAGTGGGCGGAGGATATAATCATCGTTATAATCTTTCCGACGGAGTTCTTTTGAAGGATAATCATATCGGCGCGGCAGGCGGTATTCGACAGGCCGTTTATATGGCGAGAGAATATGCGCCGTTTGTCCGCAAGATTGAGATTGAGGTAGAAGATCTGGAAATGGTCAGCGAGGCATTGGAGGCCGGAGCAGATATCATCATGCTGGATAATATGGATGATGATACGATGCGGGAGGCTGTAAAAATGATTGACGGACGGGCAGAGACAGAGTGTTCCGGCAATGTGACGAAGGAACGCCTGGCTGCGATCCGAGATATCGGTGTCGACTATGTTTCCAGTGGAGCATTGACCCATTCTGCACCGATCATGGATATTTCTCTGAAGAATCTGACGCCAATCGAATAAGGAGAGATCTCTATGGGAGAAACATTGAAATTTGAGAGTCGTTACCGTCTTTTGCCATCCATGTCAAGGGAATACGCAAAGCATGTATTTTGTAAATCTACACGAATACTGGGCGGCATCATTATGCTGGTTTCTGCAGCAGCTTTGATAATCAGCGTTGCATGGGCAGGCTATCGTTTGTCAGACACCACAATCTTTATTCTTTGTTTTACAGGAGGACTTCTGATCAACAACTATTATTTCCTTATTTCATTGGTTGTTGAGCGGCAGGCAAAGAAGCGCGGAAGAAAACAGCAGCCGGAATATGCGATATATTTCGGAAATAACATCCGAATGGAAGATGGGAAAAGAAGTACAACGGTTGATTATCAAAATATTTCTAAATTTTATAATCTGCCTACGTTATATGTACTGGAAATTGGGAAAGATCAAGCCTTTCTGGTGCCAAAAGACAGCTTTGTCATCGGAGAATCGGCAGATTTTGAGGCATTTATAAAGGAAAAAATGAAATAGAAGAAGTAATGGTTATTGTTCATAACTGTATGGAAGGGAGCATAGGAGAAGGCTCCCTTTTTCTGCGCATAATATAAGGATAGAAATTTATGACAAATGTAATTTGTTACAATGATATATGTCATAGAATATGAAAAACATATTGAAAAGGAAAGATAAGCATATTACAATGAGGAGGGTCATCAAAACAATTCGTTTGCCATAAAGGAGATGAGAACGATGAATCAGAAAGAAAAGAGAATCAATCGTGAAATCATAAATCCAGGGAAAACAGAGAAACTGCAGAAAGACTGGCGAGGTTATGGCAAGGCTTATGCTTATTACGGACTGGTTGTTTTGGGCATCGCGGCAGCTTCTGCCGTTTATTATTTTTTTCTGAAGTAACAGTCTTCAAACAGTCTATTTGATGATCCATTAAAAAAGAGCAGTCAGTTTGGCTGCTCTTTTTGTTGACATTTGATTTATACAGTAATAATTCCGAGTCCTTCAAATACGGAGAAGATCAAAATAGCGATGATACAGATCGGAGCCAGATACTTCACCATAATAAGGAAGAGAGATTTTCGTTTGAATTTTCCGGAACTTTCTACCTCGTTGATGATAATAGTTGGTTTCGTGACATACGCAACAAAGATACAGGTCAGGAAAGCTGCGATCGGCATGAGCACACTGTTGCTCAGGAAGTCAAAGAAATCCAGGATTGAGAACCCAATGATCTGTATTCCGCTTAATGGTCCGAAGCCAAGAGAAGATGGCAAAGCCATCAATACTGCAATGAAAAATAAAATAATGCAGGCCGGAATTCTTCTTATATGGAACTTGTCCATCAGAACCGCTACCAATGTTTCCAGTAAAGAGATAGATGATGTCAGTGCCGCAAATAGTACTAGGATAAAGAAAACTGCGCCGATAGCGTTGCTGAAAGCCATACTGTTAAAGACTTTCGGAAGCATAACGAACATCAGAGAAGGTCCCTTTGCCAACATAGAGGAGTCTCCGTTGGAAAATACAAAGACTGCCGGAACGATCATCAAACCTGCCAGGAAAGCAACACCGGTATCAAAACATTCAACCTGTGTCACAGACTTCTCCAAATCTGACTTCTTCGGCATATAAGAACCAAACGTAATCATAATGCCCATTGCAAGGGACATAGAATAAAACAGCTGTCCCAAAGCGGCCAGGAAAGTCGTTGGACCGAAATCTTTCAAGCTTGGCTTCAAGTAATAGATAACACCGTCTATAGCTCCCGGGCGGGTAATACAAAAGATGGATACGCCGACCAAAAGAACGATTAGGACAGGCATCATAAAGGTGCTGACTCTCTCGATTCCTCCCTTAACACCACAGGCAACGATGGCAGTGGTAATAATCAAAAAGATCAGAAGATAGAAAATAGGTTCTCCTGTCTGTGAAATAAAACCAGAGAAAAAGTCATCCGATGCTGCGGCAGGAATATTCTGCTGTAAGGATACGACCATATATTTGGTAACCCAGCCGCCGATCACACAGTAATATGGGAAGATAATAAATGGGATAAAACTGGTCAGATATCCAATAAATTTGAACTTTTTGTTAAAATATCCAAATGCGTTGATTGCGCTGGTGCCGGCTCTTCTTCCCAAAGCGACTTCGGTAATCATTAAGCTGAAACCGAAAGTCAGGGTAAGGATCAGATAGATCAATAAAAAGCTTCCGCCCCCGTATTTTGCAGCTAAATATGGGAATCTCCATATATTTCCCAATCCAACGGCGGAACCTGCCGTCGCCAGAACAAATCCGATACGGCTCGAGAATCCGCTTCTCTCATGTGACATAACTATACCTCTTTTCATACTTTTTTAAAGTGTTATATAACGTCAACATCCTCACCGGCAAGCACAGCGTTCATATTGCGGACAGAGCACATCTTTCCGCACATGGTACAGGTATCTTCTCTTTCCGGAGTGGATTCCGCACGATACCGCTTTGCTTTCTCTGGATCAAGTGCAAGCTCGAACTGTTTGTTCCAGTCAAGTTTTTGGCGAGCCGCGGCCATCTGATTATCCCAATCCATAGCGCCTTTGACGCCTTTGGCAATATCGGCAGCGTGTGCGGCGATTTTAGATGCCATGATTCCTTCTTTGACGTCGTCTACGTTTGGCAGACGAAGATGCTCCGCAGGAGTCACATAGCATAAAAAGCTGGCTCCGGAAGCTGCGGCGATGGCTCCTCCGATTGCAGAAGTAATATGATCATAACCAGGAGCAATATCGGTTACGATCGGTCCTAATACATAGAAAGGAGCGCCGTGACAGATTGTCTGCTGGATCTTCATATTTGCCTGGATCTGATCCATCGGCATATGACCCGGTCCTTCAATCATGACCTGAACATCCCGATCCCATGCACGGGCAGTCAGCTCTCCAAGAGTAACAAGCTCTTCAATCTGAGAAATATCACTGGCGTCTTTTAAACATCCGGGACGGCATGCGTCTCCTAAACTTAAAGTCACATCGTATTCATTACAGATATCCAGAATCTCATCATAATATTCGAAAAATGGATTCTCATTGCCGGTTGCTTCCATCCATGCAAAAATTAAAGAACCACCGCGGGAAACAATGTTCATCTGACGTCTCATTGCTTTGAAACGATCCGCTGTATTGCGGTTGATTCCACAGTGGATGGTCATAAAATCCACACCGTCTTCTGCATGCATTCGGAAGACATCGATCCACTCGCGGGATGTGATATCTTTTAAAGCCTTGTTATAATATACGATTGCGTCATAGATCGGTACAGTACCTAAGATAGCAGGACATTCATTCACCAGTTTCCTGCGGAAAGTATGGGTATCTCCAAAAGAAGAAAGATCCATAATGGCCTCTGCGCCCATGTCGATGGCTTGTTTCACCTTCTCCATCTCTACGTCGAGATTCAGACAGTCTCTGGACGTTCCGAGATTGACGTTAATTTTTGTTTTTAAAGAGTTCCCAATACCGAAAGGTTTTAAACAGGTGTGCCTCTTGTTAGCCGGAATGACAATGGTGCCTGCGGCAACCTCCTTCATAATATCCTGTACATCCAAACCTTCATACGAAGCAACAGCTTCCATCTCTTTTGTTATGATGCCCTGACGGGCAGCGTTCATCTGTGTTGTATAACTCATTACGTACACCTCCAAAAATAAAAACATTCTGGGAGACTCTTATATAAAGCAGCCAAATTCCTACGGCGGCATTACCCGCATCAGGTCTATGGTCGAAGCCTCGGCTTCCTCTCAGCTAAGGTCGTCCGCGGACGCCTTTTAAGCTCCCATTTTAGTTACTAAGTTATTGTAACATCGAAAACGACGAATCGCAACTACAAAGCAAATTTTTCGATGGCATAAGCTACGCCGTCTTCATCATTTGATTTGGTAATAAAATCTGCAGCTTCTTTGACGATTGGTTCAGCGTTTCCCATGGCAGCAGCTATTCCTGCGGCCCGCAGCATGTCGAGATCATTAAAACTATCTCCGATTGCCATTGTTTCTTCCGGAGCAATGCCTAAATGTGCAGCCAGTTTTAAAAGTGCCCCGCCCTTTTGTGCTGTTTTTGAAGTTAATTCAAGGTTGCCTGAAAAAGCAGAAGTTACATCTAAGACTCCTTCGTTTTGATAAAATTCCATAATCTCTTTGCGAAGATTCAGATCTGAGAAAATGAGATGTACTTTTTCCACCGGGAATGGATCGGAAACCAGTCGGTCAAAGATCCCATCCTCGTAGATTTCAGGAGCTTGTCCTTTGCGAAGGATCGGAGTCTGTTTTATAAGTTTTTCCACCGTAGGAAGGGTGGAGCGGTCACAGTAGCAGGCACCCTGATAAAATAATTCAATGATCATAGGAAGATCGCGGATCTTTTGAATGATAGCAGGCATTTGTTTTGCTTCGATCAGTTCCTCAAAAAGAGGTTTTTCTTGTGTGAGATCAACAATCGATGCTCCATTTGATGTGGAAGCATAGCGGAGTCCGGGAATATCCATGAGCTCCTGCGGCAGAAAAGATCTCGGGCGGCCGGTAGCAGGAAAGACTGTGATGCCCTGCCGGATCGCCTGAGCAATGGTTTGTTTTGTATGTTCTGTAATCTCTCGCTTTGAATTAAATGTCGTGCCGTCCATGTCCAGCGCGATCAATTTGACTTTTTTATTCATAAAAGACCTCCATTTCAATAACTATTCGGCCATTGCGTCCCGGATTCCCGAAGCTGATGCTGCTATGCCGCTGCTTGCGCGGCTGAATCCTTGTTGAAGGCTAAACGCCATATGTCTGAATAGTTATCCATTTTAAATTTCACTTTTTTCATTATATCATATGGACTAAAAAACGTGTTATAATGATAAAACAGAATGATACATCAAAATGCAGCATAAAGATACGAAAGAATTTATATGAAAAATGTAAGATTTCTGTTGGGGATGGTCATAAACAACGACAGTTATGTTATAATAAACAATAACTTGGTCGTTAGAGGAGGCGCAGCATGGCTGGCATACGAAATTCAGATCGAATCTATATAGAAGAATTAGCAGGAAACCAGCCGCGGAACCTGATGGTTATATGTGAACGGCTTTTTTTAGAATTCCATAATGACAGTACGCCGCAGGAGATGGCAGGGCAGATCGCAAGAAAACTTCAGGAAGAACCGATGCTGATCGGAGAGATGCTTAGAGAAGAAGCAGTGGATCTGCTATTTGAATTGTGGCAGACAGAAGGGGAGGTCATCCTGCCGGAACAACATATAGAAGAGCTGCAGCAGCTCCACTATTTAGGGTTTGTATCAGCGGATGATGAGGATCTTTTGGTGAATCAGGATGCAAAGGATATCTTCTATTTTTCCATGAAGAGCCGCGGAATGCGTAAGATGATGGGAAAATATACAGAATGGGAGAAAATTATCTTTGGAATGCTGTTCACTTATGGTATTCTAGATGTATATGAATGTTATAAAATTTTTGAAGGTTTGCAGGAGGATCCGGTCTTTTACGCGGACTTTGAAGAATTCCTCATGCGCCGCATGATATTTTGGCACAGCGGACTGCTGCTTCGAAATGAGAGGACCAAAAAGCTGTTTTTAGCAAGCCGGGAAACGGAAGATCGCAATCAGGTTTTTTATCAGTGGGGACAGCATACGGATCTGGATTTTTGCAGATACAGCAAGCAGGAATATATGGATTTGGCCAGAGGGAATGGCATTGCCGGTTGGGAAGGCATTGCGGATCTATTCCTTTTTGTTTTAGATAAGAACGATCAGGATCGGTATCAAGCGATGATCATCCTTAAGATGATTGTCCTTGTCATACAGAATGGGGAATCCTATTTGGATGCGGTCCTTAAGATGAATCAGGTTTTGGATCTGCATTCTGAAAAAGATGAAAAAGAAGTTTGCAGCTACATAAAAAAGATTTTTTACAGCATTCCGATTTATGGACTGAAAGGGCATACAAGAGAAGAATTGACCCGAAAAGATATGTTTCAGGTCATTGATGGCGGAAAACATTGAGGAGGAAGAGATGAAACAATCAACAGTGTTAGTCGTAGACGATGAAAAAGAAATTGCTGATTTTATTGAATTATATTTAAAGAATGAGAATTATGAAGTTTTAAAGTTTTATAATGGAAAAGACGCGCTTGCGTGCATCGAGAATGAGACAATTGATTTGGCGATCCTTGATGTCATGCTTCCTGATATCGACGGATTTGAAATCTTAAAACAAATACGATTAAAGTATACATTTCCGGTCATTATGCTGACGGCGAAAGTTTCTTCCATGGATAAGATCAATGGACTTACGCTGGGAGCAGATGATTATATAGAGAAACCATTTGAGCCGTTGGAATTGATGGCAAGAGTGAAGGCGCAGCTGCGCCGCTTTACCCGCTATAATGATGGGAATGGAATGAATCAGGATGATACATTGGAGATCGCCGGGCTGATCTTGAATCGGTCTACCCATCAATGTACGTACGGAGAAGAAGAAGTGACACTGACGCCGTTGGAATTCTCTATTTTATGGATTCTGACGAAGAACCGCGGTAAGGTCATCAGTTCAGAAAATTTATTTGAGCAGGTATGGAAAGAAAAATATTTTAAGAATAACAACAATACCGTTATGGTTCATATCAGACACTTACGGGAAAAATTAGGTGAAGTAATGGGACATAAAGAATTGATCAAGACCGTATGGGGAGTTGGATATAAAGTTGAGGAGTAAATATCGCAGAT
>ERZ1643249.3912-NODE-3912-length-12818-cov-4.798480_pt1 | contig 12818 bp, 11 predicted proteins | sample MGYA00579263_ERZ1643249 | MGnify/ENA primary metagenome ERZ1643249 (study PRJEB29033, sample SAMEA4952264) | chicken gut metagenome | biome: Broiler Chicken; feature: Gastrointestinal Tract; material: Caecum | place: Ireland | collected 2018 | study: Broiler...
TTAACTTTATCTTCCGTACTATCTTCTATATCCAGTTCCAAATTTTCATAATATTCTATAATTGGCAAACGTCTATCATTTCTTTTTTCAATTAGTTTATCTAAGCTTTCCTCTATACTAATGCTATCATCTATAGTTTTAGAAACAATATCATCTAAATTTGAAAGATACTTTTCTGGATTAATATACATATCAAATATAGTGGCTATAACATGCTTACAAGGAGTAACTTGTCCATTTGCAGCAGGACAGTTACATCCATATTGTAATTCGTCTTTTCTTTTTTTTACAACCACTTCATATCTATATGTTCCTCTAACATAAACATTTGCTTCAAATTCATTTTCAGATGTATATTCAAATTCTCTAAGCTTTACTCTTCCTTGTTCAAAATATTTTTTACCTCTAGCCGTTACCTGACTTCCAGCTACTTTAAGTATTGTATTTATTTCTTTTGGACTAATTAACATTTTTTTCTCCTATACTACATAAAAATACATATTATTATCTACTAATTATATAATCAAATGTACTATTTGTCAATTTTAAAATAAAACTTTCTTGTTTAATAAATAAAAAGTACAAATTAAGCTAGATAACAAAAATATTATCTAGCTTTACTTTTCTATTTTCCTAAATTTTCTTCTATAACTTGCCATACATCATCTGTCTCATAACCTTTTCTCCAACCTGTTATACCTGCCAAGTTAAATTTATTAACAGTTTCAACTCTTTTTTTAACAGAAGTTATATCTTCAAGCCATAATTTATATGTAGTACTTCCAACTGTAACTTCTGCATAATTTTGTCCTGATTTTTCATCTAATGTTGGTGTTAAATTATACTCATCTAAAAATTCTAAACAATCTTCCATTGTATAAGCTCTTGTTGTATACTCACTATCACCTTGTCTTTGAATCCAAACCCTAGTATAAAAAGGAATACCAAGTATTATTTTACTAGATGGAATTTTAGAATCTTCTATTAAAGAATTAATATTTTCTTCTACCCAAGAAATTTCAGCTATAGAACCTGCCTCTTTTGACCACGAGCCTCTTTGATCATATCCCATAAGTACCACATAATCACTAGCTTCACCAATTCTTGTTCTATCTATATATTCTACAAAATACATATCAACTGATAATTTTAGGCCCTCTTTTCTAAGAAGTGGTGCAAGTTCTCTTATAAGCTGAGTAAACATATCTCTATCTTCTGTTTTCATAGATTCAAAGTCAATATTTACTCCATCTACCTTATCTTCTTTTAATGTATTTACAAGATTTTTTATAAAGTTTTCCCTATTATACTCACTATTTAACATTGCAGAAGTATCAGCTGGTAAATAATTTACAGAATCAATTCCATTTGTGATAATAGGCCATATTTCATATCCATTTTCTTTTGCTTTGTTATAATATCTACTACTGTATTCAGAATTAATTTCACCAGATGAATTTTTTAATTCATACCATGTAGGTGATACAACATCTACACCTGAAATCTTATCTCCTAAGACTTTTAGATCACTACCATATTGCCAAAACATTGTAAGTTTTTCATTTGTATTTTCCTCAGTAGTAGTGGTATTTTCATTTTCATTACTTTTTTCTTCTTCAATATAGTCTACATTATTTTTGGATATATACCCTATAATTCCTGAACTTGTTTTTATTTTATACCATCTATTATGATTCAAACTATCAATATATACCTTTACAGTATCGCCTTTATTTAATGTTGCAAGTACATCAGATTTTGTATCAATATTAGAATATACTTTTACCTCATTATATTTTATAGCAGTATCTGGTATTTTGGTTTTATCAATTACAACAGTAGAAGTATCTTTATTATATTCAACCATTATTCCATATAATTCTTTAAATAAATTTATATCTATATATGGCTGTCCATCAACCACTTTTGCAGGATTTTCTATACTTACATCCTCAAGGTTATCTGACATTTTATTTTCGTCTATTTTTAATTTTATAACTTTATCATAAGTTGTAATAATTACTTTAGTTGAAAGTTTATCATAATAGATATTTTCATCTATTAATTTTGATATTGTATCTACTGATAAATAAATACCTGTATTTTGTACAAATGGTACATAATCTGTTTTTATATTATCCCCAAAAGCTACGAGTTTCACATCTTTTGTAACTCCAATATTTACTTTAAATGTAATAAATAAAATTAAAGCTATTACACTAAATATTATTACATATATATATCTACCTATTCTTTCAAACATTTTTTCAACCTACCTTATACCAAAATATTATACTATATTTTTCATTTTTTGTGAACCCATTTTTAATATTTTGTTATATTTTAAAATATTTGAAAGCTTTTGTAATAATTTTGTAATATATAAATGTATAATTTAATTTAAACATTTTCAATTAGAATTTCTATTATTTTATTATAGCTAATACCATCATACATTAAAAGTTTTGGGTACATACTAGTATTTGTAAACCCAGGCATTGTATTTACTTCATTAAAAAATATATTATTATCTGTTACAAAAAAATCAATTCTTGCAAGAGAAGATAAATTTAATATTTTAAATATCCTTTTAGAGTATTCTTTTATCTTTTCTTCTTGTTCTTTTAAAATATGCGCAGGTATTATTGGTAAATTACTACTATCATTATATTTTTCATCATAACTATAAATGGTATCCTTTGTTTTTATTTGCCCTGGTGTTGAAACAATAAGTTTTAACCCATCTTGAAGTATTGCACATTCAACTTCTTTTTTAGTTTTTATATATTTTTCTATCAATACATCATTATCAAATTCTAAAGCATATGATATAGCTTCTTTTAATTTCTCTATATCTTCTACTTTAGTTACACCATATGAAGAACCTTCTTGATTAGGCTTTACAAATAATGGTAATCCTAATTTTTCTACTGTATTATTACAAAATTCTTTATATATATTAATATCATTACACATATCTAAATATTTCTCTCTTGAAATATTAACATAATCAACAACTGGTATATTTTCGGTTTCTACTAATTTTTTACTAAAAGTTTTATTCATTGCAATACTACTAGCAAGTACTTTGCATCCTACATATTTTACTCCAGCTATTTCAAATATTCCTTGTATAGTTCCATCTTCTCCATATTTTCCATGTAACACCGGAAAAATAACATCATATTTTCTTAATTCATCTATAATATAACTTATCTTTTCTTTGTTTTTTACATCTAATATCCAATTATTATTTTTTATATTTTCTAAACTTCCATTATACTTATACCAATTTCCCTGTTTATCAATACCTACCATGCTAACTATATATTTTTCTTTATTTATATTTTCTATTACGTTTGCAGCAGACATACATGATACCTCATGCTCTGAAGACATTGAACCAAATATCACTAATACTCTTTTCATATTATACCTCCAAAATTATAGCTCAAGTTACTAATTTAATAAAAGGTAGAATATCTTTAATATATCCTACCAATATTATTATTTTACAATTTCTAGTGGTGTATAATTTGCCATTAATCTTTTAAAGCCTGAACTTTCAAAAACTATATCTAATTTATAGTCGTCGCCTTCTGCTTCAATTTTTTTAATTACACCTACTCCAAATTTTTTATGTTTTACTGTCATTCCAACTTCATAATTTACATCTTTATTACTATTTTCAGTAATATTATTACTTTTAGCGGTAATTCCATTTAAATTTTTCAAGAAATTATCTACACTAAGTCCAAATTTAAGTTTACTAGAATTTTGTGATTTTCCAAAAATTTCTCTACTATTTGAAAGTATTCCCTCTGCTTTTTCGTATTCACTATCAAGATACCTCTCAGATTTTTTCTTTCTTAATGAAATATTTTCAAGTGCATCATCATCAAACAATTCCTCAGGTATCTCTGATATAAATCTTGATGGTATAGTATAAGTAGTAGAACCATATAACGTTCTTTTAGATGCGTTTGTAATATATAATTTTTTCTTTGCTCTTGTTATTCCAACATAACAAAGTCTTCTTTCTTCTTCTACCGATTCATCTTCTTCTATAGAACGCTTTGATGGAAAAAGACCTTCTTCCATTCCAACTAAAAAAACTACTTCAAACTCTAGGCCTTTTGCACTATGCATTGTCATTAAAGTGACAGACTCTGATTCATCATCCATTCTATCAACATCAGATACTAAAGCTATACTATCTAAAAAGTCAGCAAGTGTTGCATCTGCTGTTTCTTTTTCAAATTCAATTGCCACTCCTATAAACTCCATAAGATTTTCAAATCTCATTTCATTTTCTTTCTCATTTCCTTCATTTAACATTGCTTCATATCCAGACTCTTTTAATACATCTTTCATAAGTTCAGAAATTTTTATATTATCTTTTTTTAATATTAAATTATTTATCATATCTCTAAATAATATAATATTACCTGCACTTCTTATACCCTCTAGATTATTGCTATCTTGTATTAATTTAAATATAGATATTCCTTGAGATGTAGCCATTTCATCAAGTTTATCTATTGCCTTTTCTCCTATGCCACGTTTTGGCTCATTTATTATCCTTTTTAATGCTATATTATCGTCTTGATTTTGTATTAATTTTAAATATGAAATTAAATCTTTTATTTCTTTTCTTGAATAGAACTTTATACCACCAATAAGCTTATATGGTGTTCCATTTCTCATAAATACTTCTTCTAAAACACGTGCTTGTGCATTAGTTCTAAAAAGCACTGCAAAATCAGAATATTTTAATTTTTCTTTTTTGCATAAATCATCAATTTTTTCTACTATATATTCTACCTCTTCGTACTCATTTGGAAGAGTTTTATAATAAATTTTATCACCTTCGTTATTTTGGGTCCAAAGTTTTTTATCTATTTTTGATTTGTTATTTTTTATTACTCCATTTGCTGCGTTTAATATATTTTTTGTACTTCTGTAATTTTCTTCAAGTTTTATTATTTTTGCGTTAGGATATTCCTTTTCAAAATTTAATATATTAGTTATATCTGCTCCTCTAAAAGCATATATGCTTTGCGATTCATCACCAACCACACAAATATTTCCATGTGCAGCACTAAGTAAACTTATAAGTAAAAATTGGACTTTATTTGTATCTTGATATTCGTCTACTAAAATATATTTAAATTTTGATTGATAATACGAAAGTCTATCTGGATTTTCTAAAAATAATTTTACAGTTAGCATTAAGATATCATCAAAATCTATCGCATTATTTGATATTAAAGTCTTCTGATATAATTCATATATCTTTGCAATTTGTTCTTTTCTAAAATCGCCAGCTGCATTACTTGCATATTTTTTATAATCTATCATACTATCTTTTGCATGACTTATTTCGTATTTTATCAAAGATGTAGGATAACTTTTATCATCTACATTAAGCTTTTTTACAACTTCTTTTATTACCTTATCTTTGTCTAATTCATCAAAAATATTAAAATCTCTAGAATACCCAAGTAATTCTATTTCCCTTTTTAATATTCTAACACATACTGAATGAAAAGTTCCAAGCCATATATCATTTCCACTTTCACCAATTAATGTTTCTACTCTTTCTTTCATTTCTTTTGCTGCTTTGTTTGTAAAAGTTATTGCTAGTATTTCCCAAGGCTTTACAATTTTTTCTTCTAATAAGTACGCCATTTTATATGTAAGTACCCTTGTTTTTCCACTACCTGCTCCAGCTAAAATTAAAAGTGGGCCATCGATATACATAGCTGCCTCTTTTTGCTTATCATTTAATTTATCTAAAAGCTTGCTCATATAATCTCTCTCCTATTTATTTGAAATAAACAAAATCAAACTTCTGTTTGATTTATCAAAAACATTATATCAAATTTTACATTATTACGCAATAAATATGTTTGATTTTATTTTAAAAAATATATTTTGTAAATAATAATTATATTTCAATTATTCCGCCATAATCAATGACATCTAATCCTTTAAAGTCTATTATTTCAAGTCCTTTTTTTGTAATATAACTTCTAATTATATTATTTTTATCTATTTTTTCTAAGTCACCAAATACTATAACATAGTCATCTAGTCTACTTATTGCACCCCCTATAAATCCAGTCATATTTGAATATGTACCTTTACTATTTAACAACTTAATGTCTAAATTCCAATTAATATTAAGTACATCTATTTTATTTTCACTTAAAATTTCTGCTACTTTTTCATCACTTACTATTACACTATTTTCATCTATAACTGCAATACTACAATTACTATATCCTTGCTTTATATTAATTTTATTTAAATTACATTTATCTATTAAATTTAATGCTTCTTTATTTGTATATTTAAAATTATGAATTACATTTTTTCCTATTTGACATATGTTATATATAACATCATAAGGATACTTTTTTTCTAAATTTTGTTTTGAAATTACAATATTACTTTTATCATATATTTTTTCATTTATTCTTTCATACATTTTTTCTTCTATTATCACTTTTTCATTTATTTTACAACAAAATATATCTGGATGTGAAGAAATTTCTGGATATAATATATCGCTACATGGTAGTTCTACTATGTTATATCCTAACTTTCTAATCATATCTTTTTTAATACTTAACATTCTATTATCTATTATTACTTGTTTCAATTTTTTCACCGTTTCAATTATATCAAATATTTATACATAATTCAAACTTGACATAAATTAATTTTTGCAATATAATTATACTATATATTAAAGTGAGGTGACATTTATGGGGAGAGGAAAATATGATACATGCGAAAATTGTATACATGGAGAAGAAAACAGAGATGGTACATATAGATGTGAGTTAGATAAAAGCGATAATGAAAGTGATTTTTGGTGCAAACATCATAGAGGAGAAGATGAAGAATAAATAAAAAAAGAAAATTCAAAAAATTATATCTTTGAATTTTCTTTTTTATTTACTATAACATATTTTTTCTTTTTAACAATATTGTAGCTATTATAGTGGCAAGAAGCGATACCCCTATTACTTCATAAAATCCTATAACACTTGTATCAAATGGAAAATCAACATTCATTCCAAGGAAACTAGATACCATAGTAGGAATAGATATTATCACAGTTATTGAAGTTAAAATTTTCATTACGATATTTAAATTATTTGAAACCATAGTACCAAATATATCTATTATTCCATTTAAAATCTCACTATATGTTTGAATCATCTCCATTGCTTGCCTGTTTTCAATCATTGTATCTTCTAAAATATCTTCATCATCTTCATAAAGTTTTATTGATTTACCTCTATTTAGTTTTTCTAAAACCACTTGGTTTCCCTTTACAGAAGCATTGAAATATATCATCGATTTTTCAAATTTCATTACCTTTTGCAATTCTTTATTTCTCATACTTTTTGACATATGCTCTTCAAACATATCAATATCTTTAATAATATAATTTAAATACCTTATATAGTCTTGGGCTATATCATATAATATTTGAAAAACAAATCTTGATTTTTTCTCTGTTTGAACATAAAAATTCTTTGCCTTAAACTTCATTCCTTCAACAGCAGTTATGTTTTCCTGTGATATAGTTATAAACATATCATCTCTTACTAAAATCATTCCAAGGGGAAGTGTTGTATATATCTTCTCATTATTTTTTATTTCTGTTGCAGGCGAATCTACTACTATAAGTACACTATCATCTTCTTCATCTATATGGGCTTTTTCAGCCATATCTAGTGGGTATCTAAGTGCTTGTTCATCTATTCTTACTAAATCAGCAATTACCTTTATTTCATCTTCGGTTGGTTTTACAATATTAATCCAACATCCTTTTTGTGGAATATCTATTTTAGTTAAATTTCCAACCTCTGCATTTGTTTTATATATCTCAACCATAACTTAAACTCCTTTTACACATTTTTTATATTCTATATCAAATAAACTTATTTGTCAAATAAAATATTGTATTTATGTAAAATTATAAATATTTATACTAATTACATTGTAAGTATTCCACCTGGCGTATCCATTATAATTAAAACTCTTTCTTCCTGTTTTGTTTTTGCATTTATATATATTAAATATTCTCTATCATCTACTTTTCCTTTAAACTCATATGTAAGAATCTCATCCATAGAATCTGTTGGAATTATTGCTATCTCTTCACTTATTATCTTAACATTTTTATTAAGTGCACTTCTTGCTTCTTCAATAGAAATTTCTGGAGTTATATTTTCTCTTGTAGTATGATTAAATATATATCCTTGTGCTTCTACTGAACATACTTCTCCTGTATCAAGTGCAATTTTTATTTTTATTAAATCAGGATATAACAAAACATTATCTTGACATGCAGCATAATTTATAATTGCCATATTTTCTGTTTTTAAATAGTATGTATCTTTTATATCATAAATCTCAAGTTTTTCTAAAAATTCTTTACCTATTTTTTTTGCTTCTTCCATTGCTATTTTTTCTTCGTTTACTTTTCTATCTGCAAGCATAAGGTATAACTTACAGTCCTTTTTCGTAATACTAATATTTCTTACCATATCACTTTTGCTTAGTTTTAAATCAAAGTTATATAAACTAACTTTTCCTTCAGATTCCCCTTTATAATTTATATATTCAATATTTTCTTTTCCAAATATATTTTCTACATATTTTTGTGCCTCTTCCATACTTACTTCATTATCTTTTAAAAACTTTGGTGTCATTGTAAATATATGATTAGAAAATGCTCCATCATATATAAGGCCCTCATATTCTTGAAAAGTTTTAGTAATACCATTTAAATTTGAAATAGCTGTTTCTACTTCAACACTTGGAAGTTTCTCATTTCCTTCCTTTTCTAATTTATCCCATTTTATTCTTCCATTATTTAAGTCATCATATATTTTTGACATTACATCTGATAATTCTTTACATTTAGAATACATAGTCTTTATATCTTCATATTCTTTATCAGTTATTTTCTTATCAGATACTGATTGTTTCATTAAGGTATATGAATAATCACTAAGCTGTGATAAAAACTTTGCTGCATTTGACAGTGAATTTTGATTTACAGGAATAGACTCAAAATTTTCTTTTGCTAAATTAGACTGTCTCCAAATACTAGCAAGAGTTGTTATTGTCAATTTTTGTGTATTTATTATTTGTAGTTTTGCAAGTTCAACTTCTAAGTTTTTTATATATCCTACAGCTTGAAACATTGCTTTATTATATCCATTTTGCGCCTTTTGTTTTTCTCTTTTAAAATTATTTGCCATTTCCATGGAAAATATAAAAATGGCAGAAAAAAGCATAAAAAATATAACTGCTACTATTTTAGGATTTAATCTTTTTTTTATATCATTAACCTTTTTTTCAAATTTTTCTATCATATTTATTCTCCTAATGCAAATCTATGTTTCCCTATAGTTGTGGTTGTTTCAAGAGAAAACAGCCATTTACTACTTGTTTTACTTGGATTATAAAAATAAAGAGCTCCATTTGTTGGATCTGCTCCATTCATTGCTTCTTGTGCCGCTTTATACACAGTTGAATTCTCATCTATAGGTACATTAAACTGTCCATCTTTAATACATGAAAATTGTCCTTCTTGATAAATAACACCTGGTATTGTATTTGGAAACTTTGGACTTTTTACTCTATTTAAAATAACTGCACCAACTGCTACTTGCCCTTCATATGGTTCTCCTCTTGCTTCTCCATTTATGAGTCTTGCAAGAAGTTCCACCATTTCTTCACCTGTAGCCTCTTCTTTGGTACTAGTTGAACTTTCTTCTTGTTTTGCAGCATATAATCTAAAGTTATTAAATAAATCTATTTTTGTATAATTTATTGATATATATAATAAGGTTAAAAGAAACGCTATACAAAAAAAGCATATTGTATATTTATTTAATAGGTATTTTTTCATAAAAACCTCCATTTTTATTAGTTTTTCCCATATAATAAATAATATACAATATACTTTTTTTAAAAAATATAATTTAATAAAATTAAACAAACAACACCTGGTAATCCTAGTATTCCTGCAATTAAAGCTGTAACAAAATTAAAAGGGATATGAAGACCAATAGAAGCACCAAAATTATTTACCACTAATATTAATACTAATCCTAACCCAATATTAATTAATAATTTCAATATTTTCTTAAATGGCCAAGAAAATATTTTTGCTACCACAATTACTGCTATTATACTTATAGCAAGTACAAAATACTGCATACTTAAACCTCCTATTTATTATAATATTATGCTTGTCTTATTTAAATATGCAAGATAGGAAATTTATATTTTTAATTTTAAATATTATTTTATTAACCTTTTATATATTTGTTTTTATATTTTAAAAACTCCTATTTAGAATAAAAAAACTCTATCGTTTTAAAGTGTCTAATTATAATGTTATAAAAATTTTATAGATTACATTAAAATTTAAGAAAAAAAACAATACCTATTTCTTAAAATAAGTATTGCCTTTTTGTTATATTATTCTTACTATATCATTATACGTTACAACAAGTGTTAACGCTATTAAAAGTCCAAAACCTATATATGAAATAATGGCTTCCACATTAGGAGATATCTTCTTTCTTGTTATCCATTCGCCAATAACTATTACTACTTTACCTCCATCAAGTGGTGGAAATGGCATTAAGTTTGCAACACCTACCGCTAAACTTATTATTCCCATTAAATTGAAAAATTCCAATATTCCATTAGTCTTAGATACCACTTCTCCAATTCCTACAATACCAGACATGTCTTCTATTCCAACTTTTCCTTTAAATAAATCAACATAAGAGCCAACTATTGTTTTTACATTATCATAAGTTGAATAAAAAGCAAGTGGAAGTGTAGTTTTTACTTTTTCTGTTGAAGTAATATTTAAATCAAATAAAGGTTTAGATTCTGTTTCTACAGTTTTATTAATAATTTCACCATTTCTATCTATTACTAAATCAATACTTTCATTTGGATGTTCCCTTATAATAGTTACAACTTCATTTGAAGTAGCAGTTTGTATTCCATTTACACTAGTTATCTTATCTCCTGCTTTTAGACCAGCATTTGCTGACACCCCTCCTGCTGCTACCATTTCTATTTCATTTGTACCTATACCAGTATTAGTATCAATTATAAATGAAATACCTATGTATCCTATATTTTTTACTGCATCTTCTACAGTTGTTTCATATTTTTTACCATCATGTATATATTCTATATTTACATCAGTTACTCCTTCATCAAAACTTTGATTTATTAACTCTGATTGTAAATTTACCTTTTTACCGTTTATAGAATATATAGTGTCACCTAAAGCCACGCCCGCTTTTTCTAATACAGAATTTTCTGTAAATCCTGTTATTTTAGTCGTATAAGTTGGAAAAGAAAAAGCTATTGCAAGAAATATTATTACTGCAAGAATTGCATTAAATGTAACTCCTGCAACAAGTACAACTACTTTTTGAAATACATTTTTACTTCCAAAAGAATTCTTGCTATCTGACTCCCCATCTTCTCCTTCTATAGCGCAGTATCCACCAAATGGTATACATCTTAAAGAGTACATTGTCTCCTTATATTTTTTTTGGACTATTTTTGGACCAAATCCAATTGAAAACTCATTTACTCCCATTTTAAATAACTTTGCAAATAGAAAATGTCCAAATTCATGTATTGTTGCAACCACTCCTAAAATTATTATTAATTTTATAATTGTAATTATAAATGTTACCAATTTTTCCTCCTAATATTATTTAATGTCTATATTATATTAATATGAATAATTTTAAAAAAATATATACAATTGGAGCAACAAATAATATACTATCACATCTATCAAGTATACCTCCATGACCTGGCATTATTGTTCCAAAATCTTTTATACCACAATATCTTTTTATAGATGAAGCAGATAAGTCTCCAAACTGGCCTACTATAGCTGATACTAGTCCCATTAAAATCATCACCAAGTAATTTAAATTCAATGAAAATACATTATTTACAATAACTGTAAATAATAAAAATGCAATAATTACACATAAAACTCCTGCTACAGCACCTTCTACAGTTTTCTTAGGACTAATTGTTGGACATAATTTATGCTTTCCAAACTTTCTTCCTACTAAATATGCAAATATATCAGATACAAATGCTCCCATTAATACTAACCATATATATATTCTTCCATTTTCCATAGATAAAATTAATTTTACAAAAGAAAACATAAATGGAATATATACAAGCGCAAATATAGTAAGTGCTACGTCTACTACTGTTATTTTTAAATTTTTCAAAATTATATATATAAACATAGATATTAATAAAATTGGAATGGCAACTCTAAGTATTAGCATTTTTAAATTAAAATCTATACCTTGTCCCATGAGAAAAATACTTATACATCCAATATACCCTATCCAAGATATTGGATTATATCCTATAGATTTAAAAGCTTTTATATACTCATGCATTGCAATACATGAAATACACACTACAACTATAGTATCTACAATAGGATGGTTTATAACTAATATTCCAACTAAAAATGCAAAATAAATTAACGATGATATCAGTCTTTGTTTCACTATCTCTTACCTCTTTTTATATTTCCATAATTTCTTTTTCTTTTGCATCTATAGTTTTATCCACATTTTGCACATATTTATCTGTTAATTTTTGAATTTTTTCTTCTATATTTTTTAATTCATCTTCTGTTATTTCGTTATTTTTATGACTAGCTTTTGCATCATCCATTCCATCACGTCTAATATTTCTTACTGCTA
>ERZ1643249.3913-NODE-3913-length-12809-cov-5.654932_pt1 | contig 12809 bp, 10 predicted proteins | sample MGYA00579263_ERZ1643249 | MGnify/ENA primary metagenome ERZ1643249 (study PRJEB29033, sample SAMEA4952264) | chicken gut metagenome | biome: Broiler Chicken; feature: Gastrointestinal Tract; material: Caecum | place: Ireland | collected 2018 | study: Broiler...
AAGAGATAATAAAAACATTGTGGATTTAGAATTATTGCAAAAACAAGTTAATGAAGATAATAATTTAATATCTAATTAATAAAAAGTATTGACAACTAAACGATTAGTAATAAAAGCTAATCGTTTTCTATTATTCTATATTAGCACTCTCATATTGACATTGCTAATATAAAGTGCTAAACTTAAAAAGAAGGTGATGGAAAATTGAAGAAAAAAGAATTTAAAACAGAATCTAAAAAATTAATGGATTTAATGATTAATTCTATCTATACAAATAAAGAAATCTTTTTAAGAGAAATTATTTCAAATGCAAGTGATGCGATTGATAAGCTGCATTATATGTCTTTAACAGATAAGAAAATCAAAGTAAATAAAAAAGATTTTGAGATTTTCTTGAGTGTTGATAAAGATAAAAGAACATTAACTATTAAAGATAATGGTATCGGAATGAGTAAAGAGGAATTAGAAACAAATCTTGGTACTATTGCTAAATCAGGTTCTGAAGAATTTAAAACAGAAAATGAACATAATAAAAACATTGACATTATAGGTCAATTTGGTGTTGGTTTTTATTCTGCATTTATGGTTGCTGAAAAAGTAGAAGTTATCAGTAAAAAATACGGAAGCGATGAAGCAAATAAATGGGAATCAAGTGGTATTGACGGATATACTATTTCTCCTGCTGACAAAGATTCTTTTGGAACAGAGGTTATTTTAACAATTAAACCAGATAGTGAAGAAGAAAACTATTCTAAATATTTAGAAACCTATGAAATTGAATCTTTAGTTCGTAAATACAGCGATTACATAACTTATCCAATAAAAATGGAAGTAACTCATACACATTTGAAAGATAAAAAAGACGAAAAAGATGAAGACGAGTATGAAACTGTTACAGAAATTGAAGTAATCAACTCACTAACTCCGATTTGGCGAAGAGAAAAGAAAAATGTAAGTGATGAAGATTACAATACATTTTATAAAGATAAATTTAATGACTATGAAACGCCTTTAAGACATATGCATATTAAAGCTGAAGGAACATTTGAATATACTGCTTTACTATATATTCCAAGTCATGCACCATATGATTATTATTCAAAAGAATATGAAAAAGGATTACAACTTTATTCAAATGGTGTTCTTATCATGGAAAAATGCGCTGATTTACTACCAGATTACTTTAGCTTTGTAAAAGGTGTAGTTGATAGTCCAGATTTAACATTAAATATTTCAAGAGAAACACTACAACAAAATCGTGTTTTAAAAACAATCGCGAATTCCATTGAAAATAAAATCAAAAAAGAATTAGAAACAATGTTAGAAGAAAAGAAAGAAGATTATGAAAAATTCTTCAAGGATTTTGGACTTCAGTTAAAATATGGAATTTATAACGATTTTGGAATGCATAAAGACAAATTACAAGATTTATTGATTTACACTTCTTCAATTGATGAAAAAACAACAACTTTAAAAGAATACGTAAATCGTATGAAAGAAGACCAAAAAAATATCTACTATGCCTGTGGAGAAACAATAGATAAAATCAAAATGCTTCCACAAGTAGAGTCTGCTAAAGAAAAAGGATATGAAGTACTTTATTGTACAGATCAAGTCGACGAATTTGTTTTCATGACTTTAAGAAATTACTTAGAGAAAAATTTTGTTAATGTGTGTGGTGAGAACACAGATTTTGATACAGAAGAAGAAAAAGAAGAGTTGAAAAAAGCAAACGAAGAAGCAAAAGAAATGTTTGATATTATGAAAGAATCTATTCCAGAAGTAACTGAAATACGTTTCACAAACAAATTAAAAGAACATCCAGTATGTTTAAGTAGTAAAGGCGAAATTTCTGTAGAAATGGAAAAAACATTAAGCAATATGCCACTTAATAATGGACTTAAAGCTTCTAAAGTCTTAGAGATTAATCAAAATCATGAAATTGCAAAAACTCTAAAAAAACTAGGTAAGAAAAATAAAGAAGAATTACAAGATTATGCAAAAGTTTTATATGCAGAAGCTAGAATGATAGAAGGCTTACCAGTAGAAAATCCAACAGAAATTGCTTCATTAGTATGTAAATTTATGGCAAAATAGTTAAAGAAAAAACTTAACTATTTTTCTTTGTGAAAAAATAAATAATAGCATAACTTTTAAACTTATTATATAATCAATGATGAAAAGGTGAAAAAATATGTTTAAAGTAGCTAAAAGTATTCAAGTTTTAAAAGAAAAAGCAATTGTTCAAGTTGTTGAAGCAAAAATCGGACATTTTGACACAGAAAAAAAGAAAACAATTTATAAAAAACAAAAAGAATTAGAAATAACTGTTACAGGTTTTATTGATAATGAAGAAAATTACATTCATTTTATCTTAAACAAACCTCTTGAAGAGATACTTGCTATAAAAAACTTTCAAAAAATAGATATTAAAAAGAATGAAATTATAGATAATTACTTAGTAAATGATGGGAAAATGTCCGTAGTTGAAATTGAAAATTTAGAGATTTTACGGTTTAGTAAATCCTTTATAATTTCATTTGATTATAAAACGTTTGAACAAGATTTTTTTGGATTAGCTGAAATAGAAGTTGAAATAAATACACTTACTGAAACTTTCAAAAGTATCTAGAACGATTAAATTTTTTTGTTTAAATCATTTAGCATACGTATGTGCACCTTGTATACTGGATAAAAATGCGACTGTTAAGAAAATTTTAACAGTTCAAAAGGAAAGAAGTAGAGAGGTAAAAAGAAGTATAGAACATTATAATTTAGATGCGATTATTGCTGTAGGATATCGTATAAATTCTAAAAAACAACAGAGTTTAGAATTTTGAAAATATAAAAAAAATGAAGAAGTAAAGGAAATAAAAATTTAAGGTAGAAAGAGAGTAAGAAATGGTAAAAGAAATATATATTGAAGATATTAAAAATTTATTTTTGAAAAGAGAAAAAGACACAAATAAAGGAGATTTTGGAAAAGTTGGTATCTTAGGAGGTTCAATAAATTATAGTGGAGCTATAAAGCTTGCTACAATGAGCCTAGCTAGTCTACGGAGTGGCTGCGGTTTAGTAAAAGTAATTATTCCTGATGAAATAGTTTCTTCACTTTCTCCAATTTTATTAGAACAAACTCTTTTTCCATATAAAAATTTAGAAGATATAAAGAAATCAATAAAAAATGTAGACAGTTTAGCCATAGGTATGGGTTGGGGAAGCAATGAAAATCATTTACCAATTTTAAAAGATATTTTAGAAAATTTTCAAGGAAATTTGGTAATTGATGCGGACGGTTTAAATACGTTAGTAAATCATGTAGAAATTTTAAGAACAAGTCAAGCAAATATTGTTTTGACACCTCATTTAAAAGAATTTTCAAGATTAACAAGTCTTTCGATAGAAGAAATAGAAAAAAATAAAATGGAGATTGCAAAATCATTTGCAAAAGAAAATCACGTTATTCTTTTGCTAAAAGGTAGTACAACTATTGTGACAAATGGAATTGATGTATATTTAATAAATTATGGAACACCAGGAATGGCAACAAGTGGTAGTGGAGATGTACTATCGGGAATACTTGCAGGTTTACTAGGATATTTAGACTATAATCTTTTATCTGTTAGTGCAGGTGCTATAGTAAATGGACTTGCAGGTGAATTAGCAGAAGAAAAGAATACCGATATAAGTATGATTGCTAGTGATACAATAAAATGTATACCAGCAGCTATAAAAAAAATAAGAAATGATTTCTAACATAAAAAAGAAGGTAAAAAAATATTGTGAAAAACGAAAAATATAGTACAATAAAATTCAAATTTTAGAATTTAAATGATTCTTTTTTTGCTTAAAAGTTATCAAAGAAAGAGGTGACAAAATGAAAATAATTTCATGGAATGTAGCCGGAATTCGTGCTTGTATAAAAAAGGGTTTTATTGATTTTTTTAATGAAATAAATGCGGACATTTTTTGTGTTCAAGAAGTAAAAGCCTTAAAAGAACAAATAGAATTTCTTCCTGATGGATATGAATTATATGCTTATCCAGCTGTTCGTAAAGGTTACTCAGGGACACTTATTTATACAAAAATAAAACCGATATCAGTAACCTATGGAATTGGTGAAAAAGAATATGATGAAGAAGGAAGAAACATTACTTTAGAATTTGAAAGATTTTATTTGGTAAATTGTTATGTACCAAATGTCAAAAGAACTTTAGAGAGAATGGATTCAAGAATGCATTATGAAGAAATTTTCTTACAATATATAAAAAAATTAGAAAAGAGTAAACCAGTAGTTTTCTGTGGTGACTTAAATGTTGCTCATGAGGAAATAGATATCAAAAATGCCAAAACAAATATCGGAAATGCTGGATTTACTTACGAAGAAAGAAATAAATTGAGTGAGTTATTAAATAATGGATTTATAGATACGTTCAGATATTTTTATCCTGACAAAAGGGATGCCTACACTTGGTGGAGTTATATGAAAGGTGTTCGTGAACGAAATATTGGCTGGCGCATTGATTATTTTATTGTTTCGAAAAATTTTATAAATCAAGTAGAAGATAGCTTGATATATAAAGATGTTCTTGGAAGTGACCACTGTCCAATTGGTTTGCATATAAAAAATGAATAATACTTCAAATAAATCAAAACTTGTTTCTCGACAAGAAAAATGCTAATCTATACATAAGCAACAGCGATAGTTTTTTAAAACTACTTTAACGAGTCGTTAAAGAAGGAAATTTCCTACATCAAGGAATTAGATTTGTCAAAGGACTACACTACACTACGTGTAGAAGCGCTTACGCTTTCAGTCCGTTTCCAATTCTAATATATTTAAGTGTTGCTTAAACAAGGAGGTAGTAGAAATGCGGAAGTATGAAACGAAAGAAGCAAATGAAGAATTTTTATTATCTCTTTCTTTATTTAATGAAAATTTAGATGCCAAAGAATATATAAAAAAGTTATATGCTATAAGTAATCAAATAAAAGACAATTATTTTATATTTAAAATACCCAAAAAAAGCGGAGGGACAAGAACAATTTATGCTCCGAATTATACTCTAAAATATATTCAAAAACAAATTTCAGAAAAACTTCTAAAAGAAAGATATATTTCTAAATATGCTAAAGCATATTGTAAAGGGGCAACTTTAAAAGAAAATGCTCTTGTTCATAAAAATAAAGCAGTACTTTTAAAACTAGATATCGAAAACTTTTTTGAAAACATTACTTTTTCTCATGTTTATGAGGAAGTGTTTTATATCTATCCTGAAAATGTTCGAGTTTTACTCACTAACCTATGTTTGTATGATGACTATTTGCCTCAAGGAGCACCCACTTCACCATATATTTCCAATATTATTATGAGGGACTTTGACGAAAAAATAGGAAAGTGGTGTTTACAAAAGAAAATTTCTTACACTAGATATTCAGATTATTTAACCTTTTCAGGAGATTTTGAACCAAATGAAGTCATAAAAAAAGTCAAAGAAGAGCTTTTCAAAAAGCATTTCAAAATAAATAAGAAAAAAATTCATGTGATAAAGAATCATTCACAACAACGAGTAACAGGAGTAGTTGTCAACAAAAAAATTCAAGTTTCAAAGTCTTATCGTAAAGAAATCAGAAAAGAGATGTATTATATAAAAAAATATGGAATAGAAAGTCACCTTGAAAAAATTCACTCTCAAACAAAACCTCAGAAATATCTTCAAAGTTTATCTGGAAAAATTTCATATGTTTTAATGATGAATAAAGAAGAAAAAGAATTCCAAAGATATAAACAAAAAATAAATAAGATAAAAAAACAAAAACGATGATATAATTAAAAAAATATAAGAAGTGAGGACAAAATGGGAAAATTAGAAGAATTAAAACAAAAAATTTTAAAACTAAAAAATAAAAATAAAACTTTAAGCAAAGATGATACAAAAACAATTCAAGCTCATAAAGATGTTAATGGAGAATTAAGAGATTATTATATCAGTGATTATAAATCGGAAAGTAAAGCAAAATTTACAAGTGTTGTAAAAATAAAAGAAGACTATGAAAAGCGTATTTTTATCTACCAAGGTGTAGTTTTGGGAGCTAACAATGCGATTGGAATACTTGAGTCGAATATTCCCCTAGATGAAATGGTATCAAATTTAGAAGGAAACCTTAAATTTCAAGAAATGCTATCAGAAGAGTATGCTTCTATGGCTCGAAATACATATTATAAAAAAATTGGAGAAAGTTTAGAATTGCCAGAAAATCATTATACCTATTTTACAAAGCCAACTTTTGCTTTAGGCACGTTTTTGAGATTAGAAGATGGACATTATACATTTAAAAGTGAAATTTCTAACCAAACTGAAGAAATGTTAAAAAAAGAAAGAGAAGAAGCTCATCGTAAAGAAATGCTAACAAACAAAGACTTTGTTAATCGGGATTTTGGTGGAGGCATGGTTCAAGCGATAGAAGATTGCTGGATGAATCAAGAGAAAAACGGCTTTTCCTTTAATGGAATTAATAAAGATGCCTTATATTACCAATATAAACCCTTTTATTCACAGAAAATAGAGGATAAATATGTTTATATTGGTACTGTCCAACTGGGAGAAGCAACTAGCCAAAAAGAAAGTAAAGTTATTCAAATTATGAATCCATATGTATTTCCTAATGTAGTTTTATGGACCGAAAGAAAAAATTTAATAGAGTACTTTATGGAAGAAAAATATAACAATTTGAATTTTACTCTTGGAGAAATGCTAACAAACGAATGGATTGAAAATTCAAAAAAAGGATTAAAAGAGCAATCTTACATAGGAGGACTAGTTATTGATGAAAATGGTTTAGTAAAAAACGTAGATACAACACCAGAAGTAGTAAAAGAATTTGTTGAAACTTATTTAGAACAAAAAACTCAAACCAAAATCATAGACCTTGCATCAAGAAAAAAATAAATATCAAAGCCCTAGCGGCTTTTTTTAATATATGATAAAATATTTTAGAGAAAGGGTGTATTTATGACACAAAACGAGCTTATCAACATTTTAAAAAACTATCAAACACGAATTCAAGAATTAGGGAGGTCACTTTGACATTTCTAAGAAGAAAGAAGAAATAAAAAAGTTAGAAGAAGAGACACTTAAAGAAGATTTTTGGCAAGATATAGAAAAAGCAAACAGGATAAATAAAGAGTTATCTACACTAAAAAAAATTGTTGAAAAAATTTCAAGAATTGAAACAGAAATACTAGACAACTTAGAATTGATTCCATTATTAAACGAAACAGAACTATCCACAATTGATAAGGAGTTATCCACAATTTCTAAAGAGGTAGACGAACTAGAATTAGATACTCTTTTAAATGGACCATATGACAATTTAAATTGTTATTTAGAAATTCATCCTGGAGCTGGCGGAACCGAATCTTGTGATTGGGCAAGCATGCTTTTTAGGATGTACAAAATGTTCTGCGAAAAAAACGACTTTACCTACGATATAGTTGAAGAACAAGCTGGTGAAGAAGCAGGAATAAAAAGTGTAACCATGTATATTAAAGGTGAATATGCCTATGGATTTTTAAAAAATGAAAAAGGAGTTCATCGGTTAGTAAGAATATCTCCATTTGATTCAGGTGCTAGACGCCATACTTCTTTTGCTTCAGTATCTATCACACCTGAGTATAATACTGAAGTAACGGTAGATATTAAAGAGAGTGATTTGAAAATTGATGTTTACCACTCAAGCGGCGCAGGCGGACAATCCGTAAATACGTCCAATTCTGCTGTACGAATTACACACTTACCAACAAAAACGGTCGTTACTTGTCAAAATGAGCGAAGCCAACTCAAAAACAAAGAACAAGCTATGAAAATTTTGAAAAATAAAATTTATCAAGCTGAAGTAGAAAAAAAAGAATTAGAACTAAATAAATTAAAAGGAGAAAATGTTGCCATTAATTTTGGAAGTCAAATAAGAAACTACATTTTAGAACCTTATAAATTAGTTAAAGATTTACGAAGTAATTATGAAACAAGTAATGTGGATAAAGTTTTAAATGGAGACATTAAAGAAATAATTGAATCTCTTTTAAAAAAGAGGGATGAATAATGAGAAAAAGAATTAAAAAATATTGTACAGTTACATTAGGTATTTTTTTGGTAGCCATAGCTTTTAATCTTTTTTTAGCTCCTTACAATCTTGCATCTAACGGAGTCAGTGGATTATCTATCATCGTTAAAAGATTTACGGGAATTTCTGAAGGTACATTTATACTAGCTTCAAATATTATTTTGATTGGGATAAGTTATAACTTTCTTGGTTGGGAAAAAACAAAACATAGCATTATTGGGTCAATTTTATTTCCAATTTTCGTATCAATAACCTCGCCAATTACGAATTTCATAGTCATTGAAAACATGGATTTATTAATCATTTCCTTATTAGGAGGTGTAATAAGCGGCGTAGGGTATGGTTTAGTTTATCAAAATGATTACACAACAGGTGGAACAGATATTTTAAATCAATTAATGGAAAAGTATTGTAAAGTTCCTATGGGAAAATCAATTATTTATGTAGATGGAATGGTAGTCCTTTTAGGATTTATTACCTTTGGTTTTACGACGATGTTATATTCAATGATTGTTCTTTTTTTGATTAGTGAACTTTCAAATCGCACTATGCTAAAAATAAATCATAATCAAATATTATTTATTCAATCAAAAAAAATCGAAGAAATAAAAACACTTTTAACAAAAGAATTTACATATGATGTAACCTTGTTAAATACAACGGGTGGATATTCTAAAGAAAAAAGAAAAACTCTTTTTTGTGCTATCTCAAAAAAAGACTATTATATGATTAAAGAAAGCATACTTTTAATAGATAAAAATGCTTTTATCACAGTAGTGACGGCTTATGAAACTCAAAATGGTAACAAAAGTTTAAAGGCACACATGAAAGAAATTAACACTCAAGAGTCTTAAGTGCTAAAAAATAGTTGAAAAAAGCGTTTGAATTTAGTACAATAGGATTGATTTCTTTAGGAGTGATTATGAAAGAAATAAAAGAATATTTAAAAAGAAAAATAAACGAAAAGGATACTTGTGTTCTGGCCTTATCGGGTGGTCCTGATTCGATGTGCTTATTAAATTTGCTTACAAGCATCTCGGCAAAAGTAATCTGTGTTCATATCAATCATAATACTAGACCGTCTTGCGAATACGAATATCAATTTATTAAAAAGTATACAGAAGAAAACAATATTCCTTTAGAATACTTTAAAATTGATAAATATGAAAAAGGCAGATTTACTGAAGGAGAAGCAAGAAAAATTCGTTATGAAGAGTTTAAAAAGGTAGCAAAAAAATACCATGCAAAATATCTTTTCACGGCTCATCATGCGGATGATTTAACAGAAACAATTTTCATGCGTTTATTAAGAGGAAGCTCTTTAGAAGGGTATGCAGGTATTAAGAAAGAATCAACCTGGGATGGAATTACTATATTAAGACCATTATTATCTAAAAAAAAGAAAGAAATTTATGCATATTTAAAAGAAAATCAAATACCATATATAGAGGATGAAACGAATAAAAACGATGAGTACATAAGAAATCGTATTCGCCATCATATCTTGCCTTTGATAGAAGAAGAAAATGAAAACTACCCAGCAAAAATACTTCAATTCAGTGAAACACTTCAAAAGAAAGATGCATTAATTAAGGAAATAATAAATCAAGTAAAAGAACAAGTTGAAAAAGAAAACAAAATTAACTGCCAAGAATTACTAAAATTTTCTCCATTAATGCAAGAGGCTTATATAGAAGAATATGTAAAAAAGATTTATCAACAGAAATTAACAAGTATTTCAAACAAACATATTGAAATATTCTTAAAAAATATCAAAAAGAAAAAAGAAAATTATACAATAAATTTTCCTAAAGAGTATCTATTGTATAAAGAAGATGGTTGGATTTGGTTAGAAAAGAAAATATCCAAAAAATCATATAAGATAAAATGTGAAAATGAAGTAATATTACCAAATCAAGATATAGTCAAAAAAATAGCAACTTATGAATCAAAAAGTAATGATGAAATTCATCTAAATTCTAAAGAAATTAAATTACCTTTATACCTAACAACAAGACAAGTTGGAATGAAAATGGCTGTTAAGAATTTAAATGGTCATCAAAAAGTAAGCGATATCTTAACAAATTGTAAGATACGAGGTTCAAAAAAAGACGAAATTCCGATTTTAATTGACAGTAATGGTGTAATTTTATGGATTTTAGGCATAAAGAAGTCAAAATATGATTTAGAAAAAGATGAAAACTATGATATAATATACAAGTATATCAAAAGAAAGGAAAAATGATATGAGAAGAACGAATCAAAATGCAATGAAAAACTTATTTCCTTATTTAATTTTGGTAGTTGTCATATTTATTGTTTTAAGTGTTCTGAACTTAGGAAGAACCATCACCAATGAATTAACAACTGGTGAATTAATGAGTGAAATAGCAAACAAAAATGTAACAGAAATAACAATCACGCCTAGTGGAGAAGAAAGCGTGTACTATATTGAAGGTAAACTTAATGGCTATGATGAAAATGAAAAATTTAGAGCTACTGTAGTTGAAGCAGAACTATCTAATGTTATTAAATATGCTGAATCAGCAAACCTAGAAGTTTATGAAACCAATCCAGATCCTGGTTCAGTATCATGGGTGTACATATTAATTAATGTAGTTCCATTAGTAATACTAGTTGGTGCAACTTACTTTATTTTTGTAAAAATGGCTAATAGCAATAAAGGGTCTATGGACTTTGGAAAAAGCCGCGCCAAATTATCAAGCGACGGTGGTAAAGTTCGTTTTAGTGATGTAGCAGGCTTAAAAGAAGAAAAAGAAGAAGTATCAGAATTAATTGACTTCTTAAAAAATCCAAAGAAATTCCAACGTTTAGGAGCTCGTATTCCAAAAGGTGTTTTATTAGTAGGTCCTCCAGGAACAGGTAAAACTTTACTTGCTAAAGCAGTTGCTGGAGAAGCAAATGTACCATTTTATTATATAAGTGGTTCTGATTTCGTAGAATTATTTGTCGGAGTCGGAGCAAGCCGTGTTCGTGATATGTTTAAAGAAGCAAAAAGAAATGCTCCATGTTTAATCTTCATTGATGAAATCGATGCTGTTGGACGTCAAAGAGGTTCAGGTATTGGTGGAGGACATGACGAAAGAGAACAAACACTAAACCAATTACTAACAGAAATGGATGGATTTGGTGCAAATGAAGGAATCATTATCATTGCTGCGACAAACCGTCCAGATGTATTAGATCCAGCTTTACTACGTCCAGGAAGATTTGATAGACAAGTAACTGTTAATCTTCCAGATACAGAAGAACGTGAAGCAATATTAAAAGTTCATGCAAAAAATAAAATTCTTGCTCCTAATGTAAATTTAAAGAGCATTAGTCAAAGAACTTCTGGTTTCTCAGGTGCAGACTTGGAAAACTTAATGAATGAAGCAGCTTTACTAGCAGTAAGAAAAAATGAAGGTGCAATAACTTTACAAGATATAGATGAAGCAACAGACCGTGTATTAATGGGACCAGCTAAAACATCAAGAAAAGTGAGTGATGAAGTAAAATGGCTAACAGCAGTTCATGAATCTGGTCATGCCGTTTTAGGATTAAAATTAAAAGATGCAATGGAAGTTCAAAAAATCACCATTGTTCCAAGAGGAATGGCAGGAGGATATACAGCTTATACTCCAAAAGAAGACAACATTACTAGATACACAAGAAATGAAATGATTGCAATAATTACAAGCACACTTGGTGGACGTGCAGCTGAAGAACTATTCCTAGATGATATTACAACTGGAGCTAGTGATGACTTCAAACGTTCAACTGAGCTTGCGAGAAGCATGGTTACTGAATATGGTATGAGTGATTTAGGACCAATCCGTTATGAATCAAATTCAGGAGATAACGTTTTCCTAGGAAGAGATTATAACAAGACTCGTAATTATTCAGATAAAGTGGCTTTAGAAATTGACCAAGAAGCTCGTAAAATTATCATAGAATGTTATGAAAATGCTAAAAAAATCTTAAAAGAAAACAAAGATTTAGTTATGCTTCTAAGTCATACATTACTTGAAAGAGAAACGATTACAAAAGAACAAATTGATGAGTTAGTAAGAACAGGTAAAATTAAAGATAACGAATTTGAAATCGGTGATGAGCCAACTCTTACAAAACTAAGAGAAGAAGCAAAAAGCTTGAAAATCAAAGGCGCTTCAAAAATGAATAAAGAAGAATTAGAAAAAGCAATTGAAAAAGAAAATATGGAAGAAGAGTAAAATAATCTTCTTCTTTTTTTACAAAAAAATATCAAATATGTAAAATAAAAAAGATAAAAAAATTCAATTTTTTAACAATTATACTCATTTTGAAAAATGGATGAGTAAAAATATCTAATATTAAAAAAGTACTAACCAAAAATAAAAATGTGCATAAAATAAAATACAAAAAAAGTAAATCTGTCATTTGCAACTCTTAAAAATTTTTGCTTTAATGAAGTCGGAAAGGAGAAACATGAAAAAATATAACATAACATATTGTATGGACGGAGAAGTGATTTTTGCTACAACGAACACAGAATCTCAAAAGAAAATTATTGTAAATTATTTAAGTACGAATTTAAACAAAGAATGTATTAAAAAATTAGTTGTCAATAACGTTATATATTATGAAATCTTACTAGAACCAGCCATGAAAATTATTAAAAATAATTTGTATGATGTATATGATGA
>ERZ1643249.3914-NODE-3914-length-12805-cov-7.210118_pt1 | contig 12805 bp, 8 predicted proteins | sample MGYA00579263_ERZ1643249 | MGnify/ENA primary metagenome ERZ1643249 (study PRJEB29033, sample SAMEA4952264) | chicken gut metagenome | biome: Broiler Chicken; feature: Gastrointestinal Tract; material: Caecum | place: Ireland | collected 2018 | study: Broiler...
CCGTTTTCTATCTGGTCATTCTCTGGCCTACTTTCTCCTGTCTGGCCTTCCTCAACCTGGCCATTCTCTGGCCTACTTTCCTCTGTCTGGCTTTCTGCCTGCTCCATATCTTCTGCCGGTTCCTCTGCCTGCTCTTCCAGCAGAACATCATGTTCCACAACCAGGTTCTCGGTCACTGTCCTTTTGGTTTTCACAGCCAGCAGATCCTGCAGTTCTGTTTCGGCTGCCGTCTCTGAAAAGCTCAGATTTCTGATCATCGCGTACTGCAGATCCCCGAACAGGGGCTGCGCCAGCCCTGACACGCGGAAGCCGCCGCCATCGACGACTCCGATAAAACGTCCGGGAATATAGCTTCCCCCATCCGCCTGGATTCCGCTGAAATCAAGATCGTTTTCCAGACGGTAAAAACCGTACGGGTTCCGGGCCGCAAGCTCTACGAGCTGTTCCGCCGAGGATACTGCTGTTACTGACGGACTTTCATAGATGCCGCCATCGCTGAAGTCTCCTGTCGCCCGCTTCACAATGCCGAAAAGAGTCCGTTTCAAATCGATGCTCTGGCTCAGCCTGCCATTCCGGCTGTCGGCTTCAAAGGCCTCCTTAAACATCCTTATTGCTTCCCCGCTGTCAAAGTACGGGATCTCATCCAGCTTTTGCGCCGCATTCTCATAGCGCTTCATTTTATAATCTTTCCAGGTAATTGTATCAATGCCTGTAATTTTCCGCAGCGCGTCCAGATCATTCTCACTGAGTAACGACATGTATACCATATAACCATCTTCATAGCCTCCGATACCCAGCATCTCCTGCCCCAGGCGTTTAAAGGAATGGGAGTCCGGAGAACCGCTGTCATTGTGAGACTGATACCAGTTCATCCAGTAGAAAGATTCAAATCCATAGCTTCCCGATGTGGCGGTGGCAACGGTCTCCGGATTGCGGATGCCGATCCGGTTCTCCCAGAGATCGTCCATATTCTCCAGCTTCATATTTCTGAAATCTTCCGCAGTCAGCCTCCTGTACTCTGTAGAAAAGGAATCTGTACCGCCGGGCGTATGCTCGGCCTGCACCGCCACTGCCGCCTGCTGCTCCGGTTCCAGTTCCAGAAACGCCTGGGCCGCAAGGTAATCCAGCACATAACCCGTCTCAAACATTTCCTCGTAGTAGCTCTTAAGCTTTTCAGCCGAATCGACTCTTTCATAACTGAAGTTATTCGTCATCTCGGTTCCGATATCACAGATCTTCGAGATATTAAATACCATATTTCCATCCTTCATCTCCTGGGTAATATTCCCGTCCGCATGGGCCTCTGCGCCCGTGCCTCTTCTTCTTCCCTCTCCGGCATAGAAATATTTACCGTCCTGGTTGTGGGCTGTCTCGTGGCTGAAGAAATAAAAATCGAGTCCCAGCGCCGCATACTGCATCCAGTGTACCTCCGCTCCGGTCGCATAAGCCGCACTGCCATTGATGCCGCTCCAGGTGCCTGCAGCTTCGTACACCCATTTGATCACCGGGTCAGTCGTCTCTCCCTTTTTCTGTTCCCCCGCTGCCGCCTTGTCGCTTGCCGGGAAATGGATTCTGGTGTCAAACTGTATATCCACAAAACTGTTCAGAATTTCTGCGGAATCCTGTCTCCACCGGGCAGAAATCCCATAAAACAATCCCATGCTTCCCGCGTACTCTTCAATCAATGTGCGCATACGCGCTCTCTCATTTCCATCCTTATTCAGATAAGTCTGATAACGGTTCATGCTGCCCAGCATCAGCTGGGAAGGCATAGATACCAGGTACATGTCCTCCTGGGGCGCCGTGAGAATCGGAAGCACAAGAGTCTTCCTGTTCTCTGCCAGTCCGCTTAAGATGTCCCAGATCCGGTAGCGGAGCCGATCCGTCTCATATCCTTTCTGTTCAAACAGAATTCCGTCAAAATTGTCAGCAAACCAGTCGTTTGGATTGTCATAGCCCGCCACAGTCAGAGACAGATCCCCCAGAAAAGCCATCAGTTCTTTGCCTGTATCATTTTTCAGCGCATGATTGTAAAAGGCCACGGTTCCTGTTGTCTCCCGCTGGGCCTGGGAAGCGGAAAGCAGCCGGTCCGTCAGCTCTGCCGCCGTCAAACCCTCCGCCATCAGATCTCCGTTGAAAAACAGAAGATCACTTAAAATGACACCATTGTAGTCGATGCGATACCATTTGTCATAATAATTATAGGCATACAGGATTCTTTTCAAGCCAGTCTCCGAAAGAAGCCTCTCTTCTGCCAGGGCCTGAACTGCCGGATGCTCACTGTAAAAGGGATATTCCTCCTGGCTGGCAGCCAGCTTTTCCGCCAGACTTTCCAGCTTTTTTCTCACAGTCTCATTATAATAATCTGTGTACAGGCGGCTTTCCTCCTCGTCAGTAAGGACTGCCAGATCTGCCGTATAATCATAGCCTGACGCGATCTCCGCAGCCCGGCTGGCTGCCGCTCCATCGGCAGAAACCGCGTAGCGGCGGAACTGATACTCCAGCCCTGTCCCTTCTACTCCGTAAGAAGCTATCAGGTTTCCGGTAAGCTCCCGGTAAAATACAGGATATTCCCGCATCTTCTCATCCGCAAACACCAGACGGATTTTCTGAATCTGACCTGCCGTGTCTCTGCGTATTCCCGTCACCAGTTTTCCTTCTCCATCCAGAGGCAGAATATACTGAATCTCTTTTACGGCAAGAGCGTCTCCCTCCGAAAGAGCATTTCCGGAAGCTACCCACACACCGGTATCGGCAAATGGCATCAGCTTTGCCATATTGGCATATGCAGGCTCCCGATCCGGCCTGTAGTCCTCGTTTCGTCTTAAGCCTCCGTAATTCGGTATGGCAAGCTGATTCTCCTCCACCGGGGCGGCATGCAGATTCGGCTTTTTCCCATAAGAGAGAAACTCCAGATCCCAGACTGCGCTGTCAAATCCCAGCGTTTCTTCATAAAAAGCTCTGTCATTAATGCGGTCTGTCTCTTTTATCTGCTCCCGGTTTGTCTCTGTAACATTGGTCATGCTGTCCGAGCCCCTGTATTCGTACACATTTTCCGCGTTATCAAGCACTGCAAAACCGGCAATCCGGTATCCGGCGCCTGTACTCATGCTCAGACAGTTCTCAATCCTGGGGCTTCCCGTATTCGGACCGCCAATCAGTCCGCCATTACCCTTCCGCGCCGGCGCGATCAGCCGTACCTGCGTAAAGCACTGCCGGATGGTTCCTCCTCCGTGCCATCCGGTGATGCCTCCCACTCTGGAACCCAGATTCCAGTGATCGTAAGTCCCCTGCACTTTTCCTGTCACATAACAGTTTTCAATGACCGTATCAGAGCCTGCCGTCTTGCCGGCAATTCCTCCTGCTGCCACCAGCCCCTTCACCGACACATCGATGGAAGCGCTTTCCCGAATGACTGAATTGTTCAGTTCTCCCGTGAACGCTCCCAGCCCATCCACTCCATTGGATATGGAAGAATCTACAACAAACACTCTTTCGATCACCGTCTGATTGTTCACCGCATTGGCAAGGATTCCTCTTCTCTGCGCTGTGACAGCCGCTCTTTCAATGACCAGGTCATGCACGCGGGCCTGATTCAGAGTATCAAACAGGGAAGTCTTCAGATTCAGAATCCGATATCCGTTTCCATCCAGTTCCCCGGTAAAGGCGCCCGCCACAGCCGCGGCTGCGTCAGAGATGCCGGAAGCGTCCAGGTCCTCTGTAAGCTCATAGTGTTCTCCCGGATTCGCGGCCATCTTCTGGAAAAGCTCTTCGGCGCTTGCGACCAGCGTATGATCCCCATCTTCATCTCTCCAGGCCAGTGGAAACGCATACTCTTCTTCCTTCGTTCCGTCCGGGTGGTAGAAGACCAGAGCCTCCTGATCCAGAACTACCCGCAGGATTCCCGTATCCGGGTCCTGCCGGAATCCCCGGATTCCCGCGTAAAGATCGGGCAGCCCCTCCATCTCAATCACAGCATAATAATTTTCCGTATTCTCCGGCAGCCCCGCCGTAATATCCAGAACCTGTATCTCTTCTGTATTCCCCGCTTCATTTCTGTAATAAAGCCTGTTCTCTGTCACATTCTTCAGCTCAATCCCGCTGAGGGAGGCAGTCTCTTCTATTTTATAAACCAGCAGAGACAGGTCTGTGATAGTGAGAGCCCCGTCTGAATTCAAGTCCGCCTTCTCGTACTCTTTTTCGGACAGAAGCTCCAGCCCTGTCAGATGCTTTTTCAGAAGCGCCGCGTCCTGATAATCTGTCTGTCCGTCTCCATTCAGCTCCCCTTTATTTCCGGCGGCATAGATATTTCCGCAAAGGAGAGCCGCTGTCAGCCCTGCCGTTATCACTCCCGCAGCCACTGCCGGCAGCTTTTCGCGGCCGGCATGCCCTTTTCCTTTTTTTCGGACCGCCATCCAGGCTGCGGCCGCCAGTGCCGCGGCTGCGGCCAGTGCCAGCGCCAGATAGGACAGGACACGTGTGCTGTCGCCTGTATGAGCGCTGTTCGTCAGGTGGAACGCATTGCTGCCACCGTTTTCATTCTCTCCATTGTCTTGGCTGCTTCCGCTGTCTCCCTTATCGCCATTGTCTTGACTGCTTCCGCTGTCTCCCTTATCTCCATTGTCGGAGCCGCCTGTTTCTCCATTCCCGGAGCCGCCTGTGGAAGCATCTGTTTCTTCCGGGACAGCCTCCAGCCTTACCGAAGCCTCCGCCGGAAACAGGTCTGCGCTGCCCTCTGAGACAGAGGCATCTTTCACCGTCACAAACACTTCTCCTGCCGGTATCGTCTCCTTCGCCGTAAGCTTCACTAAAAATGTCTCCTCCCCTCCGAAGCTTCCGGCTCTCTTTATCAGCACGAATTTTCCGTTATCAGGATTATAATAAAGATTTTCCCAGGAATTGAGCACTGCAAAATCTTCCTGTGATACTGTCTGAAACACTTCGGTATCGTAAACCAATGTCCCCATAAACGCGTTGATACCTCTGCTTATGCCTTCATATGCTTCCAGTGAAATCCGAAATTCCGTCTCCTGCCCTTTCCGAACCGTTGTTTCGCTGGATACCATCCCCAGCTTTCCCATGCCTGCCGCCCCTGCTTCTATTCCTCCCAGAAAGAAAACGGCTGCGGCGCCCCACACAGCCAGAAGCTTTTTGATGTTCTCCATTCCTGCTTTCCTCATTTTTCACTTCCTTTTCATCTCTGTCATTAAAGTATTCAGCCGCTCCGTTCGTCAGCCGCTTTGCCTTCCCCATGCTACCATCGGAATACATTTTATGTAAACACTGATATTCCTTCCAAAACAGGGAATTTCATACATGCCGGGACCTTTCCGTGATCTCTGTCCGCTCCAATTCATCATTAAGAATTGCTTTTCCCTGCAAAATACACTACAATGTCATCAGGAAAGGAAGAACGACTGATGACTGATACGACACTTACATTCCGCTTCGCAGAACGGAAAGATACCACTTTGATTCTCCGTTTTATCCGGGATCTGGCACGCTATGAAAAAATGGAAGATCAGGTAACCGCCACAGAATCCCTGCTGGAGGAATGGATTTTTGATAAGCAGAAAGCCGAAGTTCTCTTTGCCGTCGTTGAAGAAAAGGAAATCGGCTTTGCACTTTTCTTCCACAATTTCTCTACATTTCTGGGCAGAGCCGGAATCTATCTGGAAGATCTCTACGTAATGCCCGATTACCGGGGACACGGTTTTGGAAAAGCTATTCTCCAGAAGCTTGCCGCAATCGCAGTGGAACGGGGCTGCGGCCGTCTGGAATGGTGGTGCCTGGACTGGAATCGGCCCAGCATTGATTTTTACCTTTCTCTGGGCGCGGAGCCCATGGAAGACTGGACGGTATACCGAATCACTGGCAGCACCCTGGAAAGGCTTGCCGAAGAAAGCGGCGCCACCAGTCCCCGCGGAAGACTGACAATGCCTGCACACGAAAAAGAAGGTGAACTTTAGACATGCATTCAGACATGCAAATAGAGATTATTCCCGCGCTTGAGGCGGAACAAAAAGAAGCCGCCGTCCGGCTTTTCTCGGAATATACGGACATGCTGGCCGCCCACGACCCTTCCGTCCGGAATTATCTGGCCATCCAGAATTATGAAGACGAGCTGCTGCATCTGGATAAAAAATACGGGCCGCCCCAAGGCAGACTTTATCTGGCATACTGCGGCGGAGAGCCCGCCGGATGCATTGCCCTCCGAAAGCTGTCGGAAGAGGACTGCGAGATGAAGCGCTTCTTCGTGCGTCCCGCGTTTCGCGGAAGACACCTGGGCCGGAAGCTCATCGAAAAACTGGTGGAAAGCGCGCGGGAAATCGGCTACTCCCACATGCTTCTGGATACGCTGCCCTTTCTGGAGCATGCGGTCTCCCTCTACCGGAGCTTTGGATTCTACGAGATCCCCTGCTACAATGACAGCCCGGTAGAAAACACGATTTTTATGAAGCTGGATCTGGCATAGCAGCGGCATTTTCACCAGCAATTTTAAATATTTTTAAGGAGAGCTTACTATGGACTATATCCCCATGCTTGCCCTGGGAGCTATTTTTCTCGTTCTGGGCTGCTTCAACATCAAAGGAAATATTTCTTCTATCCACTGGTACAACCGGCGGAAGGTGCTGCCTGAAGACGTGCCCGCCTATGGAAAAGCCATGGGAACAGGAACTGTCATTATGGGCGCGGCCCTGATGCTCACCGCCATCCTGCAGATATTTTTTGAAGCGGAAGGGCTGTATTATATCACCGTTGCCGGCGCCGTCATCGGCCTTGGCTTTATGCTGTACGGCCAGTTCAAATACAATCACGGTATTTTCTGACTGTTTACGGCCGCCGGTATATAGATGCAAAATGGAGGGACTGCATATGATGATTGAAAACAATCCAAAAGAACTTGCTGCCATGAAGGAATTTCACAAGGGAAACCGGCCGGAAGGGCTCCGGCTGCAGGAAGAATTCGCGGCAGAGTTCCGGGAGGAATACAAGGACAAGGACCACTGCCCCTGTAAAAAAGCCTGCCGCTATCACGGGAACTGCAAAGAATGCGTGGCAATTCACAGAGCCCACCAGGAACATGTGCCAAACTGCCTGCGGCCCATGCTGAATAAAAAGATAAAGCTTTTGTCGGAGCTGACGGAGCACAGCCTTGCAGACGAAATCGAGCCTCCGAAAGAGGTTCTCCGCAAAGAATTTCAGGAGAAAGCCCCCGGCTGAGCTGCGCTCCGAACCCGGAACTGCTCTGTCAGAAAGCCGCGCAGAATAACGGCGGAAAATTGGAAGGAAAACGGGCGGAAATGCCGTTTCACACCGGCAGACATTCTCCCGGAACTTTCCTATAATCTAACTGTTCAGAATGGAATCCATTTTATCTGAGAAAACATTGCGGAGGAAAACATATGACATTGGGAAATCATCTATACAACGCGCGGAAAAAGAGCGGCCTGTCTCAGGAGGATGTGGCTGCAAAGCTGGGAGTCAGCCGCCAGACCATCTCCAAGTGGGAACTTGACGAGACGCTTCCTGATATCCGCCAGGCCAAAAGACTGGCGGTCCTGTACCACCTGTCTCTTGACGAGCTCATCGATTTCGATATCGATGTGAAGGAAATCGAGCGGGTAATCGAAAACACAAGCGAGGAGACCCAGAAGAAAATCGACTGGACGAAAGCCTGGAGCAAAAAATATCCGGTTCTCGGCGTTTACCGGCAGACCGTGGACGTGGAAAAATACGGGCGTGAACTTCAGAAACTTCTGGGGCAGCTCAAAATAGAATACGGCTACAATGATCTGGATGCCCTTCTGGTACTGAAGGATATTCTGGGACGCGTGTGGAACAGGAAGGAAAGAACCTGATTCAGTATCTCCAGGCGTCTCCGCCGCTCCCGTAAAGCCGGCGCTGTCTGCCTGGAGACTGCCCGTATTTCCGCTTAAACAGGCGGTTGAAATAGGACAGATTGTCAAAGCCGCTCATCTGCGCAATCTCCAGAATGGAAGCGTCCGAGGTCTTAAGAAGACGCTCCGCAATCGTAAGACGGTAATCATTCAGATACTCGATAAAACTGATCCCCATATGTGTCCTGAAAAATTTCATGAAATGAGACTTGCTGTAAAAAGTCAGCGCCGCCATATCGTCAATGGTGATACGCTCGGTATAATGCTCCTCCACATATTTCAGAATCATCTTGATTTTCTCCAGCGGCCGGGCCTGATACACCGGAACCTGATTTTCCTGACGGTGGGAAATCAGATGAAACAGAAACTGAAACAGGAGGCCTTTTACCGCCAGCTGATACCCTTCCGGGCGCTTTTCGCAGAGCCGGTCTATGCGGCTGATGCAGTCTGAAAGCTCCAGAAAACCGGAAAAGGCCGGCGTGATAAAGGAGGCGCATCCAAGCTCTCCCCGCATCAGCGGTCCGATAAACCGCTCCGCACACAGATCCCTCTCTCCGGAAATGAGAAGTTCTTTCTTCAGAATGATATTTTCGTACTCCATTTTCTTCGTTCCGCTCTGTTCGATGGAGTGGAGCTGTCCCGGCCGGATAAAGACTATATCTCCGGCTCTGACAGCCTGCCTGTCAAAGTCTACAGAAATCGTCCCCTCTCCTTTCTGAATAACCACCATCTCAAGTTCTTCATGCCAGTGCAGAGGCACCTGAGTAAAATCAAGCGGTATGGAACAGAGGTAGGTATTGTAGGGAAAGCCGGCCGACGTATGGGACTTCGCTTCATGGTAATTCTGGTACTCACTGAGATTCACAGACCCTTCTCCTTTCTTCAGATGATAGTATTGTACAATAACAGAACCGTATTTTGCAAGAAATTCAGAGAATCTCTGACTAGAATAGAGCATAGAAAGTTCGTGTACATTTTGAAAGGAGATTTACCATGGATATTCAGAAGAAACTGGAACATTCCCTTGGAAAGCCTGTCTCTCAGGCTGAAAACAGAGAACTCTATTCCGCACTCCTGTCCCTTGTTCAGGAAATGGCGGCAGGCAGAGAACGGATGGATGGAAAAAAGAAAGTTTATTACATTTCGGCGGAATTTCTGATCGGAAAGCTGCTCTCCAACAATCTGATTAACCTCGGGATTTATGGAGAAGTAAAGAAGATTCTGAAGGATAACGGAAAGGATCTGTGCCAGATTGAAGAGCTTGAGCCGGAACCCTCTCTGGGAAACGGCGGATTGGGACGTCTGGCCGCCTGCTTCCTGGATTCCATCGCTACGCTGGGGCTGGCCGGGGACGGAATCGGACTGAACTATCATCTGGGACTTTTTAAGCAGGTATTTGAGAATCACCTCCAGAAGGAGACGCCGAACCCCTGGATCGAAGATCAGTCCTGGCTGAACCGGACTGACGTGACCTATCCCGTGGAATTCGGCGGCCTGAAGGTCACTGCGAGAATGTACGATATCGAAGTGACAGGCTACCATAACCGGACCAACCGGCTTCACCTTTTTGATCTGGATTCCGTGGATGATTCCATTGCAGCGGACGGAATCAATTTTAATAAGGAAGACATTGAAAAGAACCTGACTCTCTTCCTCTATCCGGACGACAGCGACGAACAGGGGCGGCTTCTGCGCATTTACCAGCAGTATTTCATGGTCAGCAGCGGCGCTCAGCTCATCCTGGATGAGTGCGTGGCCAGGGGATGCCAGCTCTATGATCTCCCTGACTACGCGGTGATCCAGATCAACGACACGCACCCGACCATGGTAATACCGGAGCTGATCCGCCTGCTCACTGCCCGCGGCCTGGATATGGACACAGCCATCGACGTGGTATCCAGAACCTGCGCCTATACCAACCATACGATTCTTGCGGAGGCTCTTGAGAAATGGCCCATCGCCTATCTTAAGAAGGTCGTACCCCAGCTTGTGCCGATCATCGAGGTGCTGGACGACAGAGTAAGAAGAAAATTCGACGATGAAAGCACAGCCATCATCGACCGGAACGATACCGTCCATATGGCGCATATCGACATCCACTACAGCTTCAGCGTGAATGGGGTGGCAGCCCTGCACACCGAGATTCTGAAAAATTCAGAGCTTCACAACTTTTACCGGCTCTACCCGGAGAAGTTCAACAACAAGACGAACGGAATCACCTTCCGCCGCTGGCTTCTCCACTGCAATCCGCTCCTGACAGAATTTCTGGATGAAACTATCGGGGAAGGCTACAAAAAGGACGCGTCCGAGCTGGAAAAGCTGCTCGCGTACCAGGAGGACGAAAAGGTACTCGAAAAGCTTCTGGAAATCAAGCAGAAAAACAAGGAGGCTCTGAGCACATACCTGAAAGAAACACAGAAGCTGGAAATCAGCCCGGATACCATCTTTGATATCCAGATCAAACGTCTCCATGAGTATAAGCGCCAGCAGCTGAACGCCCTCTACATCATTGACAAGTACCTGGAAATCAAGGCCGGCAAGATTCCTGCCGCTCCCGTCACGGCAATTTTCGGGGCGAAAGCCGCTCCCGCCTATGTGATTGCCAAGGATATCATTCATCTGATCCTGTGCCTGCAGGAGATCATAAACAACGATCCGGAGGTCAGCCCCTGGCTCAGAGTCGTCATGGTGGAAAACTACAATGTGACGATGGCGGAAAAACTGATCCCCGCCTGCGATATCTCCGAGCAGATTTCTCTTGCCTCCAAAGAGGCCAGCGGTACCGGAAACATGAAATTCATGCTGAACGGAGCCGTCACCCTTGGCACAGAGGACGGAGCGAATGTGGAAATCCACGAGTGCGTCGGCGACGACAATATCTTTGTGTTCGGCGCTTCCAGCGACGAGGTCATCAGCCACTACGCGAAAGCCGACTACGTGGCCAGGGACTATTACGAACAGAATCCGTCCATCAAAGCTGCCATTGACTTTATTACAGGAGAGGAAATGCTGAAAATCGGCTGCCGGGAAAATCTGGAGAGGCTGCAGAATGAGCTGATCGGAAAAGACTGGTTTATGACCCTTCTGGACTTCGATTCCTATAAGGAAACGAAGGAGCGGGCGCTTCAGGCATGGACCGACCGGAAGGCCTGGGCAAAGAAAGCCCTGGTCAATATCGCCAAAGCCGGTTTCTTCTCTTCTGACAGAACGATTGAAGAATACAACCGCGACATCTGGCACCTGTAAGTCCCGCAGGCTGCTTATGCCGCAGGTCATCCCCGCCAGGACATCTCCTGTCTCTGAGACAGACTTCCCGGCGGGGATGTGTTTTACATAAATTTTACCTGTTTTTCACCTATTCTTAATATTATCCGGTTCCAGTTCTTTCCGATATCCTGTATAATAAGGTTAATTGCAGGCTGCTTCAGAGGCATCGACACACACAGTCCCAAAAGGCGTGTGTGCCTTTGTTGATCCAAAGCAGAAATTTATTATGCAGCGGCCCCGGTTTTCAGAAGAACCGGCCGTATTCTATATACAGGGGGAAACTGTTGTATGAATGATGAACATAAAATCATCCAACAGGTATATGCAGCAAAAGAAGACATGGAGGCGGCCGACCGGCTGATCGGAGCCTATATGCCGTTTATCAAGGCAGAAACCGCAAAATTTCTCAAACGCCCGCCCATGGAAGGACACGACGATGAACTGAGTATCGCCATGATCGCTTTTCACGAAGCCATCCGCGGATACTCCCGTTCCCGCGGCGCATTTCTGAAATACGCGGCCATGCTGATCAAAAGCCGTCTGATCGATTATCATCGGAGGGAGCAGAAGCACAGCAATGTCATTTCTCTGGACACTCCCGCAGGCGAAGAAGACACGCCGCTTGGAGATACAATCGCAGATGAGGCCGATCACAATGAAAATCTCGTCATCCGGGAAGCCACCCGAACGGAAATCGAGGAACTTACCAGACAGATGCAGGAGTTCGGCGTCAGCCTGACTGATGTGGCGGAGAACTGCCCGAAGCAGCAGAGAACGCTTCTGGCCTGCCGGAAAGCGCTCTGGTACGCCAAAGAACATCCCGAGCTTCTGGAAGAGCTTCTTCAGACAAAGCGCCTTCCCATCGCCCGCCTCTGCGAGGGCAGCGGCACGGAGCGCAAAACGCTGGAACGCCACAGGAAGTACATGGTCGCTCTTTTGCTGGTCTATACCAACGGATACGAAATTATACGCGGACATTTAACACAGGTAATGAAAGGAGTGGCAGTGTGATGAATTATATGGTTATGGAATGCCACCCCAGCTATGCAGTCCTTCTGGACGAAGAAGGCCGTTTTCTGAAAGCGGCCAACCTTCATTATAAAACAGGACAAATCGTACACGATCCGGTTCTGATGAAAGAAGAACCTGCGAAACAGCGGAATCTGATGCGCTGGGCCCGCAGCGGTATGGCCGCGGCGGCAGCCTGCTTCCTGCTGCTGATTGGTTTCAATTATTATCAGAATAACGTTGTCTCCTACTCTTCCATCTATCTTACCATCAACCCGGAGATTCAGATGGACCTGAACCGGAAGGGCAGCGTCACCCGGCTGGAGGGAATCAACGAAGACGGTAAAACTCTGCTGGAAGGCTATGACGGAAAAGGCAAAGACAAAATTACTGTGACAGATGAGCTGATTGACCGGGCCATTGAAATGGGCTTTCTGTCCGAAGGAGGGCAAATCTCCTTCTCTATCGACGCTCCGGATGATGCCCTGATCCAGAAATACGGCGAGGAACTGCAGACAGAGGTGCTGAAATATCTGGAAAACCAGTTCACAATCACTGTTGAAATTACAAATTATCAGACAGGAGAAACCGAGAGTACCCAGAGCACCCAGCCTGCGCCGGAAACAGCC
>ERZ1643249.3915-NODE-3915-length-12795-cov-4.365856_pt1 | contig 12795 bp, 5 predicted proteins | sample MGYA00579263_ERZ1643249 | MGnify/ENA primary metagenome ERZ1643249 (study PRJEB29033, sample SAMEA4952264) | chicken gut metagenome | biome: Broiler Chicken; feature: Gastrointestinal Tract; material: Caecum | place: Ireland | collected 2018 | study: Broiler...
CGGCGTAAGACACCCTAACTACATCATGCAAAGAAAATTTGCGGCGTTTTGCGAAAGTAATAATATTAAATTTGAGGAGTGATCTAAATGAGAGAATTTGGAATCAACATCAAAGGAAGGGTTAGAAATTTTTCTCTTCCAGAAAATAAATCTTTGATACCACTTTTCGAAGCGGTTGTTAATTCTTTGCAGGCTATTGAAGAGCGTCAAAAATCAGATTCTTTCGAGGGAAAAATTCTGATTAAAATTGATAGAGAGGAAACACTTTCTGAAGATATTCTGGGAAAAATCGACAATATTACAATTACAGATAACGGTATTGGATTCGATGAAAAAAATTTTACTTCGTTTTTGGAATCGGATTCAGAATATAAACGTGAACTTGGAGGGAAAGGGGTAGGTCGGTTTTCTTGGCTAAAAGCGTTTGAGAGAGTAAATGTAGATAGTTGTTTTTCGGAAAATAAAACGTTTTATCGAAGAGTTTTTGATTTTTCGCTAAACAATGAAGGCGTTGACGATGAATTGATGCGTTGTGAGTGCGAAGATTATACGACAAGTGTTAAGTTGTGTGCTTTTTTAGATAAATACAAGGCGCACGCGCCTGTAAGGCTGGATGTTATCGCTATAAAATTGATTCAGCATTGTTTTGTTTATTTTCTAAATAATAACTGTCCTAAGATTATTCTTTCGGATAATAAATCGAATGTCCTTAATCTAAATGAAATTTTTAAAGATGAGGTTGCATTAGAGGATGGGACAGATACATTTTCTATATTAGACAATCAGTTTAAATTAACAAAAATTCGAGTTGGTGGCGATATTATCAATTGCCACAAATTATATTTATGTGCAAACAATCGACTGGTAGAAGCTAAAGATCTGAGCAAACTAATAGTTAATTTGGATAAGGCGTTGTGTGAAGAAACCCCCTTTTGGTTTTTAGGAGTATTAACGTCGGACTATTTGGACGAAAATGTTGACATGAATCGTCTATCGTTTACAATACCGGAACATATTGACGATGGATTTGCGCCAGTTGTTACAATGAGTAAAATAATGGGACAATCTATTGATATAATAGAAAAATATCTTAGCGATTTCTTAAACCCTGTTGCAGAGGAAAAGAAGAAAAGAATTGTTTCCTATATTTCATCGCAGGCGCCTCAATATAGGCACCTATTGAAGTATATGACTGCAGAATTGGATAATATTAAGCCGGGCGTTACAGACGAGAAGCTGGATGCGATTTTATACCAACTGGATAGAGACTTTATATTACAGACGAAGAAAGAAGGACTGCAACTTGTAGAAGAGCTAAAAAATGATGTCGCAAACTTAGAAGAATATAAACGTAGATTTGAAGAACATGTAGCCAGAATCAGCGACGAAAATAAATCTATTCTTGCCAAATATGTTGCTCATCGCAAATCTATTATTGATTTGTTTGAGCTTGGAATGTGCAGGCAAAGCGATGGCAAATTCGTTAAAGAAGAATATATGCACAATCTAATTTATCCTATGAGAACAACATCTGATGACATAGGATATGAGCAACATAATTTATGGCTGGTTGATGAGCGGTTGGCATATTTTTTCTATGCTTCTTCTGATATACCATTTAATAACGACAGGAAAGAAGATAGGCCGGATTTGATGCTGTTTGATAACAGTATAGCTTTGTTGGAATCGCAAAATGATGGTACCGCTTACGATACTGTGGTTATTTTTGAGTTGAAAAAGCCAATGCGTGGCGATTTAACTACAAATAACCCTATAGATCAAATAACTAATTACATGGAAAAAATTCAAACAAATACTGTAACCGATAAAAATGGAAGATTGATACGAACAGATGAACATACCAAATTCTATTTGTATGTTGTGTGTGATGCGTTAGAAAGTTTCCGATCTATCCTCAAAAACAGGTATAGTTTTAAGGAAACCATTGATAGGTTAGGAATGTTTAGAATGAATGACAATCAATATATAGAAGTTCTGACTTATGATAAAATCATCAATGATGCCAAAAAACGCAACAAGATACTATTTGATAAATTGGGGATATAGGAGATAAGTATGGCTAATAGACTTGAATTGACATGGGTTGGCAAAGACCAAGAGATGAAGCTTGAGCCGAGGATTTTGATTGAGAATCCCAAGCTGAGTAACACCGAAAAAGATAAGGACACCGAGAATATGCTGATTCACGGCGATAATTTGCTTGCGTTGAAAGCGCTTGAAAGCAAATATGCCGGAGAAATCAAGTGTATTTACATAGATCCGCCATATAATACGGGATCCGCGTTTGAGCATTATGATGATAATTTGGAACATAGTATATGGCTTGGTTTAATGAGAGAACGTCTGAAATTGCTTTATAGTCTGCTTGATAACAGTGGTACGCTTTGGATTAGTATCGACGATGATGAACAAGCATATTTGAAAGTGTTGTGCGATGAAATATTCGGTAGAGTTAATTTTGTTACTTGTGTGCTTTGGCAGAAAATTCATAGCATAAAGAACGATGCTAAATATTTATCTGTTAATCACGATTATATTTTAGTCTACGCAAAAGACAAAGAAAAAATCCAATTTAATTTATTGCCACGCACAGAAGAAATGAACGCTCGTTATACAAATCCTGATAATGATCCACGAGGCACTTGGCAGTCAGGAGATCTAGTGGCGAACGAAGAGCGAGTTAATGGACATTATGCGGTTAGATCGCCTATTACAGGCAAGATTTTTGATGTCCCACAAGGAAAGCATTGGGTTTATAGCCAAGAAAACTTAGAGGCCATGATTAAAGATAATAGGATATATTTTGGTAAAGATGGTAATGCCTTTCCTCGTAAAAAAAGATTTTTATCGGAAGTGATGCAGGGACGTAAAGGCGATACTTGGTGGACGAGTTCTGAAGTTGGTCACAATCAAGAAGCAAAGCGTGAAATCATAAAGCTTTTTGGAAAAAATAATATCTTTGCGACGCCAAAACCCGAACGATTGATTGAACGCGTATTAACATTAGGCAGCAATGAAGGAGATTTGGTATTAGATAGTTTCCTTGGATCAGGAACGACGGCGGCTGTTGCGCATAAAATGAGACGCAGATATATTGGTATCGAAATGGGCGAGCATGCCTATACGCATTGCAAAGTTCGCTTGGATAAAATCATTGCAGGCGAAGACAATGGCGGTATTACAAAATCGGTGAACTGGCAAGGCGGCGGCGGTTATAAATTTTATGAGCTTGCCCCTACTCTTATCGTGGAAGATAAGTTCGGCAATCCCGTTATCAACAAAGAGTACAACGCGGATATGCTCGCGGCGGCAATGGCTTTGCATGAAGGGTTCGTGTATTCTCCAGACGAGAATTTCTATTGGAAACAGGGAAAGAACGAGAACGCCTATATTTACACTACCACTGTGCATTTGACGGAATCTACTCTCGATGCCATTGCAAGTGAAATGAAAGATGACGAATACCTCGTCATTGCATGCAAGTCTTACGATGCAGGCATTGAACGGGCATACAAAAACATTAAAATCAAGAAGATCCCTCAATTTTTGCTCGGACGCTGCGAGTTCGGTAAGGATAATTATAATCTTAATATCGTTGACGTGCCTGTTTGCGAGGAGGAAGACGACGAATGAGAAGAGAATACTCCGAATATACGGTTGACTACATAAGCGGCTGCATGAGTTTGCGCAAACCGCAAAAACGTAGTTTGAAGATTCTTGCCGATATTTTGGATGAGGTTGAATTGGCAAAAGATATCGATCTGGACAAAGCCTTGCGCGATGTCCATGATATGTATCCGACTTGCTCCAATTTTGAGAGAGACTTCATGAGCTTGACTTTTGCGTTGGCAACGGGTGTTGGGAAGACACGTTTGATGGGCGCGTTCATCACCTACCTTTACACGCAAAAAGGGATCAAAAATTTCTTTGTTGTCGCGCCCAACCTTACCATATATGAAAAGTTAAAGCAGGACTTAGGCAATCCTTCAAGCGAAAAGTATGTTTTCAGGGGGATCGGATGCTTTAAGAGCATGTTGCCTAACTTGATTACCGGAGAAAATTATCGCGAAAAAGGTATGATGGGCGGTTTTTCCGATGTTACGATAAATGTCTTTAATATATCGAAGTTTAACCGGGAACTTGGACGCATCAGAGATTTGTCCGAATATCTGGGTAGCAGTTATTTTAACTATCTTGCCTCAAGAGATGATTTGGTTGTCTTAATGGACGAATCCCACCATTATCGTGCAGATAAAGGGCTTGCGGCAATCAATGAGCTGAAGCCGGTTTTAGGACTTGAATTGACTGCTACTCCTCAAGTGGAGCAAGGAACAAAGACGGTTAAATTCAAAAACGTTGTCTATGAGTATCCTCTTTCTGCCGCTATTAAAGATGGGTTTACAAAGACACCTTACGCGATGACAAGGCGTGACATTGCAGACTATAATTTCACGCAAGATGAAATAGATAAGATGATGCTTTCGGACGGCATTTCTAATCATGAGCGTGTTAAAGAACGGTTGAAAGATTATGCCATCAATAACGGCGTTGAACCGGTGAAGCCGTTTGTTTTGGTTGTGTGCAAAGATACGAAACACGCCGAACAAGTGAAAGCGTATATTTCTTCTTCGGATTTCTTTGACGGCAAATATGCCGACAAGACTATTATTTTGCATAGCAATCAAAGGGGCGCAGAAAAAGATGAGAATGTTCAACTGCTCTTGGATGTTGAAAAGTTCACGAATCCTATAGAGATCGTTATTCACGTCAATATTTTGAAGGAGGGCTGGGACGTGAATAATTTGTATACCATTATTCCTCTCAGAACGGCGGCAAGTCAGACTTTGAGAGAGCAGACGATCGGAAGAGGGTTAAGACTTCCATACGGACAAAGAACGGGCAATAGGGATGTCGATGCACTTGTTATTACTGCGCATGACAAATTTGAGAAAATCATTGCTGAGGCAAATAAGCCTGATAGCTTGCTTAAAGCTGGGAATATTATTTTTGCCGAGGATATAGAAAAGAGTGAGTCCGTGGTAGTTAAGCCTGCATATCAAGACGCTGTTCAGCAAAGCTTATTTGATTTAGGTCATTTTATTGCCGAAAATGAAACTTTGTCGAGCGATGAAAGGCAAGTTTTGGTAAAGGCCGCAGAACAGGCTTCTAAGAAGCTGATTGATAATTATCGAGTCGTCGGACGTGAAAATCTTCCGAAGGTTATAACGAGTTCAATCGTAGAGGAAGTGGTTGGCGGAGAGGATATTGCGGAAATCGTAAAACGCCGAACGGATTTTTCTGATATTATGAGGCGCTTCCTCGGCGAGGAGATCGATAAACAGCGAGAAATAATTGAAAGCGGAACAATGAGTATTCCGCAAATAAAAATTACTCGCGACAATAAAGCCGTCTATTATTTTGAACATTTTACGCTTGATACTACGGATTTTGTGTATTTTCCGATCCCCAACGATATTCTTTTGAAAAATCTTGTAGAATCTGGCGATGTTGAAGTTGTTAAAGGGAAAGGCTTGGACTTTAATGCGCTTAACCCGATGAAAACAATTGTGGAAGAAATCAGTAAGCGCCCAGAAGTGGATTACGACGCTTGTTGTGATTTGCTGTACGATTTGATTACCACGTTATTTGATGCGTTCGCAAAGAAGTTTACATCTGATGAGATAAAAAACATTGTGATGTGCAACAAGCGCAGTATAGCGGATAAAATCTACGATCAAATGAAGAAACACTTCAAGTGTTCCGAGCCGAATATCGTTGAAGAAATCTCAGGCGTTAGTATGTATATTTACGAGCCGAGTTATATGAGGAAAATAGGCGAAGAACCTATTTCCGTATATACAACTATTCCTGACGGAGACGTCCCGAAGTGTTTGTTCAATGGCTTCAAAAAGGCATTGCATCCGATTTATAAATTTGACTCTGCTCCCGAAAAGCGTTTTGCCATTGTATGCGAGCAAAATGAAGAGGTGATTAAATGGCTGCGTCCTGCCGCAAAACAGTTTAATCTTTTCTATGGCAACGGGCAAAGATATGAACCTGATTTTGTTGTAGAAACAAGTGATACAATGTACCTTGTCGAGATAAAAGGTGAGGATAAATTGAACGATGAGAATAATCTGCTGAAAAAACAACGAGCTGTAAGATATTGTCAAGTGGCAAGCGTTTATGCTTCAGGGCATGGATTAAAGCAATGGAAGCACCTTTATATTCCGAGTCAACAGGTACAAACCAATTCAAGCTTTACTATGCTTGCGCAAAGATTTGATGTAACGCAAGAAAATGAGGAATAATGATGTTTAAGGTAGGAGACACGGTAAAAATCAAGCATGACGGTTCAATAGGCGCTGTTGTCGGAGTTAATACGATTGGCGGAACGACTCAATATGTCATAATTGTCAATGGAAGGAAGATGACTTTCTTTGAGGAACAGCTTTCTGGCTTTGATATATCCGGAGAAAATACAATTTATTCTGCCAAGGAATTAAACGCTCTTTTAACGGCGCGGCTGATCATTAATCCGAGCATTAGCTCGTTATACTCGCTTAATTCAGCAAAAATAGATTATATACCGTATCAATTTAGACCTGTTTTAAAGATCATCAAATCAGATAGCCCTCGCATTCTTATTGCTGATGGGGTTGGTGTCGGTAAGACGATCGAAGCGGGACTTGTCTTGAAAGAATTGGAAGCAAGGTTTGATATAAAATCAGTCCTTGTTATTTGTCCTCGTCCGCTTATTACGGAGAAGAAATGGCAAAACGAACTAAAAAGGTTCGGGGAGAAATTCGTCCATGTGGACGGCAAACAGTTGAGATATTGTATTGAAGAAACAGATCTCGATTATGGCGAATGGCCGTCTGATTATCAGAAATGTATAATGCCATATTCGCTATTTGATGAAGCTACTGTTTGCGGTACGTCGACAAAAGACGGCGTAACGACGAAACTTGATAGGAAATCTCTTGCGGATTTAAAGCCGTTTCCTAAGTTCGATTTGGTTATTATCGACGAGGCTCATCATATCAAAAATCAAAATACCTATGCGTATCAAGCAGCGCAAATGTTTTGTGATAATGCGGAGAGCATCGTTTTACTTACTGCAACTCCAATCCAATTGGGAGACAAGGACTTGTTTGTTTTGCTTAACTTGTTGCGACCGGATCTTGTTTTTGATTTGGATAGCTTTCGACATATGGCAGCGCCCAATCCATTTATAAACGAAGCGTCAAAGATAATCCGGAGTAATCAAAAAGATTGGCAAGTCAAGGCTCTTGACTCATTGAAAAAAGCCGGTGATACCCCTTGGGGCATGGCGATGTTGACTACGAATCCTGTGTACCAAAAGGCTTTGCGAATGCTGAATCGTGAAAATATTACGTCCGAACAGCGTGTTGAGCTTATTACCGATGTTGAAAGTCTTCATACATTTGCAAATATTATCAACAGAACGAGGCGTCGTGATATAGGCAATTTCACATTGAGAAAACCGGAAACGATCAAAGTGTCTTTTACAGAGAAGCAAGCCGAGCTGTATTCCAAGTTAATGCACACGCAATCGAATATTTTGATAAAATTGCACGGCGACAGGGGAATTAGATTTATGATGACAACCATTATGCGACAGGCTTCCAGTTGCATTCATGGTCTAAAACCTTTTTTAGAGACTATTCTCACCCGTCGCTTTGATGAATTGGATATTTCGGGATTGGATGTGGAAAATGATACAGACAAAGACTTGGGCGAAAAATTGTATCAAACGATGACTGTTCCGCAAATAAAGGAGGAAGTGAAAGAAATACTTCGCTTGGCCAATGAATTGGACGCGAAGGATAATAAATTTGAGGCGCTTTTGAATGCAATTAAAGGCAAGCAAGCGATGCAAAATAATAGAGTGATGGTGTTCAGTAGTTTTAGGCATACACTCCAATATCTTGCGGACAAACTTTTCGAGAACGGTATTCGTGTCGGCGTGGTGCATGGTGGTGTTCCTGACGAAGATAGAATAAAGCTACGTGAACGTTTTATGATGAGTAGGGCAGATGAAGAGTCGCTAGACGTACTTTTGTTCTCCGAGGTAGGGTGTGAAGGTTTGGACTACCAGTTTTGTGACTGTATGATAAATTATGATCTGCCGTGGAATCCTCAGACAATCGAGCAGAGAATTGGACGTATTGATCGCAATGGGCAAAAGAGCGAGAGCGTGTCCATAATAAACATTATTACCGAAGATACGATAGACTGTGATATATTTGACAGATGTCTCTCTCGTATCGGGGTCTTTAATTCTTCCATTGGAGATAGCGAACAGATATTGGGCGATGTTACGAAAGAAATTTACGATATTGCCGAGAAATACGCCTTGAATCCGGAAGAACGCAGGGAAAAATTGCAACAGTTACAAGACAACAAGAGACGCTTAATTCAAGAGAAACGAAAAATGGAAGACGAAAAGCATACATTTTTCGGTTTGGATCTAAGCGAAAACATGATGAAAAAAGAATTAGAAGCAGCAACGAATATTCATTTAAGCGCTGCTTCGATAGCAAGATTGGTAGAAACTTATTTAGAGAAAAGACTTGGAGATAACACATATATTTTGGGTGATGGGCCAGCACGCACATTGCGTTTGAGTGCTGAAAACAGAAGATTGCTTTACGAGGACTATAGTAAGTTGCCTAAACAAGCGAATCAGGTTTACAGGCAATGGGATCAATATTTGAATAATGCAGTTCCGTTCGAGAAAATTACGTTCGATGGCGAGTATGCAGCCGATAACCGCGAGGTTGTCTTTATAATGCCAACTCATCCTCTTGTAAAACAGGCATTAAAGTGTTTTGAAGACGAGCCTGTTCAGTGTTCCTTAAGGGTTAAAGACAGCTCTATTCCTGCTGGCGCACACCATTTTGTTATATATGAATGGCTTTACAAGGGAGTCAAACCAGACAATAAACTGCAGGTTGTCACATTGGAGAATATTCCCAATAATGCTTTATTGGAAGCAATATACTATGCTTGTGATAGCGACGGAAAATTTGATATTGATCAAGAACTTATCGATAACAAACATTTTCGTATTTGGCAAGCGGCTAAGAATGACTATATTGAGGAATCAAAGCAAATTGTCGGCTATAAATTGGAAAATCTATCAACAAGTTATAACGCAAGAATTAAAGCAATAAAAGATAGACTTGCAACCGAAACCGATACAAGAATAATCAGAATGAAGCAGTCGCAGCTTACTTCGATAGACTCTGTTTTTAAGGAAAAAGAAAAGGAGTTGCTTGAAAGCATTACACAGTCTGACATTATTGTTCGGAAATTAGCGTATGGAACTTTACAGGTGGAAAGATAAAATGGATGAGCAAAAGAAAAATTATGCAAATTTTGATGAGCTGAAAGAGGCGTGTGTCAATTTTGTCAAGGCGAGTAAAGGTCGTGGGGCGTATGTCGGTCTAAAAAAGCTACTGACGGAATTATATCCCGATAAGGCTCATTTTATTTACGAGCTATTACAAAACGCAGAAGATCAGGATGCTACCAAAGTCGAATTTATTTTGCTTAATGACCGTTTAGTGTTTAGGCATAATGGTAAAAATGATTTTACGTTAAATGATATAGATTCAATTACGAATATTGGAAATAGTACTAAGATTGACGATCCTACGACGATAGGGAAATTTGGTGTTGGATTTAAAGCAGTATATGCATATACCAACACGCCTGAGATTCATTCCGGTGAATTCGATTTTAAGATAATTGATATGCTTATTCCCGAAAATATAGGCGTAGAAAAAAGAGCGCAAGAAGGGGTTACGGAATTCGTCTTTCCTTTTGACAATCCAAGTAAAGTAACAGCCGTTGCAGTGGAAGAGATTGAGAATACAATGAAGGCTTTAAACGAAACTGACATATTATTTTTGAGGCACATAAAGACTATTCAATTCATCTTACCCAATCAGGATAAAGGGGAAATATCTGTTCATTCAAATACTGCCAATATAAAATTTATAGAGGAAATAGATATTAAATTTAATGATGCTGTTAACAAAACTTTCTGGGCTAAGTTCGGGTGCAAGGCGCCTGTTTATATAGATGGCGATATGAAGCGCTATCCGGTCTCAATCGCATATAAATTACTAAACGATGACAAGGGGAAATATATTGTAGACAGTAAACTTATAGGTAAGGTTTGCATCTATTTTCCTACTGACCAAAGGAGTCTTTTACATTTCCACATAAATGCGCCATTTGCTTCTACCGTTGCCCGAGACAATATACAGTATTGTCAGGAAAATGAACAACTTTTGGACTCCTTGTCGGATTTGCTTATAAGTTCTATTTACGATTTTAAGAAGTACAAAATGCTGGATTATTCTGTGTATGAGGCATTGCCAATACAACGTGACTTTGACGCGCAAAGCAGATATAAAATTTTTTACACAAAGGTATATGACGAATTTGAAACGTCGGCATTATTTATAGATGAAAATGGTGATTACAGAGCGAAATCAGAAATTTTTAGTGCTTCAATTGATGTAAAAAAAGTGTTGCCATTGAAGTATGTCAATCAATACTATGGAAAAACATGGATCCCTGCCATTCAACCGGCCCAACGTATTGAACACTTCTTTAATCAATTCAATATAGAAGCTTATACAATGGAAACGTTCTTAAATGGAATAAATCCCTGTTTTTTTGATACGCTGCTTCAAGACAATACTAATGTCGATTATATGAGACACTTATATTATATGTTATCTCAAATAAGAGATCGTGAACAATATGCTTACTATGTTCGCAACATTAGTGTAGGGGTGAATAAAAAGGAGATCCTGCAGGAGGTTAAATTTATCCTATGTAAAGATATGAAATTGCATTCGATCTCGGAAGAACTGTATTTTGAGACAGATTATAAGCCGATATATATCAAAGAGCCTTTGTATGTAGATTTAGGAAAAGGCAATAAAGACAGGACAGAACTTCTAAGGGAATTTCTCGTCTCGTTGGGTGTTAAAGAGATGACTGTGCAACTAGATACAATGTCCGAAATCGAAGATAGTACGGATTCTGATGATGTTGTATTAAAGCTTTTGGAGATAATTGACTATTATAGGGAGAATGGCGAAGTTGACGAGTTTTTGGAAAGCTCTTTCATTCTGGGCAGAAGATTTGATGATAATCAATTAGAAAAAGTAAAGGCATCGGAGTGTTGTTGGGATGATACCGTGCATTTTTTCTATGCCGATGAAATTAATTATATAGTGGCAAAAGATTGTTATCAAAGTTTAAATGCTGATGAATGGCAGATGTTCAGAGAAATATTTGTTAAACTTAAGGGTAAAGTCGCTCCTAAAATATATCAATGTGATGTGAATTGGCAGCACCCTGAATATAAAAATCTCAACACTTCTCGTGAAAGGTATGATACAAGGGAAAGCTCCGATTATACCATTACGGGATTGAAGAGATTGGAAAACATACCTCGAGAAGGATTGTACAAGGAAGCATTATTGTTATGGAAAACTCTTGTTAAAGACAAAAACATAAAACATCATATCGCAACTTATAGACCAAATCAGAGTGCTCCTTTGCAAGAATTTGAGTCAAGGGTTGCTTGGTATCTGAAAAGGATAAAATGGATTCCCGATCGTGACGGTGTATTTATGCGACCGTGTGATATTACTGCTGAGGAGCTGTGTGATGAATATGAGCAGCCGTCGCCGGCATCTGTATTTTTGAACAATATAGGCTTCGGTGATAAATCTCAAGCCCCTGATAACATTATAACGAATCTTGAAAATGCAGGTATAAAAGTATCTGATGTAGATAAAGAGTTACTTGGGGCGACCGATGACGAAAAGGCGGCAATGGCACGTTTTTTGAGGACGCAAAGAGAGCAATCAAAGAAAGGTAAGTCATTGACAGATGCATTAGCAGAGGAAAACAAAGACCAAGTTGCTTTTGAAGAAGATGATGATTATGGTAGGGACATAGGAGTTAAAAATCCACAGGGACGAGCCGAAAAGTTACAAAAAGATTTTGAAGAGGGATTAGAGCGAAAAGTTATTGCTAAACCTGTGTTAACGTATACATTTAGCGATAAGACGTCAAATATAGAAAAGCAATTTGTTCGTGAGCAATATAAAGGTCGTTGCCAGCTTTGTGGCCGTGAACCGATTAGGAAATATAATGGTGATATATATTTTGAAGCAATAAATATAATCAGTACAGCCCATTTGGATCCGGAGCTATTAAATGATGTTTCCAAAGGATGGAATACTTTGTGTCTTTGTCCGACTTGTGCGGCAGAATATAGATATTGCTCTAAAAACCTTGATGGCTTCGAGAAGCAAGTTGACACAACAGTTGTGAAATCAGGGCAAAGCGATTATATCTCCATACAAATCCTTTTGAAAGGTGTGCCGACACAAATTAGATTTACGCCCAAGCATTTTATTGCCTTAAAGGCCGCGTTTAATGTATATAGAAAACATGATAAGAACGGATAACATAAAAAAGTTGAAGCCGAGAGGGAACTCTCGGCTTTCACCTTCTATACAGTCGAGTAGCTTTGGCCTTCTATCGTTATGTGGTTGTCATTGATGTCAGGCTGTCCGCTTTTACAGGCGCGGAGGATGATGTGGACGGCATCCCGTTCGGCTTTCGGCATATCGCCTTCGTCGAATTTCTCCTCGTTCCCGACCTCTATGATCTTGAAGCCTTTTTGTATGAGGTAGGCGGAGAACTGCCACA
>ERZ1643249.3916-NODE-3916-length-12793-cov-8.562333_pt1 | contig 12793 bp, 10 predicted proteins | sample MGYA00579263_ERZ1643249 | MGnify/ENA primary metagenome ERZ1643249 (study PRJEB29033, sample SAMEA4952264) | chicken gut metagenome | biome: Broiler Chicken; feature: Gastrointestinal Tract; material: Caecum | place: Ireland | collected 2018 | study: Broiler...
CCATCATAGGGTTAAATTCTTTTAGAGAATCTACTTTATTTTTCAAAGTTTCATAAGTAATTCCTAGACTTTCTGCAAGTGGTCTCATTTCTTCTTCTGTCTTTGGTAAGAATTCATGTAATGGTGGATCTAGGAAACGAATAATAACACATTTTCCATCCATTGCTTTAAATAAACCTTCAAAGTCTTCTCTTTGATAAGGTAATATTTTTTCTAAAGCTGCTTCTCTTGATTCTACATCTAGTGCAGTAATCATTTTACGGAAGTTAAATATTCTTTCTTCATCGAAAAACATATGCTCTGTACGGCAAAGTCCGATTCCTTCTGCTCCAAATTTTCTTGCCTGAGCTGCATCTCTTGGTGTATCGGCATTAGCACGAACTTCTAGTACTCTATATTCATCAGTCCAGTCCATAAATGTTTCAAAATTTCCAGTAATACTAGCATCTACTGTCTTTACTTGTTCTGCATAAACTTTACCTGTACTACCATCTAAACTAATATAATCTCCTTCTTTTAAAATACGTCCATCTTTTAATGTTAATGTTTTTGCTTCTTCATCAATTACTAAGTCTCCACAACCAGATACACAACAAGTTCCCATACCACGAGCAACAACAGCTGCATGTGATGTCATTCCTCCACGAAGTGTTAAAACTCCATGTGCTAGATTCATTCCTTCAATATCTTCCGGAGATGTTTCTAATCTAACTAAAATAATATCTTTTTCTCCATCATTATGCATACGAATAACATCTTCTGCAGTAAAAGCAATCTTACCTGTTGCTGCACCAGGAGATGCAGCAAGACCTTCTGCTACACATTCTGCTTTCTTTAGGCTTTCTTCATCAAACATCGGATGAAGTAATTGGTCTAGTTGTTTAGGGTCCACTTTTAATAATGCTTCTTCTTTTGTAATCATACCTTCTTCTACCATATCAACTGCTATCTTTAAAGCTGCGGTTGCGGTACGTTTACCATTTCTTGTCTGAAGCATAAATAGTTTTCCATCTTCAATCGTAAACTCCATATCTTGCATATCTTTATAGTGATTTTCTAGAGTTTTACAAATCTTTTGGAATTCTTCATAACATTCTGGCATTACTTCTTTTAATGTATCAATAGATTGAGGCGTTCTAATACCAGCAACAACATCTTCTCCTTGAGCATTCATTAAGTATTCACCAAATAAGTGATTTTCTCCTGTAGCAGGGTTTCTAGTGAAAGCAACTCCAGTACCAGAGGTTTCTCCTCTATTACCATATACCATTTCTTGAACATTAACAGCGGTTCCCCAGCTACTTGGAATATCATTTAATCTACGATAAGTGATTGCTCTATCGTTCATCCAACTTCTAAATACTGCTTTTACGGCAGCCATTAATTGTTCTTTTGGATCTTGAGGAAATTCACTGCCAGCAAGGCGCATGTATTCCTCTTTATAAATCTTAACTACTTCTTCTAAATCTTCTGCTGTAAGTTCAGTATCAAGTTCTACTCCCTTTTCCTTCTTTATCTCATCAAATTTTCTTTCAAAAGAAGATTTTGGAAATTCCATAACAACATCAGCAAACATCTGGATAAAACGACGATATGAATCATAAACAAAGCGTTTATTATTCGTAACTTCACTAAATCCTACTGCTACATCATCATTCATTCCTAGGTTTAATATGGTATCCATCATACCAGGCATACTAGCACGTGCTCCACTTCGCACAGATACTAATAATGGATTTTTTCTATCTCCTAGTGTCTTTCCAGTAATTTTTTCTAGCTCTTCGATTTTCTCATCGATTTGCTGCATAATTTCATCAGATAGCTCTCTGTTATTATCATAATAACTTGTACAAGCTTCTGTAGTTACTGTAAATCCTCTAGGAACAGGTAATCCTATATTAGTCATTTCTGCTAGGTTTGCACCTTTTCCTCCTAATAGATTTCTCATATCTTTACTGCCTTCAGTAAATAAATAGACGTATTTCATTTATTGCCTCCTATTCTCTATTTACTTTAAGTATAACACAATTGAATTAAAAGCAAAGAGTTTTTTTCTTTCTAACAAAAGAAAAAAGAGTTATTTTACAAACTCTCTTAACTCTGCATCATCCATAAATCCTACGTTTTTCTTTGTCATCTTTCCTTTTTCAAAAATCATAACTGTAGGAATAGACATAATTCCATATTGTCTTGCAACATCTTCTACTTCATCTACATTTACTTTATAAGTATCTAAGTTCATTTCTTTACTAACCTTATCTAATATTGGACTTAACATTTTACATGGTCCACACCATTCTGCATAAAAATCAATCACTACTTTATCTTTCTTTATTACCTCATTAAATTCTTCTTCATTTTTTATATAATTCATATTATTTTATCTTCCTTTCTTTATATATTATTTATCATATCATATCTTTTTATCACTTATTCATATTTTTCTATTACTTTTTCTAGTCCGTCAATATCTTTTAATTTATCTAAGGCAATTAATTGTCGTGCTGTTTTAGGACTTACAATATTATATTTTAAGAATACATCCATAGTTTCTAAGTTTGCTTCATTTTTACTAATTTCTCCTTTAGATAAATCCTCACCTAATTCATAAATTTCGTTTATAGATTTACTAATTCCTTCAGAACTTGAAGATAATATAGGACTATTATAAACAATAGAATTTGCTATTTTACTTTCTTTAAAAATATTAGTGTCTTTTAAAGGTATCAATAATGCAAGTAATACTACGAAAGTGATTACATATCCTGTTATCAAGGCAACCAGTGCACCAATGATTTTTGATGGAAGCCATAAGATAATTGTCATATGTACTAGTTTTTGAATTCCACTAGATATTTTAACAATAAATAGATAAATACTAAATAGAAAACTATATATGATAATAAATGCAATTAGCTGGTATAGTAAAATATTTAATACTGTTACACCTTGTAAGTTACCTGCAAAATCAAAGAATGGTAAAAACTTACAAAGCAGATTACCTATTACTCCTTTTAGTAGAAAAGAAATAACAAATACAGCAATAATACCAACTAAAGAAACAATTTCTTTAATGGCACCTCTTTTAAATCCCAGAATGGCAAACATTATTAAAATTAATATAATTGCAACATCTAAAATATTGATAGTCATAACTTCAACTCCTTATAATATATTATAGAAAAAAAGACTAAAAATTTCTATAAAATTGTTTAAAAAAATGATAAGATAGATAAAAATGTCTAAGGAGCGTCAAATGAATATGAAAACGAGTATTATACAGAAATTAAATAATTTTCAAGAACATCTTAATAATAATGAAGTGATTGCTTTAGGAATTGTTCGTCGTATTTCAAAATATCTAGATATGTATGGCGAAGCTTCTATTTTTAATAAAATGAGTCTTATTGAGATAGAGAAAAAAGAATTTATTGAAAAAATATTAAAGGATTATGAAGAACAAGAGGTCATGGTTACTCCACTGGAAGAAAAATTTCTTCACTATATTATAGAAGAAATTAATATTGATTTAGATGAAGAAGAACAAGAGATATTTATAAAGTCAGTCATGGATAAAATTATCAAACCATTACATAATTCATATACGAGTCAAATTTTAGATCAAGAGGCTGTTTTTTCTTTAAATTTTTGGCAAAAACAAGCAAAAAATAAAGATTTCTTGGAATATCTTTCTGTCTTATATTTTGATAATGAACAGCTACCCTTTTATATTTGTGCCTATCATCGCTTTAATTATTTAGAGTCGCTTTCTTTAGCAAAAGAGAAAATAGCAGAATTAGTACCAGTTTATGAGCAAATTATGGATCAAATTTTTACCTATTCAGAAGAAAGTAGTTACGGGCATTATCTTCCTTATCCTTTGGATATCAAATTTGGAAGAAAAGATTTTTTAGCCGATTATATTATGAAAACACCTAAAGAAAAATTTCATCCAAAAGCAAAAGAATACTTCTTAGAAAAAAATCCCTATCATAATTTTACTCTTGCAATACTTTCTAGTGATAAATTTACAGAAGAAGAAAAACTATCTGTCATCCATAAGCTTAATCGTTATAAAGACATTCCTAAAAAGCAAAGAGGATATTATGAACGTACTTATGATGAAATATTAAATCAGTCATACTTTGTTAGTATATTTATGATGATAGAGCATGTAAAAGATGATGTTGTTGCTATTGATACGAAAAAGCTATATGAATTAGAAGAAGTAGAACAAAGAGAACTATTAAGTGATATTATAGATGAAGATAAGCTTCATGGTAGATATCAGCCTTATTATTATGATTATTATAGCTGGCCTATTTATATTAAAGATGGAAAAACTAAAGAAGAGATAAAAGAGTTTTATGTAGAAAGTTTTATCGCATTAACCAGATTTTTAAAGCAGGAAGAAAAGATACATTCTTTTTCTTTAACTAAAACAGGTACTATTTATAAAGATGAGGAACATTTTCAAAAGAAAAGATATGTCGAGCACGAATATCAAGAAGAAATTATTAAAACAAGTGATGATGTCTTACAAAAGAAAAAAACTTTTTTAATAATTTCTTACCCTAATAAAAATAGACTTTCCTAAGGTAATTTGATACAATAAATTAGAGGTGGAAACATGAATATCGTTATTAAAGTAAATGAAGAGACAAAGCAAAAAATGATTGAATATTATAAAGACAAAGTAAGAGATAAAAAAATACCTTATGCTATTTTCCAAGCGCAAGAAGAAGATACAGTAATTACCTTATATGAGTCTGGAAAAGCAATGTTTCAAGGGACTAGTGCTGATGTAGATGCGGCTTTATGGGGAACGGTTTTAGATAATACTAAAGAGAAAAAAGAAGAACAAAAAAAGAAAAATGAAAAATATCATAACTGTTCTTCAGTTGGATCTGATGAAGTTGGTACCGGGGATTATTTTGGTCCTATTGTAGTTACTGCTGCTTATGTAAAGAAAGAAGATGTGGAACGTCTTGAAAAATTAGGTGTTGGAGACTCTAAAAAGATTACTGATGAAAAAATAAAGAAGATTACTCCAGAGTTAATTAAGATTGTAAAGTATCGTAGTATGATTTTGACAAATCAAGAATATAATGAAAAATATACTAAAGATATTAATATGAATAAAATAAAAGCAATTCTTCATAATAAAGTATTATATCAGTTGATGACGGAAGAAAAACCAGAGGTTGACTATATTGTTGTAGATGAGTTTGCTAGAGAAAATAGATATTACGAATATTTAAATAGTGTTCCTAATATTCAACGAGGCATTACCTTTATGACAAAAGCTGAGGATAAAAACTTGGCAGTTGCTAGTGCGTCCATCATAAGTAGATATATCTTCTTAAAAGAGTTTGATAAATTATGTGACTCTATTCATATTCCACTACCAAAAGGTGCTGGACGTGATGTAGATGAAATTGGAGAAGAAGTAGTAGAAAAATATGGCGAAGAAAAACTAAAAGAAATTGCCAAAGTTAATTTTAAGAACACAGATAGAATCTTACATACGTTGATATACTAAAAAGAGACCAAAGTCTCTTTATTTTTTTCTTGTATAAACTAAATGCTTATAAGAAATTCCCTTTTCTTCTTGTTTACTAAGAATGGTACTATCCCAATCTTTTTCTTTAAAAGAAGGAAAATAAACATCAGCATCACTTTCTGCATCTACTTCCGTAAGTAACATCGTATCAGCATAAGGCAACATTTGCCGATAAACACTAGCTCCACCGATGACCATAAACTCTTCTTCATGTTGCTCAATATAAGGAAGTAGTTCTTCTATAGAATGCATCACTAATACAGAATCAGGAAATTGTTCTAAACTGCGTGTCAAAACAATGTGTTGTCTTTCTGGTAATAACCCTGGTAAAGAATCTAATGTTTTTCTTCCCAGAATAATAGGTTTATGAATCGTGTGTTTTCTAAAGAAAGATATATCCTCCTTAAAGCGCCAAATCAAATCATTATCTTTTCCTAATTCTAAATTCTTACCAACTGCTGCAATCATCGTAACATTTTTCATAACTAAATTCCTTTATCAAATTTTTGTTGAGGATTTTTAGTCTTAATTAATTGACGAGGATAGTTCTTAACAGAAATATCATTCAAAGTAAAATCATAAAAATCATGAATATCAGGATTTAATTCTAAATAAGGTTCTGGATGGACACCATCAAAACAAGTAATAGGTTCTCTTCTAAGCTGTTCTACTGCCTGAGCAATATGTCTATCATATATCTGTACGTTTTGAATGTCCCAGCTAAAAGTACCTGGTTGATATCCTGTTGCTTGCGCTACCATTTGCATTAAAGATAGATATTGCATTTGATTGATACATCCCGCAACTAAGAAATCACTAGATCTTTGTATCAATTTCATATCCAAATAATCCACACCATCTCTACCATGTCTAACATTCCAAACCGTAGAATAAGCACAAGGTTTCAATCCATGTGGCTTCTTAAAATCTTCTAGCTGCCACATATCAATAATATGTCGTCTACCATCAGGATTTTCTTTTAAATCTTGGATCAGTTTTTTCATCTGCTCATAATGAGAAATAATAGATCCATACGTAGAACCAATATTACGTAAATAGATGCCATTATCATCTTTTAAATCCCAGGCATCCCACCAGGTAACACCATATTTATTTTTTAAAACCTCTAAATCTGTAGTAGCATCTTGATAAATCCAAAGAACTTCACCAATACTCTTTTTTACTGCAATAGGTCGCAGTGTTATCATTGGAGACTCTCCTTTAGAAATATCATAGGTAAATAAACCAGGATTATTTAAAGATAATGTATTCGCTGGTTTTCCATCTGTTTCATATTTAGGACGGGGATTTTCATCATAGCAACCTTCTCTAAGCAATTTATCCATCATTACTTTCGCATACATATCACCTTTTGTTCCAACAGGATTATTCTCTTTATCCAATAAATGATGACCATCCGTTCTAACTTCTGGATATTCTAAATCAACCAATTTAAATGGTCTATCACCCTTTTCTAATAATTTTGTATTAATGTAATCAATATCTAAATTTGTCATATCATATCCTCCTAATTTACTATACCATGAAATAGAAAAAGTAAAGTGTTGCGATTGCAACACAAAAGAAAAAAGCTTTCATCAAAGCTTTTTAATAATCCCATTCTTGATTAATTTTTTCTAAATTCTCTTTACTAGAAGTAACTGTCATCTTTACCCTTCCAAGTTCATTATAATTATGAACTTCTCCATTCTTTAAATCATTTATAATACAATTTGTAATCTTTTTAAGAGAAATACTATTTACTTCATAAAAATCCAAGAAAACCGCATCATTTACTTCTTCCAATTGAACATGATTAATATTTGGATAAAATTCAATCTTTACACGTACTTGATCTTGTAAACTATCATCTTCAACAAAATCAGTATAATAATAATCATAATAGTGAATCGAAAAATCATCACTCATAGTATAAACTTTCTCTTCTGTTTCTAACTTAAATCCTTTAGGAACATCATCAATAACATTAAGATTTAAAAAATACCAAATAGATAAACCAATTCCAATAGAACTAACAACAACAGAACTAATAATAGTAATAATAATTCTTCTCTTACTAAACTTCAAATTAAAGATAAAATTCAAAATAACTTCTATTATGACAATCGAAAATACAATAATTCCTATTAACAATAAGATAGGCCCAAATAGAAATACTCCTTGAAACATTACAGCAATCAATAGTACAAAGACAACAATCGCAAAAATAGTTCCTATCACAATTGGAATTAAAAATAATAAGAATATTCCTTTTAAGCAAATAGTAATTGCTTTTGATAATAAGTCTAGTAAGTTAAAATCATTTGATTTTACTTTTACAACTTTTACTTTTTGTTTTTGTTCTGGTTGTTTTCCAGTATCTTTTTCTTCCTTGGATGGTACTTCTTCCTCTTCTATTATTTCTACTACTTCTTCTCCATCTAAGAATTTTATTTTAAAAATATAAAGGAAAGTAGCGATTGCTAAAACAGCATAGCCGGCATTAAAGATAAACTCCCAGAATTTAGAGAAAAACATACTAAACCAGTTATTACCTGTATAGAATAAACTAATAACAATTTCCTTTAATAGCATAAAGGGAATGGAAAAACATAATATGACACAGATAATGATAATTACTTGAGCAAGTAGTTTTACAATATCTTTAAAACTTTTGTGTTCAAATAAGTAAATTGTCTTCTTTACATAGTTTGCTGCACTTTGAAATAGATTTTTTACAATACCAGTTGCATCTTTTCTTTCTCGTTCTTCTGTAATATCTTTATTAATTAATACATTCATATCACAATGAAAAATATTACAAAGAGCTACAATTTTATCCATTTCTGGATAGCTGGCACCGGACTCCCATTTGGAAACAGATTGTCTAGTTACTCCTAATTGTTCTGCTAATTGCTCTTGAGAAATGCCTTTTTCTTTTCTTAATTTTTGTAAGTTTTCACCAAACTTCACTTTTTCATCACCTCGCTAAAATCATACTATGTTAACCAGTTGCGTACTATCGATTTTTAGTTGTTTTTTGTAAAATATCGGTTGCATTTCTTATTTTTCATCGATTTTTACCCTACTTAAAACAGTATATAATGTTTCCTTGTCTCCTGTTTTAAATCCTTCTTTAGCAAGAAGTATTCCCTCTTTTTCTTTCATCAATAAACAAATGGCATCTTTTTTTTCTCTTATTTTTTTTACATCTTCTATAGAGTATTTATCCTTTTGCTTTGATAAGTTATTTTCAACAATAATTTCTTTTTCATTTACTGTTACTTTAATATGCATCTCTTGGTTATTATTTTTTGTTAATAATCTACGATAAGACATGGTTGCTAAAATATTAGGAAAGAAGAAATAATAAATACAGCCTAGTAAAAATACTACTAAACTAAATATACCAAAAGAAATATCTTTATCTAAGAAAGAAGAAATAGTAGATAATAGTACCAATATTAATAATACTAGAAAAAAATTGGTTTGTAGATTTACTTTGTAAAACTTCTTTAACATCTTTAAATCATATACATATTCATTTACTATTTTTTTCATATCATCACCATTATCATTATATACTAATCTCACTAAAAAAATCTATTTAGTTGCTATTTTTCTCTATAGAAAAAGATTTCTTTTTATTTTATCTGCTTGTCTTGTAGTAGTTTCTTTTACATAGTTTGATATACCGCTTAAGGCATCTTCCTAATCATCAGATAGAGATAAGAGTATAAGATCAATCAAAATATGCTACATAATTAGCAAATTCATATTATTACAATGATAAAGTCCTTTCCAGGAATAAGTTAAAGCAGAAGACTTTTTTTAACAAAAAAGCATTCTTATGACTTCGTTTGTAGTACTCTTATTTTTTATCTTTCTTGTCATTATCATGCTTTAGTTTCTAATCTTCTGTACTAAATTTAGAAATATAAGTAGCCCTTAATATTTTACCGTTTTCTTTTTTAAAGAAGACCATTTGTCCTATCTCGTTTTCGATTTCTTCTAAAAAGTCATAACAAAAATATAAATATAAATTTCCATCTTCTCCTAAAATATAACCACTACTATTATTTATTTTTTGATAAATTTTCCCGATTAATTCCATTACTTTTCTCCTCTTTTTCCATATTTTCAATTAATAATGGTGCTTGTGCTAAATGCCTAATATAATCTTTTTTTGCTCTCTCATCATAAGGTAGTAGATTTGCTAAAATATTAAACTGATTATCAATCGCAACATACCAATCTTTATTTCCAACAATATATTGAAACGTATTAACATCGATTGGTTTAAAATTTCGTTTTTCTTTATTTTTCTTGGTAGTAGATATATTTTTATAATCAATTGCAGAATATGCAATAGAATTTACTATTAATGATAGGCGCTCCTTATCATATTCTTTATCAATATTAAATTCATAATCTGCTCTTCTTGCCTGATAAAATTTGTCATCTGACAAATAATATTTATTTTCTTGATAAGTACTACTTTTAGATATAATATAATGTGTTTTTTCTTTTTTATTATAGTCTGTATAGCAATATTTATCAATTGGTATATAGGTTCCTAGTTCATATTTTGTGTATGGTCCATTTGCAAAATATTCTGTTAGATGTAAATCTGTTGTTGTCGCTACTTCTATTTGTTGGCCTGGAATACTATTTTCACTACTTATATTAATTATTTGTTCCATTGCCTTAGAAAAAGCTTTGAAAAAGTCATCTTGCTCTTCTTTAGGAAGTTCAGGATCTATTCCATTACAATGAATTCCATTTCCACTTCTTACTATAGGGCAAACATAAGTATGTTCAGTCTTGGTATTGTTAAAATACATAATCACTGCTTGATTACTAGTTAGGCAATACCTAAAAAAATCTTCTCCTTTACCAGATATACGAAAACAGTTTTTAGAGTCTACTCCTGCTGCTAATAAATATTCTGCATCAAAAGGTGCAACTTGATAGGAAAAACCACTATCTTCTCCAGTAACCATGGGAATTGATGCATAAACTTTATTTTTTCTCTCTACATGTAATTTTAATGTTTCTTTTAGAATTTCTTCTTCACTTTTGCCATTACAATACTCTTTTGATGATATTATTTTAGCAATCGTTGATAAAAATATATCTTGCTCATTTGGCTTTAATGAAAAGAAACTAGTTTTTACTATATCTATTACATCTAATATTGAGTTTAAAGATAATTTATTTTTTCTAGCAACAGATTCTATTACGTCATATTTGTTTATTAATGTTCCTAACATTTGATTTAGTCCTAGTGCTTCCTGATTAATAATTAAACGTAGGATACAATCATTATTTTCTTTTCTATTTCCTAATAAAAATTGTTGTAAGTTAGAAATTGTTTTCTGGTCATAATTTTTTAATAAATATACTAAAGATACGTCATGGAATAGTTCTTTTAACTCTTTTACCGATAACTCATGAGGTATACGAGTTGATAGCTTTTCTGCTTTGTCTTTCGTATAGTTCTCTTTTGCTTTAGCTTCTCTTTGATTAATTAACTCTAATATTTTTCCTTGTATTACCTCTTTTAATTCAGGAGAGTTTTTATATGTCGAAACAATATTTAAAAAATATTTTTCTAACTCATCAATCTCTAATGCATTTGCTTCATACAAAAGATTAGAAAAGAATTGATGATTTTCTCTTTCTAGGGCTAGTAGAAGCTCTTCTTCTATTCCATGATGATAAAATCGTTCTTGGTGCTTAGTACGATATTCTCTTCGATGATCTTTAAAATTAAAATCTGTAATTCTTATTATGGCGCTAGGAGTCATATTCGTAAATTTATCCATAATAATTTTTCTAGCATCATCATAACCAAAAATATAATATAGTTTTAATCCTACTTCTAATAATTCTTCAGGTGTAGAAGTTCCTTTTGCTTTTAATAATTGAATTAATTTGTTTACTTTACCTTCTTTTAATTCTAAAATATTTTGATATGGTAAGACAGTACCATTTTTTAACGTGATTTCTTCTAAATCACTTGCTACTGGAACTAATTGAGAAAATTTTGTATAAATCAATAATTCTTTTTCATTTTTTATCTTTAGGATACCTAAGGGATTTAATTGATGCATCTTTACTTTTTGAAGAAATGAAGTTGTGATTTCAGGGTTTAAATTACCTATACCAGTTAAATTTTCTAATTCTTCAACACTTTTTTCTTTAAATATGGCGTCAGTTATTTTGGTAAGATTCACACTTTCTAATATTTTTTGGAAACTCTCATAAGAAATAGAATCTATATAATCATAGAATTGTTCTTTATATGATGAAAAATAGTCACTTTCAAAAATGTGTTTTAATAAGTCAAAGTTATTCTCTCCTACAATATTTAGAATATTTCTTTTCTTTTTGTTTTTTGGAGATGTTAATACTTTATGATAAATTTTGGGATTATTAAGTATTTGTTTAGCTTCCTCTGGCGGTAGTTGTAAAAAGAAAGAAGAAAATATTACTGGATTTAGTTCATCTAAATATGGATTGTTTAATAATTCTTTCTGTTCTTCTGACGTCATAGAATTTAACTTTTTTATAAATTCTCCTAAAGATATTTTTGAAAGTTCAATAATCGTGTTTTGGTCATTCATAGACTTCCTCCTAATATATGTAAGAACATTTTGTAATATCATTATACCATACTTCGTTAACAAAGAAAAACTGTGAATCTGGTTCACAGTTTAGCTTTTAGTCATTATTTTTTACAAATCTATTAAACTCTTTTATTTCTGGAGTATCCATTTCTGTTTTAGCAAGCTTTTCAATTAAGCTTTTTTGTTCACGAGAAAGTTTCTTTGGAGTGTATACTTTAAATATGACATACATATCACCTTTTCTCTTACGATATTTATTGTCTACTCCTTTACCACGGATACGTTGTTTATCTCCACTATTAGTTCCTGGTAAAATATTAATCTTAACATTACCGTAAAGTGTTGGAATTTCTTTTTTGCATCCCATGATTGCTTCTGTTAAAGTAAGTGGAACTTCTACGTAGATGTCATCATCTTGTCTTATAAATACATCGTGTTCCTCAACTACAAATTCTAGATATAAGTCTCCATTTTCTCCCCTATTCGTACCAGGATTTCCTTTTCCTGATACACGCAAGCGATCTCCTGTTGCGATGCCTGCTGGAATATTGATAGTAAGTGTTTTATTTTTCTTGATTTTTCCTTTACCTTTACAATG
>ERZ1643249.3919-NODE-3919-length-12789-cov-6.486336_pt1 | contig 12789 bp, 11 predicted proteins | sample MGYA00579263_ERZ1643249 | MGnify/ENA primary metagenome ERZ1643249 (study PRJEB29033, sample SAMEA4952264) | chicken gut metagenome | biome: Broiler Chicken; feature: Gastrointestinal Tract; material: Caecum | place: Ireland | collected 2018 | study: Broiler...
GGCCTGTCGTGCGGATGCTGACGCTGTGATCCTCGCTGTCCAGCTCTGTGACCGTACCTGTGACTCCCACCGGCCAGAAATCCTCTGGCTCCATGTCGCTGATCTTTTTTTCGCGCTTCATAAGCAGGAACAGAATTTCAGCGCCTTCCTCCGGCATCACCTGCATATATTTTTCCATATAATCATTCTGAAAATAATAATTGACATCCGGCATCACCAGAAGACCGGAAACCGGCAGTATCATCATTGACTGTATTCCTCCTCTTGCCTCTTGGAATGTATATTTTCCTCTTCTGCGCATATACTGCTTGCGAGGTGATTTTCATGACAGTGCAGCATTACCCCTTTGAACTGCTTCCCCTTCCCTATCTTTACGACTCCCTGGAACCCCATATTGACACGGAAACCATGTATCTTCACCATTCCAGACATCTGCGCGCCTATGTGGACAATCTGAACCGGCTGCTGAAGCCTTATCCGGAGTTCCACGACTGGACGCTGGAACGTCTGATTCTGGAAAACAAAAAGCTGCCGGAAGACATCCGGCAGGGCGTCTGGAACAATGGGGGAGGCGTCTATAACCATCAGTTCTATTTCGCCGGTATGACCCCGAAACACACGGAGCTGTCCGGCAAACTGAAAGACGCCCTCTATCTGGATTTTGAGACCTGGGACGACTTTTATGAGGCCTTTTTCGAAATGGCTCTTAAGATCTTTGGCTCCGGCTATCTCTGGCTGGCCGCCGACGAACGGGGAAAACTGGTCATCCTTCCCCTCCCCAATCAGGATACGCCCCTTTCCCAGAACCTGACTCCCATTCTAAACCTCGACGTCTGGGAGCATGCCTATTACCTCAGGCATAAAAATCTGCGCGCCGGCTATATCAAGGCCTGGTTCCAGACCATCAACTGGGAGGAGGCTGAGCGCCGCTACCAGGCAGCCCTTCTTAAAAATGCCCTCCAGGGAAGACGCGCCGGGAAAAATTCCACATAAATATGTCCGATATCTGTCCGGTATCTGTCCGGCCTGACTTCTTCTGTTCCCTTTCCTGTCTCCGGACAGACACGGCCTACTGGCGGATATAGATTCCCTGCTCCTCGATCCACTCCTCCAGCTCTCCCTGGGCGTCCTCGGCCCAGGTTTCCGCGGTGGCCGCGCTGGCAAGAGGACGTCCTGTCTCCTGAAAATAAGCTTCTATGCTTTCGGCAAGCTTTTCAAACTCATCCGGAAACACGCAGTGCTTCAGCGTATCATTCCGGATTCCATCCAGGCATTCTCTGTAATCGATCCAGCGGACACTCTCCACCTCAGATTTCTGAAGCTGAAACCCGTCCTCGCGCAGATTACACTCATACAGATACACCCTGCTGTATTCATGATTTTTAAAAAGACTGCCGTAAAATTCCTGCTCATGGTATCCGATATGCGTAAAGAGAAAATGAAGTTCTTCCGGTTCGGCCTTTACGCCCAGCTCTTCCTCAAGCTCCCGGACTGCCGATTCCAGAAAATCCTGGCCCGACGGAATGTGGCCCGCTGAAGAGATATCATAATACCCCGGAAAAGAATCCTTATCCGCGCTGCGCTTCTGAAGCAGCACGTCCGCTGAGCCTTTTGAAGGCCGGTAGCGCACCAGCCACACATGGGAAGTGCCATGCAGATCTCCATCTCTGTGTACCAGAGAACGCTCCTTTACCTCGCCGGTCAGCGTGCCGTCGTTTCTTCTCAAATCAATCAGTTCCATTTTCCGCACCTCTTTCCCGATTCCATGCAAGCAGCAGATCCACCATGCGCCCATAGCTTCTGGTACCGTCATCCTGGGCATTTGCTCTCAGATATGTATCGTTAATCTTATCGGCCACCTCTGCTGCTGTTCCTTCATAGGAATTCCAGTAGGCATTGTGATCTTCCAGATCCCGGACTGCCTGCTCACAGAGCTCTGACCGCACTTCCCGGAAGCTCTGCGGGTCCTGCTCGTAAAGAGCATTCCCGCTGTATATCCAGGCCAGCATGGCGCCGCTGTAGCGGAAAGCCGCGCTGTCAGAAGCCCTGCAGGCCAGATACGCGATAAAATTAGCCTCATCCTCACGCATAAATCCCTTCAGATGGGAAAGCTCATGGCAGATGGCAGAAGGTATGTCCTGCGCCGGCATGTCTCCATTATAATTGGCCTCCAAAGTAAAAGGGCTGTAGATCCCCTGCAGCTGCTGGTAAGATAGAAGCCAGGACCCAAGGACCTTCTTGGCCTTCGGATAATAACCGGCAAGCTCCGGATACTCTTCCGCTGCCGCCTGCATGGCCTCTGCCGCTTCTGCCTCCACGTTTTCCTCCAGCATCATGTGCCCTTCCGCGTCCACATGGATCGCTCCGGCCGCCTCATTCAACTCCTCCGCCAGCTTTTCACAGAGAGCTCTCAGCTCTTCCACGGAAGATTCCTGAAGCTCAAACCCGGCCCGTTCCGAAAAAGTCTGCCTGTGATAATTGATACCACAGTTCAGTGTAAACATCAGACACAGCGCGATGACAGTCTTTGCCAGCACCGGGACGGCCCTCCGGACAGACAGCCTGCGTACCAGAATCAGCAGGAGCCCTGCCAGAAATGAGAGCAGCAGTGCATAAAGAAGAATTTCCGCCACCGAAAACGGAACCAGAGAGCAGAAACGCGCAAAGGACCCCACAATCAGCGGGTAGATGTGTCCGGCATACCATTCAGCAAAGCCCGGCACAAGCCGGGCCGCCAGATTCAGTCCAACCGTCAGAAGGAACAGACTTCCCCAGAATACCTGGTTCTTCCGCATCAGACTTCCTTTTTCCTGTCGTCGATCTCACCTTCATACTGATCGATCAAAATCTCCCTGCGGGCAATTTCCTCACAAAGGGACTCAAATTCCTTTTCGGTCGCGCCTTCTTCCGTGTACCGCTCATACACGATCTTTCCAAGAGCCTCATAGTCCCGCCGGATCTCTCTTTCCAGACTGTAAATCTGATTTTTCAATCTGGTAATCTCCACAATTTCTCCGGCCTTGCGGCTCACCGCATCCGCCGCCCCTGTAACCGCTCTTCCAAGATCATCCCATATGTCTTTGTTCATACTGTCTTTCTCCTTTCCAGAATCTCAGCCAGCATCCAGGATGCCAGGCAGACCCACAGCGGCACCAGCCACTGATAAAGTTTATAACTTCGTATTCCCAGGCCGTCAGCCAGAGAAGACGTAAACTGATACACTATCACATGCCAGAGATATATATGGCGGGAATCCTTTTCTCCTATATGGGCAGGCAGACTTCCCCGGCCAATCCCCGGATTTTCAATGGCCGCCATAAAAAGCCCCGCGCTCAGCAGCACGCTTCCCAGATACAGTTCCGCTTTTCCAAAAAGCAGCGTCTCCGCCGCAGTCAGGCAGACTCCTGCCGCCGCCAGACACCAGCCTGTTTTCCCGGAACTCCGTATCTCCTCCTGTTTTCCCGCCATCCAGCATCCCAGCAGGAAGAAGGGCAGGCCTGTCAGCCAGAAATTCCGGACGCAGGCTGTAGGAACATGAAGGTCCAGAATGTGAAAACCTTCTCCAAGCGCCAGATTGGCCCCCAGGCAGAGAGGAATCAGAACAAAAAAGGATTCCGCCTTCCGAAACCGTGCCAGCAGGCCGTAAAACAGATAACAGTACAGCAGCGCGCCCAGAAACCACAGGTGGTAGGCAAAGGGAGAACGGTTCCAGAGAAACAGCTCTCCAAGGGCCTTCAGCGAAAACATGTTTCCTGCCGCTTCCAGGGACAGGCTTCCCTCTCTGTACAGCATGACAAGCCGCCACAGAAAATATACGGCGCTGGCCCAAAGATACATCCGCAGAGTGCTTCGGAATCTGCGCCAGAGCACAGCCGGCTCCTTTCCCCTGGAAAAATATCCGCTTATCATGAAAAACAGCGGAACCGCAAATCGTGCCAGCCCTTCGACGAGTTCCCCCGCCTTTCCGGGAAAACGGCAGTGAATCCATACGATAAAAAATGCCGCAATGCCCTTCCACACATTCAGGCAGTCATTTTTCATTTTTCTTTCAGCCCTGAGCCGCAGCCTCCTGGCTTTCCAGCTTCAGAACCCCGCGCATGGCAATCAGCGGGCCTCCTCTGTGCTCAATGTATTCCCGGGTAATTGTCACCCGGCCGATATTGTCATCTTTGGGAATCTCATACATGATATCCAGCATAAATTCCTCAATAATCGCCCGCAGCGCACGGGCTCCCGTATCCCGCTCCAGCGCTTTCTCCGCGATGGCCTCCAGCGCTCCGTCATCGAACTCCAGCTGGACCTCATCAAGAGCCAGAAGCTTCTGATACTGCTTCAGAATCGCATTCTTCGGCTCCTTGAGAATCCGCACCAGCATGTCCTTGGTCAGACGGTCCAGCGTGCAGATCACCGGAAGACGTCCCAGGAACTCGGGAATCATGCCGAAGCTCCGCAGATCTTCCACGGTCACCCTGGAAAGCAGATTGGGATCGTTGTCATATTTATCCTTCAGATCCGCCTGGAAGCCCATGGAAGACTTCTGATTCAAGCGCTCCTTAATCAGATTTTCCAGATCCGGGAAAGCGCCGCCGCAGATAAACAGAATGTTCCGGGTATTCACTGTCGTCAGCGGAACCATGGCATTCTTGCTGCTGGCTCCCACAGGCACCTCCACCTCGGCTCCCTCCAGAAGCTTTAAAAGCCCCTGCTGCACGGATTCGCCGCTTACGTCTCTGTGGTGCGTATCCTTTTTCTTGGCAATCTTGTCAATCTCGTCGATGAACACGATTCCCCGCTCCGCCTTTTCCACATCATTGTCGGCAGCGGCCAGAAGCTTGGAAATCACGCTCTCAATATCATCTCCGATATATCCCGCCTCGGTCAGGGAAGTAGCGTCCGCTATGGCCAGAGGCACGTCAAGCAGCCGCGCCAGCGTCTTCACCAGATAAGTCTTTCCGCTTCCGGTAGGTCCAATCATCAGGATGTTGGATTTTTCGATCTCAATATCATCCTGGGTTCCCGTAGCCACCCGCTTGTAATGATTGTATACCGCCACGGAAATCACCTTTTTCGCGTAATCCTGTCCGATCACGTATTCATCCAGCTGTCCCTTGATTTTGTGGGGCGCGGGAATCTTCCGGATATCAAAGACCGGCTCCGCCGCCTTTTCTTCCTTCGGCTTTTTCTTCTTTACCTTCTGCTGGCGGGGCATCATATTCTGCAGATCCGACAGATTGATCATGTTGATTCCCTGAAGCTTTGAGAAATCAATATTCCCATTCTGGATCGTATCCATGGTTCTCTGCATACATTCCGGACAGATGGAAATCCCCTGTCCCAGCGTGATGAGCTTGCCGGTCTGGCTCTCCGGCCGGTGGCAGAGGAAGCAGAAGCGCTCGTACTCCTCTTCGCTTTCCTTTTCCTGCTCTGTCTTAGAACCGCCTGTCTGAAGGTCTGTCACGTCCTCCTTCTCACCACCGGCGTCCATATGCTCTGTATCATTATTTTCTATGTCTTTAAGATAATCCTTATTCTCCATATATGTATTATACTCCTTTCCCCGAGTATAGCATAAAAGGACAGCCGGGCGCAAGGAAAAGGATTCTGCGCTTTTCCTTCTGCGCCCGGCTCTAAAGCGCGGCGCCGGGAGACCTGTTCCGGTCTCCCGGCAGTCCGCCTCATTCTGCCTTCTTTATTGATTTGCCTCTACCTCGGCCTGTGTGCTCAGTGTCACATTCACAGTCTTTTCCGTATAACCGCCGTCTCCCGGAGACTGTACGGTCACTTCCACGGTCTCTCCTGCCTCGTAATACTGCAGACGCTCACGCAGGGCTTCATAGCTGCTGATGCTTACACCGTCAAATCTTGTAATGATATCGCCTTTCTGAAGTCCGGCCTGTTCTGCCGCGCAGTTGGGAACTATCGACTTCAGGTAAACGCCTGCGGGCATATCATACATCTCTGACACTTCCTGCGTCACATCCTGGCAGGTCACGCCCAGATATCCCATGTTCTCCGCAGCTACCTCAGAGCGTGTCTCCAGACTCTTCAAATCTCCAATAATGCTTTCCACATCGGAAATCGGAATCGCGTAACCCATACCTTCCACATAACTGGAGGACAGCTTCGCCTCGTTGATTCCGATGACCTCACCCTGCATGTTCAGAAGAGCTCCGCCGCTGTTTCCAGGGTTAATCGCCGCGTCTGTCTGAATCAGGCGGTTGTTGATGGTCGTTCCGTCATCATTCTCCAGCGTCACTTCTCTGTCAAGGGCGCTGACGATACCCGTCGTCACCGACTGGCCGTATCCCAGGGCATTGCCAATGGCCACTACCTGATCTCCTACCTTAAGCTGAGAAGAATCACCGATGCTGGCCGCCTTAATCTGAGACATGGTCGTATCCGGAATTTCGCTCAGAGGAACCGCAATCACACCGATATCCTTTGTGGCATCTGTTCCCTTGATCTGAGCCTCTACCGCGCTTGCGTCTTCATTTCCTTCATCTACGCTGAACAATACCGTCAGTGACGAAGCTCCGGAAATGACATGGTTGTTTGTCACAATCAGCAGCTCGGAATCATTCTGTCCGATAATGATTCCGGTTCCCGTGGAAACCTCTTCCTGCTCCTGCGGCTGGCTGTACCAGCCCCATCCCCAGTAATTCTGTACCTCACGGACACTGACATTCGTAATTGCTACCAGCGAAGGCATACACTCCTCCACAATATCAGCCACCGTATTTCCGGATGTCTGGCTGCTTCCTGTCTGGGGAGTCACCGTGCCAATCTCCGGCGTCACTGTCGTGGCATTATCGCTGCCTGAAGCTGTAACATCATCCCCGAACAGCTGCCTTCCTATATAATTGGTTCCCTGGAAAGCCGCTCCCGCAACTACGCCAAAGAGCAACGCAATGCAGACAGTCTTGGCTGCCAGTCTTCCAAACTTCTTTTTATTTTTCTTTTTTGGCGGCACCTCTCCGGTATTCCTGTAGCTTCTGCTGTCATAGCTGTAGCTGTAACCGGAAGAGGAATTGCTGCCTGCTCCCTCCGATGAAGAATCGGAACTGATATTATCCTGATAAAACGGTCCGCTGTAGCGGTATTCACTGCCTGTTCCCATACTGTTTTCCGTACCGGAATCAGAGGCAGAGCCGCCTGCGTTCTGTGAATTATTCTCATAATCGTACATAAAGATGAACTCCTTCCTCCACTCATTTGCCTTTTAGTGTATCAGGGAAATGTGTTCAAAGTGTGAGGAAAGAATTAAATTTTAATTACGCCGGCTGGAAAAAGAAGGGCCCGGCTGCCTCAAATCTTCCAAACCGGATTTTCATCGGCATCCTCTTCTCACTCCGGCAGGCTTTCCCTCACGCAAAGGGTTCCCCAGCCAATCTGCGGATTCGGATACGCCCGGAAGGCCGGCAGGGGCTGCGCCCCTTTTTTCAGGTACGCGGCGGCTTTTTCTCCGTACAGAAACGGATCATTTCCGTCTGTGATACCCCATTGCATGAGCAGCGCTGCTGCTCCGGTCACGAATGGCGTCGCAAAAGACGTGCCCGTGGCGGCGGCGTAGCCGCCGCCGGGCATGGTCGTCACCACATCGACTCCGGGAGCGGCCAGTATCGGCCGCTCCCGGCCGTCTCTGGTATCCCCGCGGCCGGAAAAATCCGCATACGTCCGGCTCCGGCTGTCATAAGCTCCCACAGCCACTGTACGCCGGGCTGTGGACGGAATTGTAAGGGTTATATAGGGTTCCGGTTCCAGAAAACGGGTATTGGCATTGAGAACCGCCGCGCTTGGAAGCCACAGATGAAAACGTCCATCCCGAATCTCTCTTGCTTCCAGCGTCAATGTCCAGATTCCGGAATCCACATACTCTGTCTGCGGAAGAAATTCCAGATAAATCTCCTGGGACTGGCTGTACGGAGAAGGTTCTCCGTAATACAACAGGATTTCCGTCTGTTCCAGCGTGAAACGCTGGGCCCCCGGCATATTCCGGATAAAACCTGCGCTCCTCCCTCCCGGACTTTCCAGCGATACAGAAATATCATCCAGATAGGATTTCCAAATCTGCAGATTCAAAGCCCCTTCATATTCACCTACCGCCAGCTGAATCCGCTTTATTTCTCCTTCCTGAAGACTGTCCGACGCATGACCTGCCGCATAGCCCTCATTTCCCGTTCCAATGCAGATAACAGATTTCCAGATATTTGCCATGTCGGTGATATAGGTTTCCAGAAGCGAGGTGCCGTCATGAGCGCCATAGGTGTTTCCGAAACTGATATTGACTGCCACAGGCAGACTATATTCCATCGCTTTGCGGATGCAGTAATCCAGGGCCTGCATCAGCTCCGTCGTTCTGGGGAAGCTGTCTGTTCTGGGAACCCCCAGCTTTACCACCAGGATGGAGCTTCTCGGAGCCACTCCCCTGTAGCGTACTCCTCCGGCTCTCCCATTTCCGGCTGCTATTCCAAGGACCCGGGTCCCGTGGCCGCTGGCATCTGTGCTCGGCACCAGCTCCCGCCTGCGGACCGGATCGCTCTGGGCAAGCGCCTCATCGATCTGCTCCTTTGTATATTCCGTTCCAATCCGGTATCCTGCCGGCGGCCTGCCCGGAATAGTCTGATCCCAGAGGGCCAGAATCCGGGTTGTACCATCCTCATTCCGAAAGTCCGGATGTGCATAATCCACCCCGGAATCCAGCACTGCCACCAGAACTCCATCCCCATATAAATCATACCGGGCATTCTGCACTCCGGTGACACAGGAGGCTGTCCTTCCCTGCTCTGCAGCGAAAAACAGCCTCTTTGGTTTCTCTATGTATTCGATTTCCGGTACTTCTGCCAGACGACCGATTCCGGATTCCGGCACAACCAGCACCGCGTACTCGTTCAAAAGCTCTGTTACCCTGATGCCCTCTTCCTCCAGTCTGGACAGAGAACCGGAATATTTCACAATCAGCTCCCAGGTGTTTTCCTCTCCGTCAAAACCCACATCCAGATTCAGAGATCGCGCCCGCTCTCCCGGCGTGGCATCCAGGGCCAGGTTCAGCATATTTTCAATTTTGGAATTATCCACAGAAGCACTCCGCCTTTTTCCGTCTCTAACATTCTATGCGGAAACTCTGTTTTCATGAAAGAGTGCCAGGGCAGCTTTCAGCTCCCCTACGCCGATCTGTCCCGGCGCGGACGCAGCGCCTGCTGATCCAAAGGTCAGCGCCGATCCGAAAATTTCTCCCGCCAGCCGGCTCACCAGCCCTGTGCCTCCCATGGACATGGTAATCAAAGGCTGCTCCGCATATCTTTCCTTCATTTCCCAGGTCGCCGAGAGGAGCTCCAGCACATCTCCCGGGTTCTGCGGCATGACAGCCAGCTTCAGAAGATCCGCCCCGCATTCCTGCATCCGGCAGAGCCTCCGGATCATCTCCTCTTTTTCCGGCGTCCCGTTAAAATCATGGCTGGAAGCCACTGCCTTTACGCCGGCTTGATGAGCTTCCCGGCAAATCTCTGCAAGGAGCTCTTCCCCCCGGAACAGTTCCACATCAATCAGATCCGCATGGCCGGAAGAAATCACCTGCCGCAGGAATTTTTCATAGGCTTCCCGGGAAATCTCCTGTTCGCCTCCTTCCTCTTTGGTCCGGAAGGTTACAAGCAGGGGCATATTCCCCAGCTCCCGCCGCAGAAAAGCCAGCTCATCCTCCAGTTTTTCCCGGTCGAATACCCCCTCATACCAGTCGGCTCTCCATTCCGCCAGATCCGGCTCCGCCTTCTGGAGCTCCTCCAGGCGGAGCCGGATTTCTTCCTTTGTACGCCCGGTCACAGGCACGCAGATTTTGGGACTTCCTTTTCCCAGCTCTATTCCTTTTATTTTTACGATATTCATATGGTTTTCTCCTGATTTACGTTTGCTTTTTATGCCATTTTACCATATAATATAGGCATTGGACAATTCTTTGATCTACAGAATATTATTTACGAAAAGGGGTATTTGCAAAATGGAAGAGAAACTGACCATGGACGACTACGCAACCGAGCTGGAGGCTTCCCTGCGCAAAGTACAGGAAGGCGACGTGCTGACCGGAACTGTCATCGGCATATCTGATACGGAAGTTACCGTAGATTTAAAATCTTACACAGACGGAATTATCCGCGCGGAAGATTATTCAGAAGATCCGTCCTTTTCCATCAAGAACGATGTTCATGTAGGGGACGAGGTAACCGCTACCGTTCTGCGCACAGATGACGGCCAGGGACATCTCCTTCTTTCCAGAAAGGCCGCGGCGGACGATGTGGCCTGGAAAAAGCTGCAGCAGTATCTGGAGGAAAAAACCGTGCTGGACGTAAAGGTCGGCGGCGTGGTAAAGGGCGGAGTCGTCGCTTACGTAGAGGGCATCCGCGGCTTTATTCCGGCTTCCAAGCTTTCCTTAAGCTATGTGGAAAATCTGGAAGACTGGCTGAATAAAGAGATTCAGGTACAGGTTATCACCGTGGAGCCGGAAAAGAAGAGACTGGTTCTCTCTGCCCGTGAGCTCTTAAGAGAAAAGGCGGCCGAGGAGCGCCGCGCAAAGATTTCCAACGTACAGGTTGGTCTTGTGACAGAAGGAAAGGTAGAAAGCATCCAGCCCTACGGCGCATTCATCGATCTGGGCGACGGCCTCTCCGGCCTGGTTCACGTATCCCAGATTTCCGACAAGCGTATCAAGACACCGGACGCTGTCCTGAAAGTCGGCGATACCGTAAAAGTAAAGGTTATCGCCATCAAGGACGGCAAGCTGTCCCTGAGCATGAAAGCGCTGAAAGATGTGGCCGCTGAGGAAGTGCGCGAAGAGAAAGTTGTGCTTCCCAAGAGCGAAGAACTGACCACGAACCTGGGCGAGCTGTTCAAGAATATCAAGCTTAACTGATTAGCTGTACGGCCGGCTGATACAAACTGTTTCCATATCCAAAAAGGCGGCCCTGAACCTGTGGTTCCGAGGCCGTCCGGCAGATATGCCGTTCATCAAAATAAGAGTGCTGCTCTTCTGCAAATTTTTGTTTTGCAGGAAAGCAGCACTCCTATTTTAATTTTCCCAAACACTTCCTGATGATTGCTCCGACAGACAGCCTGTCTGCAGATTATGAAATGCAGCCTCACAGCCCGCCCCCACAGGAAAATAAGCAGGATTAAAACCTTTTCTTATTCAGCACACCTTCTCAATGACATCCTTCAGCCGCCAGCGCTCTTCTTCTGTGAGAAACGCGGCATCTGCCGCATTCAGAAGAAGGGCCTTTCGTTCCTCCTGCGTCATTCCAAGCTCCTCCTGAAGAAGCCGGAATTCCCGGTCTATCGTCGTATCGGAAACTGTCATATTGTCTGTGTTGACCGTCACCGCCAGTCCCTGCCGCAGATACTGGAGCACCGGATGCTCTGAAAGAGACGGAACGGCCTTTGTCTGCACGTTGCTGCTGGGACACATTTCCAGAGGAATATGCCGTTTCCGAAGCTCTGCCAGAAGCTCTGCGTCTTCTCCGGCACGCACGCCATGGCCGATCCGGCAGGCTCCCATACGGAGAGCCGCCCACACGCTTTCCGCCCCGTCCGCTTCTCCGGCATGAATGGTAAACGGTACAGACAGCTCCCGTGCCAGAGCAAAGACTTTCTCATAATCCTCCGTGGGATACAGGGCCTCTGCACCGGCCAGATCCACCGCGGCCACGCCGCGGCCCAGATATGCCGCCGCTGTCCGCACCGTCAGAAGGTTTTCCTCCAGATTGTCCGTGCCGCGCATACAGCACAGGATCAGCTTTGCCTTAAAAAACGAGCCTGCCAGGGCCTCCTGCAGCCCCAGGATGGCAGCTTTCACCACCTGGTCCTGTGTGAGCCCCTTTTTGGTATGAAGCTGGGGTGCAAAACGAATCTCCGCATACAGCATTCCCTGCTCCTTCAGGGAACTGGCCAGCGTATACATGCCTTTCCGGATCGCTTCCTTCGTCTGCAGCACCAGAAGAGGCAGATCAAACTTTTCCAGATATTCATTCAGACTTTCACAGTCTGCCGGAGCCGTCAGAAAGAGCTTCAGCTCATCCGGCTCCCGGGCCGGAAGCTCGATTCCCTGCTCGTCTGCCAGTTCCAGCACCATGCGCGGCAGCAGAGAGCCGTCAAAATGTAAATGCAAATCTATCATCGTCTGTCCCCTTTATCTGCAAATCCTAATCCTTCAGCTGCGATGGGCACGTTACACCTCGTTTTACTGCTGTTCCATCTGTTCTTCAAATGCCGCAAAGCTTCCGCAGCGCGCCGCAAGCTTGAGCCATCTCTTCAATACATCCGGATTTTCTTCCTCCTCTATCCGCTTCTGAAGCTTCTCCGGAATTTTCCCATAGTCCTCTAAAAGCTCAAGAATGTCTGCCGTTCTGCGCTGCTGATCTGCTCTTTGCGCAGCTTCTTTCCGTTCATAATAAATTTTTTCTTCCAGCAGCATATACTCTTCTCTCACCTCCGGCCGCACCTTCACCTTTTCCACATGCCGGTGAATCCTCTGCAGCATTTCTCCCTTTACGTTTTCTTCCGTACTGTTCTGGAGATAATCCAGCATCTGCCGAATCTCCGGACTGCCTCCCTTTATCCCTGCTGTATTAAGATAAATGTACCTCAATCCATCCTGATAGTCAAGTTCCGGAACTTCCTCGCATTTATTTCGGAAACGGTACATCATATAACCTTCTCCGAAAGGATCATACGGAAGTATCATGATAACATACAGATTCGGAAGTCTGGAAAAATCCCACTCTCCGCTTCTCAGATAACGCCCGT
>ERZ1643249.3922-NODE-3922-length-12786-cov-117.686985_pt1 | contig 12786 bp, 9 predicted proteins | sample MGYA00579263_ERZ1643249 | MGnify/ENA primary metagenome ERZ1643249 (study PRJEB29033, sample SAMEA4952264) | chicken gut metagenome | biome: Broiler Chicken; feature: Gastrointestinal Tract; material: Caecum | place: Ireland | collected 2018 | study: Broiler...
TATTTTCTCACAGGTCAGTACTTTTTTACAGTCGGTGGATTATGGAGCGCTTACTAACTAAATAAGCCGTATAGGGTTTCCGGATGGTTCAATACCATAGGAAATCTTATGCGGCTTATTTTTTTGCAAAAATTTGTTGTCCCTATCTTGACATCAGGGGGGCAGTCCAGCTTGTTGATGGCCGAGACCACGGCATCGGCGTGGACATCGGCCAGGCGTTGCGCCAGCTCCTGTTTGCCCTGCCGGGTCTGGGGATAGTGTACAATGATTTTGATGGGGGGCATTTTCCTCACCGGGTCACCTCCTGGTATGTCTGTTTGTTGCAATTTGTTGCGGAATGCCTGTCTGATATGACGACGCAGCGTCATCTTGTGCCATGGTCTGGAGGTAATGGACCCCTTCTTCGGCCAGGCGGCGGATGCCTGCCTGGCAGGCAGAACGATGATCCGGGTTGTGCGCCAGACAGGTGTTCCAACGGGATATCATGAGGCGAAGGGCATCTTCCAACTCGGCCAGAATATCGCTTTGTTCAAGGGGGCCGGCCGGCTGTTCCATCTTGGCGGATATTTCTTCGATGGCCTTGTACTGGGCGGCCGCGGTGCCTTTGGGAGTTCGGCGCATGGGCTTGTCCGGTTTTGGCTGATAAAGCTGCTGGACCAGAGCGGGCCGTTCCTCCTGCGGAGCCTTGGCAATGGCAGAAATGGCTTTGTCGGTGGTTTTGAGCTTGCCGGAGAGGATGGCCTGCCGTGTTCCGGGAACAGCTTCCTCTGCGACATCCACACTTTTGGCAAAGGTTTCTGCACGGAGCACCGTGCTTCTGCTCACGCCATACTCGGCTGCGATGCGGTCGCAAGTGGCGCTGCCGGTCCCTTTCAATTGTTCATTTTGAGCAATTGGTGGTTCCGACGGCGGGGCAACGCTGCGCGGGTGTGCGCCGCCGCGGGAGAGTTTTTCGGCCTCATACTGTTTGCCCAGGACATAATTGCGCTGCTCTGGCGTCAGGTTGCGGCGGCCCAGTTGGTTTTTGCAGATCCAGATGATCGCCTCATGGCGGTTTGCAAAGTCCTTTTCCAGAATGGTGTATTGGATTTCGGGGTGTTGCCTTAAAATAGCGTAGCGGGTGTGACCGTCCACGATGATGCCGTTCCAGACGATCAAGGGGTGCAGGATGCGGCCTTCCTCTTGAGGGGCGATATAGGGATAGCCTAGTCTATGAAAGACCTTTCTGCTCAGGAAAAGGATTGCCGGAATTGAAGTAATCAGCCCGATTGTGTATAATAAAGAAGAAAGCAGTTGCCTATTCGTGCACAAAGGTCCGTTTTATGGTATATACCGTGTTATTCTATTCACAAAAGGAGTATCCATGTGTATGGTGCCATTTTTAGGAGACAATACCGGTACGCCCACTGGTTGGATAGGACACGGGGCGTACGGATGAAAGGGCAAAAGAAAACGTTGTGTACGCAACTGTACACAACGTAAAAATGATGTGCGTTTCCCCGACCTGTGAGTAATGGAGAGCGGTTTGCAATTTGAGGATTTTTGGGATCGAACATGGATGATGCAGATGGAGATTAACGAAGGAGAATCTAAGAAATGGTCGATATGAAGAAGGAACAAGAACGGGATGAACTGCACCGCGCCATCTGGGCCATTGCCGATGAACTACGGGGTAGTGTGGACGGTTGGGATTTTAAGGCCTATGTACTAGGTATGATGTTTTACCGCTATATTTCTGAGAACCTGACCAACTATATCAACGAGGGAGAATGGGAGGCAGGCAACGACGGATTCGATTATACGCAGCTGTCGGATGAGGATGCTGAGCAGGCCCGCAAGGACATGATTAACACAAAAGGATTTTTCATTGTTCCTTCGGAGTTGTTCTGCAATGTGAGAGCACGGGCAGGAAAAGATGAAAACCTGAACATGACCCTGGAAGCAGCCTTCCGCCATATTGAGGAATCGGCCAAAGGCAGTCCCAGTGAGGACAATTTTGCCGGACTGTTTGATGACCTTGATGTTAACAGTAACAAACTTGGAGCTACAGTGGCCAAGCGAAATGCCAATCTTGTTAAGCTGATGAACGGCATTGCGGATATGAAACTGGGGGATTACAAGGACAACTCCATTGACGCTTTCGGCGATGCCTACGAGTACCTGATGGGTATGTACGCATCCAATGCTGGTAAAAGCGGTGGTGAATTTTTTACACCGCAGGAGGTTTCTGAACTGCTTACCCGGATGGCAGTTGCAGGCAAAACCGAGGTCAATAAGGTCTATGACCCTGCCTGCGGTTCAGGGTCACTGCTGCTGAAGGCGGCCAAAATCCTTGGCAAGGATAACGTCCGCCAAGGCTTTTTCGGCCAGGAAATCAACCTGACCACCTACAACCTCTGCCGGATCAATATGTTCCTGCATGATATTGGCTACGACAAGTTTGATATTGCCCACGAGGACACCCTTGTCAATCCCCAGCACTGGGACGATGAACCCTTTGAGGTCATCGTCTCCAATCCTCCCTATTCCATCAAATGGGAGGGAGACGACAACCCGGTTTTGATCAACGACCCACGATTCTCGCCAGCCGGCGTCCTTGCACCCAAGTCCAAGGCGGATTTGGCGTTCATCATGCACTCCCTGGCCTGGCTGGCCACCAATGGCACGGCCGCCATTGTCTGTTTCCCCGGCATCATGTACCGTGGCGGTGCGGAAAAGAAAATCCGCCAGTACCTGATCGACAACAACTTCATTGACTGCATTATCCAGCTGCCCAGCAACCTGTTCTACGGCACCTCCATTGCCACCTGCATCATGGTGCTGAAAAAGAGCAAGGCGGACAACCGCACCCTCTTTATTGACGCTTCGGCGGAGTGCATCAAGGTTACCAATAACAATAAGCTGACTGAGGAGAACATCCGCCACATCGTGGACGAGTTCGTCTCTCGGGCAGATGTGGACCATTTTGCCCGCTGTGTTCCTTACGAGGAGATCGCCCAGAACGAATACAACCTGTCGGTCAGCACCTATGTGCAGCCGGAGGACACCCGGGAGGTCATCGACATCGTCAAGCTTAACGCCGAGATTGAACAGATCGTGGCCCGGGAGCAGGTGCTGCGGGATGAGATTGCAAAGATCATCGGAGAGATCGAGGGATGAGAGGCGAACAGGAAAGCCGCTGCCTTGCCTGGGTAAAAGAGCATTTGTATGGACCGGATACCCGCTTTTTCTGCCGGGATTGGCGAAAGGCTGCAGCGATGATTGAGTGTGCAACACCAAATTTGGAGGCGAGCAAATTCCCGGATTTTGTGTTTGAAGATGGTTTTATCGAACATTTTCAGATCACAGCATCAAAAGAAAATAAAAAAGGCTCCTGTCATAAACAAACGCAAGCGGAGTTTCACCGAGAGATGGACTACGTCCAGGAAAAGTTGCGTCAGGAGCTGGAACAGATACCGCTTCCAATGAAGAATACAATAAGCGTTTTACCCTATGAAATGGACACGCCAGAGTATAGCTATGAGATGTTCCAATCGTCTTTTCGTAAAAATTGGGAACACCATATCCGCTCATTGGAAAAATATACAGGGGCGAAAAATATTGGCATCTTTTTAGTGGAATACGTTGGCCCGCTTTTCAAAACCATGCGTGGGGGAAAGTTTGCCCATTTCTACCAGTTACAGGAGGATGTATCTATGCTGCGTTTTCTGGATGCATATAAAGAGCAGGTTTCTTATGTTGTTTTTACAGATGGCCAATATTGTGAAGTGATAGACCTGCAGCAGATTCCAATGCTGATAAAACAAGCGCCAAAAGATATTTCTTTTGAAGCAGGTCGATACAGTCAAGAGTATTTAATGATAGTGACGGATATTGTTGATGTAAACTAAAACAGGAGACTCATACATGAGCAAACTTGAAGAATTGATCCAGCAGCTTTGCCCGAATGGGGTGGAGTATAAGCCATTTGGAGAAATGGCAACCATTGTTCGAGGAGCATCTCCTCGTCCAATCAAAAATTTTGTGACAACGCAATCTGATGGAATAAATTGGATAAAAATTGGGGATGTAAAACCTGGGAGCAAATATATAACCGAAACTGCCGAAAAAATAACACCGGAGGGAGCAAAGAAATCTCGCTTTGTAAAAGAAGGCGATTTTATCTTATCAAATTCCATGAGCTTTGGACGCCCTTATATAATGAAAACGCAAGGGTGTATTCACGACGGATGGCTTGCAATCAGTGATTTTGACCGGTGTTTTATTTCGGATTTTCTCTATCATCTTCTAAACTCAAATAAATACCAGCAGATGATGAAACAAAAAGCATCTTTTGGTGGCGCAGTTCAGAATTTAAATGCTGATATTGTAAAAGATTTAGAAATGCCGGCAGTCCCTTTGGAAATCCAGCGTGAAATTGTCCGCATTCTGGACCATTTCACAGAGCTGACCGCAGAGCTGACCGCAGAGCTGACCGCAGAGCTGACCGCTAGGAAAAAACAATACGAGTATTATCAAACAAAGTTGTTCTCATTTGGGGATGCAACGGTATATATGCCACTGGCGGAAATAGCTGAAATTGGGACGGGTAGCAGTAATACAAATGAGGAATTGGCAGAAGGAAAATACCCGTTTTTTGTTAGATCTCAGGATGTGCGCCGAAAAAATGAATACGAATACGATGAGACTGCTATTATAACATCCGGTGATGGCGTGGGAGTGGGGAAGATTTTTCATTATATAGAGGGTAAATATGCGCTGCACCAGAGAGCCTATAGAATTCATATTACAGATGAAAGAATCATTCCTAAATATTTTTATTATTATATGAAGGCTACTTTTTTACCCTATATTGAAAAGGCTTCCTTTCATTCTTCGGTAACTTCAATACGTCGACCGATGCTCAATAAATTCCCTGTTCCAGTTGTTTCCATTGACCAACAAAACCGCATTGTTTCTATTCTTGACCGCTTTGATGTCCTTTGCAACGATCTAACCAGCGGCCTGCCCGCTGAGATTGAAGCCCGGCAAAAACAGTATGAATACTACCGAGACAAACTATTGACTTTTAAGCCTTTAGCCTGACGAAAGGAGGAGCCTGTGAGCACCTATAACCTTGTACTGTCCTCCAGCGAAAGTACTGTAGTAACAGAATACGAGCCCCAGACCAAGCGTTCCGACGCCTACCAGAGTGAGGCGGCGCTGGAAGCGGCCTTCATCAAGATGCTGGGGGAGCAGGGTTACGAATATGTGACCATCCACAGCGAGGCGGACCTGGTGGCCAATCTCCGCCGCCAGCTGGAACGGCTCAATCATTTCAGCTTTACCGACCGGGAATGGGACGGCTTTTTCAAGACCAAGCTGGCCAACGCCAACGATGGCATCGTGGAAAAGACCCGGATGATCCAGGAAGATTTTGTGCAGAACCTCACCCGCGAGGACGGCACAACCATGAATGTTTCCCTCATTGACAAGAAGAACATCCACAACAACTTCTTGCAGGTCATCAACCAGTATGAGGAGAGCGGCGGCAGCCACGATACCCGGTACGATGTGACCATTCTGGTGAATGGTCTGCCTCTGGTCCATGTGGAGCTGAAACGCCGGGGCGTGGCTCTCAAAGAAGCCTTCAACCAGATCAACCGGTACCAGCGGGTCAGTTTCTGGGCTGGGTGCGGGCTGTACGAGTATGTGCAGATCTTCGTCATCTCCAACGGCACCCACACCAAGTACTATTCCAATACAACCCGGGACAGCCACATCCGGGAGCAGGACAAATCTGCCCGGAACCGCAGCAAAAAGACCTCCAACAGTTTTGAATTTACTTCTTATTGGGCGGACGCCAACAATCAAACGATCCCGGATCTGGTGGACTTTACCAAGACCTTTTTTGCCCGGCATACCCTGCTGAACATCCTGACCCGGTATTGCGTGTTCACTTCGGAAAATCTTCTGCTGGTGATGCGGCCCTATCAGATTGTAGCCACCGAGCGGATTTTGAACCGAATCGAAGTATCCACCAACTATAAGAAAACCGGCACCCTGGAGGCCGGCGGCTACATCTGGCACACGACAGGCAGCGGCAAAACCCTGACTTCCTTCAAGACGGCGCAGCTTGCCACGGCCCTGCCCTACATTGACAAGGTGCTGTTTGTGGTGGACCGCAAGGACCTGGACTACCAGACAATCAAGGAATACGACCGGTTCGAGAAGGGCGCGGCCAACGGCAACCGCAGCACTGCGGTGCTGCAGCGCCAGCTGGAGGATCGGGACGAAAAGGGCAATTTCCACCCTTACCGCATCATTGTCACCACCATCCAGAAGCTGGATGTGTTCATCACTAAGAACCCGAACCATGCCATCCGGGATAAGCACATTGTTTTGGTATTCGATGAGTGCCACCGCAGCCAGTTTGGCGATATGCACACCCGCATCGTAGGGGGCGTCATCAAAAAGGGCGGCAGGAACATCAAGGTAGACCGGTATTTCAGAAACTACCATATTTTTGGCTTTACCGGCACGCCCATCATGTCCAAGAATGCTGCCAGCGGCGGCAACCCCCATTTGAAAACCACTGCCCAGGCATTTGGAGAGAAACTGCACACCTATACCATCGTGGATGCTATCAACGATGGCAATGTGCTGCCCTTCCGCATTGATTACATCAACACCATGAAACAGAAGGATACCGGCCGGGATAAGCAGGTGACCGCCATCGACACCGAGGAAGCGTTGTCCTCACCGGAGCGTATCTCAGAAGTGGTAACATATATTCTGGATCACTTTGATCAAAAGACTATGCGAAATTCCTGGTACAGCTTGAAAGGTCAGCGGGTGAATGGATTTAATTCCATCTTTGCAGTCAGCTCCATTCCTGTCTGCAAAAAGTATTATCTGGAACTGAAAAAGCAGATCGCTCAGCGGCATCGGGACCTGACCATTGCCACCATTTTCTCCTATGCGGCCAACGAAGAAGATCCTGCAGACGGTATGCTGGCCGAGGAAGGCTTTGAAACAGATCTGCTGGATCAGAGTTCCAGAGATTTCCTGGACATGGCCATTGGCGACTATAACAAAATCTTCAAGACCAATTATGACAGCTCCAGTAGGGGATTCCAGGATTACTACAAAGATCTCTCCAACCGGGTGAAAAAGCGGGAAGTGGATCTTCTGTTGGTGGTCAATATGTTCCTGACTGGCTTTGACGCCACCACCTTGAATACCCTTTGGGTAGACAAAAATCTGAAGATGCATGGCCTGATCCAGGCATTTTCCCGGACCAACCGCATCCTGAATTCGGTCAAAACCTTCGGGAATATTGTCTGTTTCCGGGATCTGGAAAAAGAAACCAATGAAGCCATCGCGTTGTTTGGCAATAAGGATGCGGGCGGTATCGTCCTGCTGAAGACCTATGAAGATTACTATTATGGCTACACCGACGACAAGGGCAAGGAACAGAAGGGGTATAAGCAGCGGATCGAGGAGCTGATGGAGCTCTTCCCGCTGGGACAGCTCATTCTGGGAGAGCAAAACAAAAAGGATTTCATCGTTCTGTTCGGCAACATTCTGCGGCTACGGAATATCTTGTCTGCGTTTGATCGTTTTGTGGGGCATGAGATTCTGTCCGAGATCGATTTTCAGGACTATACCGGTACATACCACGACGTATACGAGGAGATCAAGCCCAAGCCCGGCGACAAAGACAGTATCATGGATGATGTTGTTTTTGAGATGGAACTGGTCAAGCAGGTGGAGGTCAACATTGACTACATTCTGATGCTGGTGGAGAAGTATCGAAAGGACAACTGCAAGGATAAGGAAATTTTGGTGGCCATTGATAAGGCCATCCGTTCCAGCCTGCAGCTGCGCTCCAAGAAAGAATTGATCGAGCAGTTCCTGGAGACTATCAATGCCAGTACCAATGTCAGCGCAGACTGGCAGAAGTTTGTCCGCCAGCAGCGACAAAAAGATATTCAGACTCTTATCCAGGAAGAAAAACTTAAACCGAAAGAAACCTGTAAGTTTATGTCCAATGCGTTCCGTGACGGTGTATTAAAAACGACTGGAACAGATATAGATCAAATGATGCCTCCGGTCTCACGTTTTGGCGGCGGGAGTCCACGAGATAAGAAGAAACAAACTGTTATTGAAAAGCTGAAAACTTTCTTTGAAAAATACTTTGGTTTGCTTGATCCAGGTGAGCCTATTGCGGAGGAGGCATGAAAAATCGATCGATAGAAATGAATGGTAGATAGATTCAAGTGACGCGGCAAGCAGTGCTTGCTGGTACCAAATGTTCCAGCAAGCAATTCGTCTGGCTATCCACTTTGCCAGACGATACTTGTTGGAGCAGCGACGGCGAAGCGCGTCCTGCGGACGAAACAGCGAGCTGTCGCTGGCGCCGCGCTCCGGTTTTTGCAAGGTCGAAAGACCCGCAGCAAAAACCGGCTAAGCGCAAGAGAATGCCCCAAACCCCAGTTGAACGCAGAAGTTCTTTCTGCGGCTGTGCGTTCCTGCGGAACGCTGAACTGACCCAGGTAAGGACGATTTGCTCAATTTGCTTTACCTATCCCGAAAAATAAAAAATCAACGGAAAGGCGGGAAATGATGGAAAACCTATCTATGTTCGGCATGATGGAAGATGCACAAGGGCAGATGGAAATGTCACAGAGCGGGAATCTTGATGTCGTGAAAATGAAATTTTCTGGTGTTGAGACAATGTCATGGCAAGATCTCTTTTCTGGCTTTGATACACTGTATGCTATTACATACTCCTCTGGAATTGACTTTGTCTACCGCCTTTTGGATCTGTTTGTGGAGGCAGAAATCATTTTCGGCTGTGATGAGGTGATTTCCTACTCCTTGCAGGAGGTAATGGCATACCAATGCAAGATGGTAGAACGTATAAGAGAAACTGCAAGTAACACAAAGCTTAATCTGGTTTCCCGCATTGATCAGGGAACACTGCGTCTCTATGTGGCACATAGTGTTCTATCTCATGAAAAAATTTATCTTCTTTCGGCGGCAGATGGCAGAAAACGTGTGATCATGGGTTCCGCAAATTTGTCTTATGCGGCTTTTGGTGGCCGCCAGCGGGAAAATATTTGCTATATGGATGATGAAGATGCTTATAACTGGTATTGGGAGTGTTACTGTCAGCTACGGGATGAGAGTACGGACCAAATAGCCAAAGAATCCTTGCTTTTTGCCGATGATGGAGAGAATCTGGATAAGCTTCCTATTGCTAAAACGGTTCAAATCAAAAAAGCGTTGGTACTTCAACCAGTGGAAGAAGCAAGGGAAGAGGTGCGCTTTGCGTTGGATGTTAAAAATCTGACCGCCAAGCTGGCACCTTCTGTGCCAAAGCCAGACAAAAAGGGAAAACTTTTACTTTCTCCAGAAAAAATTAAGACGATCCGTCGCCAAGTTGCCGTGAATAAAACCAAAGAAAAAGAACTCCAAAGCGAATATCCGGAACTGGAAGTTTTTCCTGATGAGTCGGTAGCTCGGCTCAATGGAACCGATTTGGATTTACATCCAGAACAGGAAGAAGTAGCCAAAGATGTGCAACTCTTTTTAAGCTATATGGCAGGCTATGAAAAATTTCATGGTGATGTTGTTGGTATGCAGCGGCGTTATTTTGAGTTTGCCAACTGGTTTTTCTGTTCTCCGTTTATGGCTTGTATGCGTGATATGGCGGTCCGTTACAATCAAAATCTGCTTCCTTATCCGGTATTCGGCCTGGTTTACGGACAAAGCAAAGCTGGAAAAACCAGTTTTTTGGAAACGCTTCTAAAAATGATGATTGGGCAAAAACCCAAACTTTCAGCTCCTGACTTTACACGTTCCGGTATTGAAAAGCTGAAACATACCGTAAAGGGTGCACCTATTATTGTTGATGATCTAACAAATTCGCGCTTTAATCAACATGCTATCGAAACCATCAAAAATGATGATTTCGGCGTAGCTGAAGGATTGCTGCATTATCCCGCTGTTGTGATCAGCGCCAATGAGGATGTAAAAGCTGTTGCACCGGAAGTGATTCGACGCACGGTGATTTGCCGTGTTCAGGCAGGACTGACAAACACAGAAGTGATGCGCAGCAGTGTAGTGCGCACTGTACAGCGTGAAATCGGGACCGCTTTCTACCGGGAATACCTTCGTCGGATGATGACAATTGTAGCTGATTTGCTGGAAGAAATAAAGGACGATGCATCAGAAAGTGCTCCCGATATTCTGGCGGCTTCTTCCCAAGTGTTGCTGGATATTTTTTCTGAGTGCGCGGGAAGTGATCTTCCGGCTTATGTGCGGCCTCTGACGCTTGAAGATTATTTCAGTGAGAAAGTAACCGGCCGTTATGTCATGGAAACGATCCGTAATGCCTGGCAGACGAGCCGCTCCTCCTTTGAAATTTCCGAACGAGCCAATGAATTGCGTTACAATGCTGGGGCTACTTGGGAAGCAGACCGCATCCTGAAAGAATTACCGGAAACGTTAGAGCCTCATAAGTCTCGCGATTGGATCGTTATAAACCTGGAGGAAGCACGGGAGTTTTTTGACATTCCGTTTAAAAAACCTTGGATCGATCGGATTCGAAAAAGATGATAGCAATAGAGATCGACCGAATTGCCTATAGCCGAGTATAAAATGAATTGTGAATAAGACACCGATTTCTGTAAACAGCAATCGAGAAATAGGTGGAACAGCACTCAATGAAACACATCGTTAAAAGGAGCGATTTTATGTATGGCGCCATTTTAGGAGATATCATTGGCAGCCCCTATGAGTTTGACCAGGGTGAAAAGACGAAGGATTTTCCGCTTTTCTCCAAAGATTCCACCTTCACCGATGACAGCGTCATGACCCTGGCTGTCGCCGAGGCACTGATGAATACCGTTGAAGCCTGTGGTAGGCACTTTGCTCAAACCGGCGGCACAGGTCTCACGGATGAGGTGGTGAAAGAAAACGTCGTATATGCGATGCAAAAGTACGGCGCACGCTACCCTGACGCCGGGTATGGCGCAAGGTTTTCACAGTGGCTGCGGGAGAAAGATCCACGGCCCTACGGCAGTTTTGGCAATGGTTCGGCCATGCGGGTATCTTCGGCAGCATGGCTGTTTGATGCGTTGGATGAGGTGCGTCGTGCAGCCCGCCTGTCTGCCGTGGTCACTCATAACCATCCTGAGGGAATCAAGGGCGCAGAGGCGACCGCCAGTGCCATTTTCCTGGCACGGACCGGGCACAGCAAAGCAGAGATTCGCGATTACATCGAGAAACAGTTCGGCTACGCGCTGGATCGTACCTGTGACGAGATACGACTGGTTTATCATCACGTTGAGTCCTGCATGGAAACAGTCCCCGAGGCCATCACTGCATTTCTGGAAGGGGAGAGTTTTGAGGACGTTATCCGCACGGCCGTCTCGCTGGGCGGCGACTGCGACACTCTGACTGCCATTGCTGGCAGCATAGCGGAAGGCTTTTATGGCGTCCCCGACCCGCTGCAAGAAACCTGCCGCCGGTATCTGCCCGGCGACCTGCGGGCAATCCTGCGTCGATTCGATGATTTCCTGGGGCGGACGTGGAAAAACTGCGTCATGATCCGAAAGATGGACATCACCCGGGCGGATGTGGAGTGCATCGTCAATGCCGCCAACAATAGTTTGCTGGGTGGAGGCGGCGTGGATGGAGCCATCCATCGGGCTGCCGGCCCTGACCTGCTGAAAGAATGCCGCACCCTGCACGGCTGCAAAACCGGCGAATCAAAAATCACAGGGGGTTATCGCCTCAAGGCCCGATACATCATCCACACCGTCGGCCCGGTGTACAGCGGCGCAGCCGAGGACGCCAAACTGCTCCACAGCTGTTATTGGAACTCTCTTGAGCTGGCCCGGGCTCATGACATCCACAGCATTGCGTTTCCAGCCATTTCGACCGGTGTTTATGGCTATCCGCTGCGGGCGGCGACTGAGATCGCCCTCGAAACGGTTGCCGACTGGATGAAGGTTTACCCGAACGCCGGCATGACGGTCCTGTTCGCCTGCTTTGATGACCGAACGACCAATGTGTACCGTGAAGTGTGGGAGAAACTGATACAAGGAGGAAAGCGGTGAAAGTCATCTGCTACGGTGATTCCAACACCTATGGTTTCGACCCGCGTGGCTGGCTCGGCGGGCGATATGGTGCGGATGACCGATGGGTGGACATCCTTGCCCGGCGGACCGGCTGGGAGATCCTGAATGGGGGGATGAATGGCCGGGAGATACCGCCACAGGCGCCTGCCTTTCCGGCGGACACAGATTTATTGATGGTAATGCTGGGCACCAACGACCTGCTGCAGGGCCGTGCCCCCTCAGGGACAGCGCAAAGAATGCTGCGTTTCCTTGCCGGGTTGACGGCGAAACATGATAAAATCTTGCTCATCGCACCGCCGCCGGTGGCTTTTGGTGCGTGGGTGCAGGAGCAGCGCCTGATCGATGCCTCGGCAGAGCTGGCCGTGCAGTATCGGGCGCTGGCGGAGCGGCTGGGGGTCCGTTTTGCCGACGCCGGGGCGTGGGATGTGGGCCTGGCATACGACGGCGTGCACTTTACGGAACAAGGCCACCGGGCCTTTGCAGAGGGAATCTGGAAAGAGCTCATAGTATCCCCATAAATCTCTGAAAATACCTCTCCCAACACCCCTTGCTGATAACCTTCTCCCGCTCCCCCACGCCCGCAGGGAGCGCTCGTGGAGACCGAACTGCCGGGCAAAAGCAGGGAACTTTCAATTTTTCCAGTTCTGGCGCAGCA
>ERZ1643249.3924-NODE-3924-length-12785-cov-5.293009_pt1 | contig 12785 bp, 13 predicted proteins | sample MGYA00579263_ERZ1643249 | MGnify/ENA primary metagenome ERZ1643249 (study PRJEB29033, sample SAMEA4952264) | chicken gut metagenome | biome: Broiler Chicken; feature: Gastrointestinal Tract; material: Caecum | place: Ireland | collected 2018 | study: Broiler...
AAGGTGATATATTTTTGTGTATAGATTCTGATGATATATTAAAAGATAATATTTTAAAACTAATAGAAAATGATTTCAAAAAAGTATTTAAAGATGACGATATAGCTGGACTTATGTATATTCAAAGTTACATAAATAATAAAAACGAAATTATAGGAACAAAATTTCCTGAAAATAATTTTGTTGATACTTATTATAATATATATAATAAGTATAAAGTTGTAGGTGATAAGTTGATTGTTCTAAAAACAAATATTGCTAAGAAGTATTATTTTCCAATAATAGAAAAAGAAAAATTTATCCCAGAAGCATTGATATTTAATAGAATTTCTTTAAAATATAAATTTTTATGTAGAAATATAATAGCTGCTCATAAAGAATATTTAGCAGATGGTTATTCTAATAATTATTTTTCTTTAGTAAAAAGAAATCCATTAGGGAATGCTTTATATTTTAAAGAGTTATATTATTTTTGTCCGTCGTTATATAATGTTTATGGATATATATTGTTTAGTATTTATGGGAAGAAAAAGTTTAAAAATATTATAAAATATCATCCAGCTAAAATAAAAATATTTTTTTTATACTTTCCAACGCTATTTATATCTATAATTAGGAGGTAAAAATGAAAAAATTATTAATATTTGGATATACTATGGATATGGGAGGAGCAGAAAAAGCTTTAGTTGATACCCTAAATTATTTAAAAGATAAATGTGAAATAGATCTTTATCTTTTAGAAAAAAAAGGTATTTTATTAAAAGAAATACCAGATAATGTCAATGTTTATCAAATGAAAAAGAATATATTTATGTATATGTTATTTAGGTTTATACCTTTTTATCGAAAAAAATACATAAATAGTATATTTAATAAAAAAGAATATGGATATGTCTTTGGATACATGGAAGGAAGATGCGGAACTTGGGTAAGTGATATCAAGAACAATAAGGTAAAAAAATATGCTTGGATTCATAATGATGTTTTTAAATTTGATATTGGAATAACAGATAAAGAAATAAAAAAAAGTTATAATAACTTGACTAAAGTAATTTGTGTTTCTAAAGATGCTAAAGATAATTTTTGTAAAAAGTATAGCATACCTACTAACAAAGTAGATGTAATTTACAATTATATAAACGAAGATGATATTTTAAAAAAAGCTAATGCATTTAAAGTTAAAAATGATACTTTTACATTTGTTAATGTGGCTAAGATGAGAGATCAAAAAAGACAAGATAGGTTAATTAAAGCAGCCATTTATTTAAAAGAAAAAGGATATAAATTTAAAATTCAATTAATTGGTGACGGCCCAAACCTTGAAAAAATAAAAAATATGGTTTATACTAATAAAGTAGATGATGTAGTTCAAATTTTAGGATTACAACCTAATCCATATCCATATGTAAAAAATGCTGATTTTTTTGTGCTTACCAGTTATATGGAAGGATATAGTATAGTTGTAAAAGAAGCTCTTTTATTAAAAAAATTAATACTTACGACAGATGTTGTAGGTCCTAGAGAAATTTTAGAAAATGGCAAATATGGTGTAATTATTCCAAATGAAGATGATGCAGTCATTTGCGCTTTAGAAGATATCTTAAAAAATAAAAATAAATATGATTATTTGAAAAAAAATTTAATTAATTATAAAGGAGATAATAAAAAAATAATGAGTCAGACATTAAAATTATTAGATTTGTAGAAGGAGTTTTATAATGAAGGAAAAGCAGCAACAATTAATTTTAAAAATAATATTAATATTTGTATTATTGCAACCAATATTTGATATATTATCTAGATTAGCAATTAAAGATTATATTCCAAACATATCAACATATTTAAAACCACTATTTGTTTTTTCAATTACAACTTATTTATTATTTTGTTACAGTCCAATAAAGAAGAAATGGTATGCATATATTATATTTTTTTCTTTATTTACTTTAGGTCATTTATATATACTGTATAAACTGCTTACAGAAAGTAGTATTATTCTGCATGAGTTTAGATTTATTATTAATATAGCTTATATGATAGCTTTATTTATCAGTTTATATACTTTGTATTATCACACCAGTAATAAAGAAGAAATGTTTAAAAAAATAAAAAATTGTGTTTTTTACACTTTTATGTTATATTTTGCACTATATTTAATAGCTGTTTTGACTGATACATCTGGTATGACTTATGAATATTCTGATAAATATAAATTAGGATATAAAGGTTGGTATGATTCAGGACAAATATTAGGACACGCATTTTCTATTATGTTTCCAATATTACTTTATGGCATTTTAAAACCAAAAAATAAAAAACTGATAAGAACAGTTTTTATGATTTTAGCACTCATTGTTATTTCATTACTAGGAACAAAAGTTCCATATTTTATTACTTTAATAGTATTAATTTTATATTTGATAATAGTTTTATTTATCAGATTTTTTAACAAAGAATTTGAGAGAAATTGGTTCAATATAGTATTAGTAGTTTGTTCAATAATTGCCCTATTATGTACATATAAATATACACCTGTTGCATATAATACAGATATTAATAACAAAAACGCAAAAATTGAATTGGAAAAATATGACCTTAATTCTATAAGTGGTAAAAAGAAAAAAAAGAGTTATAAAGAGTTAATTAAGGAACATGAAGGTGAAGACGTTAGTTATTTAGAAAAATATTATAATTGGGGAGAAGAAGCTAGCACATATTTGGAAGGATTATTCTATTCAGGAAAAGTTCATCCCTCTAACACTAGAGCTAAACAATTTTACTATTCGTATAAAAAATTTATGTTAGCAGATTTTCAATATAAATTATTTGGAATTGGTTATTTAAATCAAGATTCCTTGTTAGCTATTGAAAGTGATTTTTTCATGGCATTATTTGACTTTGGTATTTTAGGATTTATATTATTTTTACTTCTTCCAATTAAAGAATTTATTAAATCATTAGTGTTTATACTGAAAAATTTAAAGAAAATCGATCTTGAAACTTACATGTTGTTCATGGGAGTTGGAATATTCTTTTGTATAAGTTGTTATGCTGGATATACATATATATATACAAATTTTTCAATATTTCTAGTCTTACTAATTATAATGCTAAAAATAAATATAGATATAATAAATGATAAAAACAAAAAAAAAATAAAATCTATTAGTTTTTTGGCATTACATTTAGGGTATGGAGGTATAGAAAGTGCAACTATTAATTCTGCTAATGCTTTATCTGAAAAATATAACATTGAAATAATTTCTTTTTATAAATTAGCAAAAAATCAGGAAAAGAATATTAATAATAAAGTAAAAATAACTTATTTATACAAAGGAGAACCTAATAAAGAAATATTTATTAAATATAAAAATGAAAAAAAATATTTTAAAATGTTTATTGAAGGTATTAAGGCTATAAAAATATTAATTTATAAAAAAATATTAATAATAAATTGTATAAAAAAGAATAAAAGTGATGCAATAGTATCAACTAGAGTAGAGTTTAATATTTTATTAAGTAAATATGGTAAACCAACAACATTAAAAATAGCTCAAGAACATTGCTATCACAATAATAACAAAAAATATATAAACAAAATTAAAAATTATTACTATAATATAGACTATTTATGTGCACTAACCACAGCTTTAAAATGTGATTATGAAAAAATTTTATCAAAAAATTCTCATATTAAAATTGTGCTGCTTCCAAATATGCTAACAAGTTTACCTAGTAAAAAAAGTAGTTTAAATAATAATATTATTACTGTTAGTAGATTAGATATAGGCAAAAGAAATAATGAAATTATAGAAGCTTTCTCAAAGATAGAAGATAAAAATAGCAAATTATTTATTATAGGAGATGGTAAAGAATACAATAATTTAAAACAACTTATCACAAAACTTAAATTAGAATCTAGAATATTTTTATTAGGATATTTATCTCATGAAAAAATAGAAAAATATATGCTAGAATCATCTATATTTTTAATGGCTTCTATAACTGAAGGACTACCTATGGTATTATTAGAAGCTATGAGCTATGGAGTTCCTTGTATAGCATATGAGACAGCTTCTGGGACTGGAGACATTATAAAAAATGAATATAATGGTTATTTAATCAAAAACAGAGATGAGAATGAGTATATTAAAGATATTGATTTAATACTAAGTAATAAGAAATTAAGAGAAAAATATAGTAAAAATGCTATAACTACATCAAAACAATTTTATAAAGATAACATTGTAAAAATATGGGATTCTATTTTAAATGATTAAAATTGAAAGAAATCATAAAAAAAGATTAATTGTTTTAGTAATATGGATAATTATGGATTATTTTAGTCAACTTATTACTATTTATAACAATAAAGAGTGATTATTTATAAAACACAAGAAAAATATTTTGTTCATATGTTGTTAATTAGAATTTAAATTCTTACTATATAAAAAGTCAGCCTTAAGATAAAGATATATTTTCATTTGTTTATATTAATTTGCTTTCTTCTTATTTAACTATATTATTAGTTTTATTTAAAGGTGGTAATTCTTATGAAAAAAATTTTAATAATAATTCCTGCATATAATGAAGAATTAAATATTGAAAAGACTATAAATAAAGTTATAAAATATAATAAAAAGTCTAAATATAATATAGATTATATTGTAATAAATGATGGTAGTACAGATAATACTTTACATGTTCTACAAGAACATAACTATAATTATATTAATATAATTAATAATTTAGGTATTGGTGGAGCAGTTCAAACAGGATATAAATATGCCTATTACAATAATTATGATATAGCAATTCAATTTGATGGTGATGGACAGCATGATGAAAAATATATTGATAACTTAATTGATGAAATAAATAAAGGCTATGATTTTGTAATTGGTTCTAGATTTGTTAGTAAGTTATCAAAGTTTAGATCAAGTAGTATTAGAAGAATAGGTATAAAACTTTTATCATATATAATAAAAACATGTACAGGTTTTAAAATTTCTGATCCAACTAGTGGTTTTAGAGCTGCAAACAAAAAAATAATTGAATTATTTGCTAATAATTATCCATTAGAATATCCAGAACCTGAAACTAACGCATTAATTATAAAAAAAGGTTATAAATTAACAGAAATCCCTGTTGAAATGCACAGTAGAGAATATGGAAAATCTTCAATTAATTTGAAGAAAAGTATTTATTATATGATTAGTGTATCGTTGTCTATAATAATAGCTACTATTAATAGGGAGGTAGAATAATGAATTTAACATTAAAAATATTTTTAGTAATATTTTTATTAATAATAACAATAATTTTACTCAATACTATTAAGAGAAAAAATATATCTATGAAATATGTTACAGTTTGGATTTTTACTTTAATTTTATTATTTATTTTCGCTTTATTTCCAAGTATATTAATAACTGTTTCTAACTTTTTTGGATTTGAAGCTACTTCGAATATGGTATTTTTAATAGGTTATTTTATGTTATTTTATGTAGTGTTTAATCAAAGTATAGAACTTTCTAAACAAAAAAAAGAAATAGTCAAATTAATTCAGGAATTATCTATTATGAAAAAGGATGAAAAAGATGGAAAGAAGAGGTAAAACAATGTCTATAATATTATTTTTATTATATGTAGTATTATCATCATCAGGTCTAATTTTATTTAAATTAGGTTCAGGTATAACAGACTTTAGTATTAATTTATTTAATATAAATATAAATTTATCTTTTAAAACACTTATAGGAATTTTTTGTTATGGTTTTAGTTTCTTGTTATGGTTATATATCGTTAGTAAAAATGATTTAACTATTGTTATGCCTTTATCAGTTGCCCTAGTTAATACACTAGTAGTAGTTGGTTCTTGTATATTTTTAAAGGAACAAGTAACTCTAATGCAGGGAATAGGAATTTTTATTGTAATTTTTGGTATTGTTATAATGAAATGGGGAAATTAAATTGAATTTTGCTTTCTTCATTTTAGATATATTATTAATATTTTCAATATAATTAATTTGATATTTATTGAGATTAAAATTATATATTCATAAAATGGAAAAAATATTTTTAAAGAGTTATTTAAAATTAGTATTATAAATTGTAAATTTTACAATTGAAGGAATAGTTTATTTAATCAAAGGAGTGTTGAATATAAAATGTATAGAAATATTATGAAATATAAAAATGGTATAAAAATTACAATAATATCATTAATTAGTTATTTAGCTTTTCTTATTTATTTTAAAATTATATTTTCTAATAATTCTTATAATTTTATGCTAAGTTTACTGTTTTTTTTCTCATGTGTTTTTTATTATAAAAGAAGCAATAATTACTATAGATGTAATAAAAGGACTAAAATTATAGCAAGTATCTTTTCTTTGATTTTATCATCTATTTTGATATTAGGTAGCATTACTTATTCTTATGTAGGATATCAATCAATTTCTATATTTGATAGTCAAAATATTATTTATTCTATTATTGGAATAATTGGTTTTTATTTCTTTTTTAGAATATTAACTTGTACGATAATAGAAGTTATAAATAAAATAGAAATAAAAGGTCAAAGAAAATTTACTAAAAAAATGTATATTAAAACAATGTTAATCATTTTGATATGTTATCTACCATATTTTTTAAGATATTTTCCTGCTGTAATGACACCAGATTCATATTATTCTCTACATTATATAAATAATGGTATATTAAGTGATTATCATACTTTTGGACATACATGGTTTGTTGGAATTTTTATTATGATAGGTAAATTACTATTTAATAAGATGAATTATGCAGTTGCTTTTTATATAATTATTCAGATGGTCATTAATTCCTTTGTTTTTACTTATATAATAAAATTTTTATATGAAAAAAATGTAAAAAAAATAATTATCTTTATTATCTTTCTTTATATATGTTTTTCACCATTATATGCAATTTATAGCATTACATTATGGAGAGATGTATTATTTGGGCTTACTTTTGTTATGTTGTTTTTATCGCTATATAATTATATAGAAAATGGCTATAAATTATCTAAAAATAATGTGATAATGTATTTGATTTCAGTTTTTGTAATGTTGTTTTTTAGGAATAATGGTATATATGTTTTTCTTTTATTTGTACCAATATTTATATTATTCAGTAAATATAATCGAAAAATAATTACTATTTCAAATATTGGAATTATTATTATATATTTTATAATAAAAGGCCCAATATTCGATTATTATAATGTTCAAAAAACTACTTCATCAGAAGCTTATTCTATTCCATTACAACAAATATCAAGAGTTATATCAAGTGGTGCTACTCTAGATAATAAAGATTACAAATATTTAGATACTATTATAGATATAGAACAAATTCCAGAAAAATATAATCCAACAATATCAGATCCAATAAAAAGGTTAGTTAATAATGAAAAACTTTCAAAAAATAAATTTAAATTTTTTTCAATTTGGTTTAAACTCTTTTTAGAACATCCTAAAACTTATATAGAAGCTTATTTTTGTCAAACCTTAGGTTATTGGTATCCAGATGTTATTTATTGGGCAACTGCAGGAGAAAGCAAAAGTATTTTTAAAGATATTGATGTTTATTCTGCGCCTAAAGTTCCAAATGCAATAAAAAAATTTGATATTGTAACTTCTAGAAAGTTACCACTATCTAATCTAATTTGGAGTTTAGGAATTATGTTTATATTATTATTATCATCAGTAATGATTTTGATTTACAAAAAACAATACAAATATATATTATGTTATATTCCATTAATTTGTTTATGGCTGACAATAATGGTTGCTACTCCTGTATTTTCTGAGCTTCGATATGTATATGGTTTATTTACTTGCTTACCATTAGTTATAATTTGTCCATTATTAAAAAAACAAACCAATAAATAAAATATGTATAAATTATATAAATAATATAAAAACTATCAAGAATTAACTAGTTAAATTCTTGATAGTTTTTATAATATAAATTCCTTATTAATTAATTTTATTGTTTAATTTATAAATAAAATGCTATAATTATTTTACAATAGAAGGAGAGTATAATGCATAATAAAAGAATATATAAATTTGATAATTTAAAATTTTTATTAATATTATTGGTCGTAATAGGTCATTTTGCCGATTTATACGTTTCTAAATATAATAGCATGAGATTTATATTTATTGTCATTTATTCTTTCCATATGCCTCTTTTTCTATTTATCACAGGATTATTTCAAAAAAGAATTAATTCTTTTAAAGATATCTCATTACAAAAAATTCTATTTTATATATTTTTAATATATTTTATGAAAATATCAATGTTTTGTGTAGGTAAACATTATCAATCTTTTAGTTCATTTGAACTGTTTTCTGGTACTGAAGGATATTGGTATTTAAGTGTAATAATTATTTATATCTTAATACTTCCAATTATAAGTAAATTAAAATTTTCTTATATATTAATATTCAGTTTGATAATGGGATTAGTTGTTGGATATGACAATTCTATAAATGATTTTCTTTATTTATCAAGGGCTATTGTATTCTTTCCTTTTTATTTATTAGGGTACAATTATTCCAACAATAAGAAAAAAATTTTAGAAATTACCAGTAATAAAAAATTAAAAGTTATTTCAATTATAATTATAATTGCTTTTCTATGCTATTGTATTAACAATTTAGATTATATATATAGATATAGAGCACTATTTACAGGAAGAAATCCTTATAGTTATATTGCAGATTTAAATTGTACTTATAAACATAGACTACTTACATATTTTGTGTATTATACCTAATAAAAAAATAAAAATAATTACTAATTTAGGGAAAAAAACACTTCAAGTTTATGTATTGCATCAAACAATTATTATGTTTATGAATGGGATAGGATTATTTAATCAATTAGAGAAAATTTTTTCCGATTATTTCATATATATATATTTATTAATTGCTGTAATGTTAACTTTTTTCTTGTCTTTAAGATTATTTACAAAAATATTTAACTATATAAAAAATACTATGTTTGTAAATTAAAGAAAAATTATTTTAACTTCTCTTTATAGTTATAGAAAATTTACTATTTCCACGATAATTACCATTTTTATCAAAATCATCATCGTCATAAGTAAAAACAGTTAAAATTATATCAGAAGTTATAAGTTCTGTGTTATAACTTCCAGTTAATTTTATTGAGGTAAGTATTGTAGAATTATTATATTCATCTTGGGATACATGGTCATACCATCCACTAGTTTGATTAATATCATCATATAAATATATTTGAATATAATCGAATATTTCATTAGTATCGCTAGGTGATAAAATATATTTAGATATCGTAGTATTTTCATTAGTTGTAAATTCTATTTTATAACCTATTTTATAATTATCTATATTTTGGTAATTAGTATAATAGTTATTCCAAATTTCTTTTTGATTTGTTCCAGGAATTTCATTTTCAGTAGTATAGTATACTTCTAAAGAACATAAATCAATACCTTCATTCCAATCGGTAGTATATTCTTTTAATAATTTTCTATTAGTTTGTGAATTTGTATATAAATACAGACCTAATTTAATAGGATTATTGTCTACATAATTTTCTTCTACTTCTTGAATTTTTGTTTCTTTATCAATAACTTTATCATCTACTTTAGATTCCTTTTTTTGATTATTAGAACAACTAGTAAATAATAATAAAATTAATAATATACTTAAAATTTTTTTCATAATTACATCCTTTCCTTATCACTATTTTATCATATATAAATTATTTTGAATATATTATTTTTTATAATAAAGTTTAACTCAGATAATTAGTAATTAATTTTATTGTATTAACTTATTTTAGATGATATAATCTATCCATAATATAAATGGGGTGAGTTTGTTGAAAAAAAGAAATTTAGGAATTGATTTACTTAGAATTATTTCTATGTATATGATAGTTATTTTACATGTATTAGGTCAGGGTGGCATTTTATTTAATTTATAAATTTTTTCGAATAAATATAATATAGCATGGATTTTAGAAATAATTTGTTTTTGTTCCGTTAATTTATATGGATTTATTACAGGATATGTTATGACTGGTTCCAAATTCAAATATAAGAAAATTATAAATTTGTGGATAAGTGTTATATTTTGGTCAGTATTATTAACTATTACAATGAGTTTAATATATCCTAATACAATAGATAAAAGAGATATAATAAAATCATTTTTCCCAGTTATATATAATGAATATTGGTACTTTAGCTCTTATGTATTATTATTTTTTTGTATTCCTTTTATTTCTAAATTTATTGATATTTTAGATAAAGCTACTTATAAAAAGTTGTTAATAACTATAATATTTTTTATGTCAATTGTAGGAATAGTGTATGATCCATTTGTTATAGTATCTGGAAATAGTTTTATTTGGTTACTTGCATTGTATATAATAGGTGCTTATATAAAAAAATATGGTTTATTTAATAATATCAAAAGTATCTATATATTTTTTTTGATTTTATTAATGGTGGGATTAACTTTTTTAATAAAATGTTTTATTTTAAAAAATCCTTATATTTTTTCTGAACTTCTTAGCGATGGTTTTCTTGTAAAGCATAACTCATTTACAATTTTATTTGCATCTATTTTAATTTTTGTCATGTTAATAAGATTAAAACTAAATAACAAATATCTAAAAAGATTCATAAAAAGGTTATCACCAGCAACATTTGGAGTTTATATTATTCATGTACATAGTTGGGTATGGGTATTATTTATGCAAAATAGATTCAAAAGTTTAATAAATTATAATAGTATCATAATGATTTTATTAGTTTTATTTTATGCTTTTATGATTTATATGTTGTGTTCTTATTTAGAAATGATTAGAATATATATATTTAAAAAATTTAAAATAAATAAAATTGAAAATTTTATATACAAAGGAATAAAAAAGATATACTTCAATATATTTTAGATTGTATAAATCATATATTTTTGATATACTTTATTAAGAGGTGATATGAATTATGAAAATATTAGTAACAGGTGGAACTGGCTATATAGGTAGTCATACATGTGTAGAATTATTAAAAAATGGCTATGAAGTAATAATAATAGATAATCTATGTAATTCAAAAAAAGAAGTAGTAGATAATATAGAAAAAATAACAAACAAACAAGTGCAGTTTGTAGAAGGTGATGTTAGAGATAAAGATTTATTAAGAACTATATTCAAAAATAATAAAATTGCAGCTGTCATCCATTTTGCCGGACTAAAAGCTGTAGGAGAGAGTGTGGAAAAACCATTATTATATTATCAAAATAACTTAGATAGCACACTTAATTTATGTGAAATAATGAATGAATTTAATGTAAAAAAACTTATATTTAGTAGCAGTGCTACTGTATATGGAAATCCAGTAAAATTACCTATAACTGAAGATATGGAAGTAGGAAAAACGACAAACCCATATGGAACAAGCAAATATTTTTTAGAAAGAATCTTAAATGATTTATATATATCTGATGAAGACTGGAGCATTACTCTTTTAAGGTATTTTAATCCAGTAGGAGCACATGAATCAGGATTATTAGGAGAAGATCCAAATGGTATTCCTAATAATTTAATGCCATATATTGTTAAAGTAGCAACTAATGAATTAGAGTGCTTGTCAGTATTTGGAAATGATTATGATACACCAGATGGCACAGGAGTTAGAGATTATATTCATGTAGTAGATTTAGCACGAGGACATGTTATGGCGATAGATAAAATACTAAATACAACAGGTGTTAATATTTATAATTTAGGAACTGGAGTAGGCTATAGTGTACTAGATTTAGTTAATACTTTTGAAAAAGTTAATGGAATTAAAATAAATAAAAAAATAGTAGGAAGACGTGCTGGAGACATAGCAGCTTGTTATGCAGATTCTACTAAGGCATATAAAGAACTAGGTTGGAAAGCAGAATTAAACTTAGAGGATATGGTAAAATCATCATATAACTATGCATTAAAAAATAAGAATGGGAAGTAATATGAAAAAAGTTATGTTCATATCTAGTACAGGCGGACACTTAGATGAATTAATGCAACTAAAAAGTATGTTTAAAAACTATGACTATCATATTGTAACAGAAAAAACTAAATCAAATTTATCTTTAGCTAAAAAATATAAAAATAGAGTTAACTACCTAATATATGGTAGTTATACAACTACTCTTAACAAATTTACATATCCTTTCAAACTACTATTAAATACATTAAAAAGTCTATATTTATATATAAAAATAAGACCAAAATATATCATATCAACAGGTGCTCATACAGCAGGACCTATGTGTTTAATTGGTCATATATTTGGCAGTAAAATAATATACATAGAAACATTTGCTAACAGTAAAAGTAAAAGTAAAACAGGAAAAATAGTTTATAAATTTGCTGATTTATTTATAGTACAATGGGAAAGCATGTTAGAACTATATCCTAATGCTATATATGGAGGTTGGATATTTTAATGATATTAGTTACATTAGGAACACAAGATAAACAATTCAAAAGATTATTAGATAACATTCAAAAAGAAATAGATGCTGGGAATATAAAAGATAGAGTAGTTGTTCAAGCAGGGTATACTAAATATAATAGTAAAGATATGGAAATATTTGATTTAGTAGATAGAGATAAATTTAATGATTTAATAAATAAATGTGATTTATTAATAACTCATGGAGGAGTAGGTTCAATATTAACAGGACTAAAAAATAATA